>Ga0255410_1003_pt1 | contig 40303 bp, 35 predicted proteins | sample CelNoTSeSYBR01J2_FD_182126 | JGI IMG/M metagenome (GOLD analysis project Ga0255410, IMG submission 182126) | Sediment cell enrichment communities from methane seep in Santa Monica Basin, California, United States - CellEnrichment... | ecosystem: Environmental > Aquatic > Marine > Cold seeps >... | reverse complement strand
ATACGGCGAGCTTTTTCACGAGCCTGATTCAGGGCCGGTAAGAGCATTCCAGCTAAGATTGCGATGATCGCGATCACGACGAGGAGTTCGATAAGTGTGAACTTACGGATACTTTTCATTTGTTCTCTCCTTATTAGAGAATTTCATTTTTACGATTTAATGTTTTATAGATATTCTAATGACCGTATGTCAAGAAAATTCTTTAAAACATTGGCTAACATCTTTAATGTAGCAAAAAAAAGAAGCAAATGCAAGTATTTTTAAAATAAAATGATATTTTTTATAATACATTACCAGAAACAGCTGAGAATGGTACTATTTAGACAAAGAAAGGAGACCAAAGCCTCCTTTCTTAAAAATCAAATGATTTAATTATGACTGAGTTGGAGTCATAGTAGTTGAACAACCACTATTATTAAACCACGTGCTTGTCGGGAAACCTTTTACGTGTCCGTCTAAGAATAAAACGTTACCATAATCAGAATGGTTAGCCGCACCAGCGTTATGAGTTTTCAGAGCAGCAATAGTATCCATACGGTCAGTAGCGAGAGCTGAGTCAGCTTGCCCAAAACGTAGAGAATTACCTTCCATTAAACCAGTAGCATATGCATAGTCTGTAGTACATTCATCAGCAACAACAGCAGCAGCACCATTAGTTATCTCCTCAGCATCTTTTCCTTTAGTAGTAACAGTAGAAGGACAGTTATATACACCATAATCAGTCAAATAGTCGCTAGCACGCAATCTTTCAAAACCTGACAGTGCACTTGCAGTATCAACTCTCAATGCATCTGGGAAAAAATCAGAATAATCCATTGCATATTGTTTGAGAGACAGACCAATCTGTTTCAGGTTAGAAGTACAAGAGATACGGCGAGCTTTTTCACGAGCCTGATTCAGGGCCGGTAAGAGCATTCCAGCTAAGATTGCGATGATCGCGATCACGACGAGGAGTTCGATAAGTGTGAACTTACGAATACTTTTCATTTATTCTTTCCTTGTTTAATTTTTTTTATTAAGCGACTTAATTTAAAAAATATCCTAATAACCTCGTGTCAAAAAAATCTTTTTTAAACATCAACTTAACATCTTCAACACTAATGTAGCAAAAAAATTAAGTGAATGCAAGTATTTTTTTAAATAAAATGCTATTTTTTATAATATATTTTGGTAAGGTTCACTTTTTTTCTGATATTTCACATAACTCTTAAAGGCAAAAGTCTCTCATGTGCGTCAAAAAAAAAGAAAGGAGGCCGAAGCCTCCTTTCTTAAAAAATTAAATCTCAAGATTTAATTATGACTGTTCTGGGAAAGTATTTTGGTTAACACCACTGTTATTAAACCACGTGCTTGTCGGGAAACCTTTCACGTGTCCGTCTAAGAACATAACGTTACCATAGTCAGAATGGTTAGCTGAAGTACTGTTGTTTCCATTGTCCATACGGTCAGTACCAAGACATGAGTCTGAATTACCGAAACGGTTTGAAGAACCTTCCATCATCCCATAAGCGATAGAATAATCAGTCATGCACTGCCCAGTAGTAGCATTTGAGGAAGAACTATTGAAAGTTATTATAGGACTAAGTGCTCCACCTTTTGCAGTAACAGTAGACGGGCAATTGTACACGCCGTAATCAGTCAGATAATCACTAGTGCGCAATACATCATAACCATTCGCCTCAGTAAGAGTTCCATCCAAAATATCTGGGAAACAATCAGCGTAATCCATTGCATACTGCTTCATAGACAGACCGATCTGTTTCAAGTTAGAAGTACAAGAAATACGGCGTGCTTTTTCACGAGCCTGATTCAGGGCCGGCAAAAGCATTCCAGCGAGGATTGCGATGATCGCGATCACGACGAGGAGTTCGATGAGTGTGAACTTACGGATACTTTTCATTTGTTCTCTCCTTTTTAGAGATTCTTGTTAAACTACTTCGTGTTTAAAAGAATTCCGGCATCTCCATGCCAAGACTCTGCTCAACACTACCTTACATACTTATATGTTAGCATAAAAAAATGCTGAGTGCAAGTTTTTTTTAAATAAAACAGAATTTTTAGCAAAAAAAAATATAATATCTTATCTATCAACAAACTAGAAGATTTTTAAAAACACATTTTCACTTTGACATCCATCATTCTATAACAATCGCACGGCAGCTTGTCCCCGCCTCCCACGCAAGCTCAAGACCGGCTCGTAACTCTTTGCCGGAAGACTTTTTAATTAACTCACCAGTGGTCATATCGGTCAAGTTAAATTCGCCGTCCGGGAAGTCAGATAATACCACCTTGACAATTGACTTAGGATAGTCATTACGGAACACACAAATCATACCGCGTCCACTTTTGGCATAACGCGCAAATCCATCCCATTGTTCAGTCTCGCCTGCGGCTTTATATTTAAGTAACTCATACTCGCTCAATGGCGATTCTTCCACAAGCGCATTCAAGTTTTTTACTATATTTTTAAGTAACTCCGCGTTTTTCGGGGATATTTTGGTCAAATCTCCAGCAACCAAAGGAGTACCAACGAAAGCCGTTAAAAGATTTTCCACATCATTTTCATTCTGCAGACAAATAAGACTGCCGAGCAAGCGTTCATTCGGCAAAATATTTCCATACTCGTAAAGCGTCCGCCGAATATGATCAGCTCGCGTAAACTCAGGGTGCAATGTATTCATATTTGAGGCATGATGCAACTCGGAATAGCGCAAAGCGGCAATACTCGGTCTTTCCGTGCCGAATACTTCAAAGCTGAAATCTATTATCAGGTCAGGGAATGATTTTTTGACGGTTTCCCGCATATTCATCATTGATTGGTACTGTTCAAAAACCGCATCGGAATAATCTTCATGATAAGCATGATCGTGCGAATGACATCCATAAGGCATCATTCCATAAGGGCTCAGAATATTACTAAAATCCAATTTAAAATAATCAACGCCGTACTGCTTGGCTAATTCTTTTAATTTCACTGCCATAAGATCGCGATGTTTTGAGGCAAAACAACGTGTTTTCAGTCCACGAGTTGAAAATCCGAAAGGTTTCACGATACCGTGAAAATCACTTGCGTTATCTTCCGGCCTGCTGTCTGCCTGTCCGTAATCATTACCGATATTCAACCACAAACCGAATTTCATACCGGCTGCGTGAACTTTTTCGGCAATAACTTCAAGGCCATCCGGGAATTTTTCGTGATCAACTTCCCAGTTATTATCCGTAAACCAACCATCGTCAACGACAAAATGATTAAATCCGAACTCAGCCGCGCGATCTACTAATTTCAACAACAATTCTTCATTAATATTTTTCAAAAACGGCAGCCAGGTGCAATACATGACTCTGCCGTTATCAGGGCAATCCGGTAAATCCCGGCGGATCATTTCACGAAAAGCATTTGCCGCCGCTGAATTTTGGCGTTCGCCCTTATAAAGTAAGGAATAAGCTTTGTCTGAAACAAACTTTTCCCCTTTCTTCATAAACTTATTAAAATCAGCGGCACTCATGCTGTAACCACAGGCAATCCCATGTCCCCAATGAGGATAAACCATAAAGTAACGTAATGGGCCACAAGCTCCATTAGCAATAAACATACCTTCATCAAGCTTAGCATTATGCAATTGAATAATATCATCATCACCACAAGCAGCAAACATCGGGGGCTTCGCCACCATTCCCTGCTGACCAAAAAAGTCAGAATCAGCATATTCTCCGGGACATGTATGAAGCCGCTCAAAAAACATTTTCCCAACATGCAAATCTTCACCAAGGCAGTCGATTTCCAACCATTTACTACAGCCAGCCAGATCAGGATAAATTTCGTAACATACACGCAAAATAAAATCATGTTTTTCGCAGCGCAGTGAAACCTTTAATACCTGACTCCCCTTACTGCCTGCAGAAAACTCATGTCCGACCGGCTCAAGCATTTGTTTGACATCCACCACACTACCATCAAGAATATGCACTTCCGGCTTAGAATAACTTGCAATTTGATCACCGTTAACGCAAAAATTAAATTCACCGGCATCATCTCTTTTGTTATATTCACGCTTCGTAACTTTGTTGTAGATTGAAGAAGTGTAAACGCCCCCTGCTCCAAGGACGATTTCACGCAGAAATAAATCATTTTCCAAACGTAATGTTTCAGTCATAATATTTAAAGCCTTATTTTTAGTTCTAAAGATATTACAGCCGAAAACAGTTTTTTAAATAGCAAAAAACACTTTTTTGTTGACAATAATACCCTTAATTGCTACTTCAACAACTTTGCGGCTATTTTTATTACCACTTTCTTAACTGGGGCGGAGCCGGATTTCAAGGCTATCCCGGGCATATGTCCTTCGTTCGGAAAGAAAATTGTAAAAACTCCCGGAGTCAAAGCGTATTCAACAGCTTTATCTGCGGCGTATTTGTAAAAAGCGGCGTCATTATCCTCATTATATTCATCGCAAACTTCGAGTGAGTTAACCGCGCTATAAAACATGCGTTCGCTTCCAATAAGCAAGGTTTGAATATCAATAAATTTGTGGTGAGCCTCAAGCTTGCATTCCGCTATGTCTTTAGTATCATAGGATTGAACAAGCGCAAACATATCATCGCCCATAATCTCATATTTTCCGTCTTCGCAATTCGGTTCCAGAGAAGCCAAAAAACCAAAAGCCTCCGCCCATATTTCCTCTTTACCGTAAGCGTAATCAGCCCATTTTTCACATAAATCCAAAATCATTTTAAAACCTCTTGTTTTTTTGGTATTCTAAATTTCGTTTCTATTGTCATATCATTATTTAAGCCCAGATCATCATCAGAAACAGGCACAAACAACGCTTCTTTAGCATTATATTTGAATGGAACGGCTTTAGCCGGATAACCATCTATACTAAGGTCAATACTGGACATTTCCGGCGTAGTTGTAACGTTTAAACGTATCCAGTTGTAATTAAAACGCTTGAGCGCTGCCGCCGTAAATCTTTTCCGACTTGCCTGTGATTTATCAGCACCAGCCTCAATATATTTACTCCAATCGTCGTTCATGCATAAAAGACCTCTTCTGCTAGTGCTGGTAGCTAAAGATGCGCCGGAAATTAAAACTTTATTATCCTTAACCGAAAAAGGAATAATTCCGCCGACAAACGCGTCTGTCGCAAAGCCCTTTATTCCCAGATAGTCCAGAAATGGAGACAAGGTAATTTCAGAACTTAAGAAATTAACTCTTCCGGGAATCGAATTATTATTCTCTAAACGAAATGGGGTCAGACTGGTTAAACGTCCTCCAAACCATTCAGTGCCCAGACGCTCGACTTGTAATTTTTTCATACCATGCGACTGAAATTCAAGTTTCACATTTGAAAATTTAATCGAATCATTTTCCATTTGCCTGCAATACAGTTTCTGGCGCGCCGCACTCTTCGCATTAAATAAGTCAGTAAAAGTACAGGTAGTTGTCACATCATTCAATTTCCACGAATCAAAACTCAAATTTCCACCTTTTATGGAAACAACGCCGGAGCCTTTACACTTATCAAAATCTCCCACCAAATGCCCTTCCATCGCGGTTTTGCCAACGAATCCAAGCCCTAATCCAGGAAACATAATGCGAGCATTATCGGCATTCTTTACCTTAAATTCAGGAACTGTAAAATCTCCTTCCCAGGCGGGGAAAGCATTAAGCTTCATCCTGCCGCTGAAGAACATACCGGCATTTGAAAAAATTTCTGAAAAATGACTGGCTTTAACTAACAGATTATCATCTTTGACTTTTAACTTTACATTGACCTTTCCAAAATTTCGTTTACGCAACTCCACTTTGTTTATATCCAGCCTCCCTTCAGCGGCGTCAGCGCCAAAGGGGAAATCCATAGATATCTGTTTGCACACCAAATTTAAATTATTTTTATAGAAAGTAGCATTACCATAAGACACATTTCCTGAGACTTTGCCTCCAGCCAAGTCTGCCGTCATTAATGCTTTAGGAACACTTAAGCTTGCGTCATGATAAGAAATATATAAATCCTGCAAACGCAGTTTGGGTTTTAAAGTCAATTTAGAATCCATAGTTCCGCTGCCAGTTGAATTTGCGGATATTTTACGGCTGGCAAGCTTCCAGGACTTACTATAGGCGACTGCTTTCTCGGCATTCGCTCCGGCATTTATTTTTTTAATATGCAGAATAGAATTTTTGAAGCCAATCTCCGCCTTTGCGCTTATCTGATTTTTGGTACTCAAAATGTTAATTTTTTTCCAAACTCCAGACATCTTTTCAAATGCAAGTTCAAAGTTTATATTTTTGAGAGACCGCCGCCAATTATAATAAGCATTATTCTCATTATCAAAAAAGCTATCTACTTTCAGCGAACTATTGACTATCTTCACCTGCTCCTTCCCATGCGAAACAGATAATGCAGGAATCACAACCCCAACTTGCAGAGATTTCGGCATCATTAATTCATTAAAAGTTTTTCCAACTAGATTCAACTGAATTAATTCCGCAGAATATTTTATATTGTTCTTATGTAAAGAGATTGATTTTGCTCCCAGATTACTCAAGAAATCAATTCCTGCCTTCTTCTTGCCTTTTCCCTCTTTACTATCAAATTTACCCGTCAGTTCAAGTCCGGAAACAGCAGCATAAGAATCCTGATACTTCGCATTCACTTTAGCTATTTTGGCATTAAACGTTTTTTCCCTCAAACGCATTTTGGCATCAAATTCCAAAGCAGTTCCAATGTTAAATCCTGAAAACTTTAAATATTCTTCTTCATTTCCGTATACTCCGGCATCACATTTCAAACGAAGATTACAATTTTTATTTCCTGACCAGCTAAATAGCGGATCGTCCAAACTTAAAAAGTTTTTGCTTTGCGCGTTTTGTAAACTGAAATCATTGTTTTTATGTTTTCCTTCTATATTATCAGAATTGGTAATGATTGCCAATTTCCATAATTTTTTGCTCTTCTGAAGCACTCCGTCAAAAGTCAGCTTGTTATTTTTCCCGGTCAGTAAATTATCGCCTTGTTTAATCTTTATATTTTCGGTATCGGCAACAAATTGAAAGCCATTCATTTTAAACCCGTTAAAAGAATTACTGCCGTTAATTGTAAGATCTTTTATTTTCACCTGACGCTCAAGTGATGAACTGAAAAGCTCAGGTGTCATAAATTTAAAATAATTCTTTTTGATTCGCATTTTGCCATTTGAGGCGGGAATAAGCAGAAAATTGGAATGCAGCTCAACATTATTACAGAAAAAAGCATTTTTACTTCCAGTAGCGGAAATCTCTTTTATCAACATTTTGACCGCCAGATTACCGTTTTGTTTGCGTCCCCTGCCCTTAAATCCCAACTCGCTAATGTCAGCAAAAATCTTTGTATCGCCACAAGTTACAATTGATTTAATGGGAGTTTTTCTGGCGTGCTTGCCGGATTCGGCAGTCTGCACCTGCCAATTTTTTGTAGTTCGGTTAAATCTTCCAGTAATTTTTCTGATCAGGTTTATTTTGCTCACGTTTTTGATATTATAATATTCAGTCAATCTGAGTTTGGCAAGATCAAATTCGAATTCTCCATCGAAGCGCAAGACTTTTCTTTTAAGCTCCGGCACGAAACATGACAATTCGCGCACGTATACCGCAACGGGTCTTTTTATCAGCCCACTCTTTAATTTCCAAACAAAGTCCTTACCGTTAGAACTCACACTGATTACAAGGGGGATTTTTTGTCCAGACAAACGCTGTTTATTGCGTATTGATAAAGCTCCATAATGTATTTCGCAACTTTTTGAAGTGCCGCTGACCATTAATTTCTTTATTTTCCAGGGAGAAAAACCAAAGCTGATATTTCCCTTTACATCGACCAGTCCGGCTAATTTCAGATCCGCCAAAGCAGTTATCTGCTTTGACTGTTCTATCAAATTCAGCATTTTTTTCATTTCAGTACGCGCGTTGAATTTAATTTCAGTAGTTTGTTTTTTTAAGTCAACCAGCAATTCGGCTTTAATCGGATGTTCCCGCAAGTTGAATTTCAAATCCGCGGTAAATATTTCCCAATTTTGTTTTTCAGGATTAAAGAGCAGCTCAAAAGGCAAAAGCAACCTGGTCCCGTTCCAGTCAAGGTGCATCAGACCATCAGTAATTTTAAGTTTTGCATTACCCCAGGAGCCTATAGCTTTTTTGTGCTTACCACTGAAATGTTTCTTTAATTGCTCAACAAATTTTTCAATATCAATATTATTTACTTCAAAGCGCTTGTCTTTCACCCGGCAAATTAATTCAAGCCCATTGAATTCAAGACTGGTTACATCCGGTTTGCGAGGCATAAAAATATTTTGAAAACGATATTTTATCATAACCGAACGTACTTTAAGGGCGGGATTTTCAGGATCGCCGATACATAACTCACCAAGATTAGCCCCAGTCGCCCCCGCACTCTTTACTTTGCCGGAAAATCCGCTGATGCCGGCATCCCGCATTAAGGATGGTAAAATATTTTCCTGAAAGTAGGTCGGCATATATAGATAAAAGAAATAGCAATACGCGCCTGTCAACACGCAGGCAATAATAGCAATCGTGATTATTGAAAACTTAGCTATTCGTTTTAAAGGCATTTTTTTGCATCCTCTGATATTAAAACTTTGCGAAACAATATACAATAGATTAAATTATTTGCCAGTTATCTATACTCTATAGTATTGACTTTCATCCATTCATTTTCTTTTTTGAAGTACAACTTGCCATCTTCAAGGGCAAATTTTCCGGCGGCAAAATCGTTGACTACTTGAGGAAATACTATCCAGTCGCCTTTTTCTTTGAGGCGTTCCTGATTGGCGGATGCTATTTGGCTCAGGGCATCGTTCCAGCCGCCAACGGGTTTTCTTGCGGGACGTTTGTTATATATATCCAATAATTGCGCATGGTTGAAGCCCTGCAGGTCAAGTTCCATTTCGGGAGAAATTCCTAAAATCGGGCCGCTATCCATTTCGCCCCCCTTTCCGGTGTAAGGCTGAGCGATAATAACACTGCTGCGAATTGTTTTAAAATCATTGATGATAGCCAGCTCTGTAGGCACAGCGTGCAGCCCGACAAATATTCGCCGTCCATCGTGTTCAACGGTCAAATCTCCGGGATGTACATTGAGACAGGGGAAATCCCCGGTAATGTTAGACAGCGGCATAAAACCTGCCAAAATACCGAAGTCGATATTGAAAGGAGCAATTTTTTCGCGTAAAGCGTCAGTCCATAGTTCGCGAATATGGCGGCCGTTTTCACTGGCCAGGGATATTTTATCTTCGCCGTGCTGACGATAAAACTCTCTGATGCTCAATTCAACAAGCGGCAAATTATATTTAGTCGCGATTTCTGCTGCACGGCTTTTTTCGGGAGCGTCCGTTATTATCACCGACGGTAGCCACTTCCCTGAAGCTTTTTTATGAAAATCGAGGACCTTTTCGGCATTAGAGCCGCTACCGCTCATAAAAATTGCTCCGTGCGGCATTTTTTCACTATTTAAGTTTTCTAAGAGATTTCTCAACCTGACACCTTATTTTATTGTTTTTTACTTTTAATAAGCCTATAATCTGAATCCATTTACGGGTTTTCGCAAGCAATAATTAAAAAAAATCCTTTCTTACTGCATTTTTTGATTTGCGCTACACCAAAAAGCAGTCTATCTTATAGCAGTTATAGACACACATATTAATTGAAAACTTTCATATAAAGAGAGGATACTTATGAGCAGCATTTTTAAAAGAGTATTTATCGGCGCATTCATTTTTACTACTTTGAGTTCTAGTTTTGCGGGTTTTTGGGAAGCAATAACTCCTTACAGAGGACCTAAGCGAGATGTTATTACTTTGATTATCACTGCTAATTATAAACATCCTCTGGTAATTGCACAACTTCTTCAAGATGAAACCAAGCAGCCTTATCTTCTTTTGCCGGCAGCAAACGGAAAAGGCATATTCTTCAATCCTCCACGTGAAAGATCTGAAGCGGCACTTGAAATCCGCGAAGTTAATTTAGCGCGCTTTATTCGTTTTCTGAACCCAAAACAAATTGTAATACTGGGCGACGACCGTTATGTTGCTGAAAAATACCGTAAAATGATTGATAAAAACACTCCTGTAATAGCTATTCACTGCGATAATTGGCAGTTGATTGCTGACAGAGTCTCAATTCTGCTTGATGCCAGCAATGTAGGAAACGATTACAAAAAACTCGGCTACCAGCTCAACAGCAGCTTATACAAACCGACAAAACTAAAAGAATTCAAATCGGACGCTCCTGTCCCGGTTAAAGATATAGTCATTGACGACATTGTTATTGATAAAAAAGCAGATGCAGGTGTTGCTAAGAATGATGTAAAAGATGTAAAAGATGTAAAAGATGTAAAAGATACAAAAGAAACAGTTGCTCCTAAAAAAGCCGACGTTAAAGAACCCGAATTAGCTATGCCGAAAGATACTCCAAAATTAATAAAAGATAAATAAATAAATATATCATATGTTAAACTTTTTCCATATTGCTAAAAATACATTTACAGAGTCAATCAGAGAACCTATTTTCTTTATTCTGTTAATTACTGCATTAGTTTTGATCGGGCATTTCCCCTCAATGACTTTATTCGTATTTGGTGACCAGATCAAACTGGTGGTTGACAGCTCTATGGCAACCGTTCTTTTATTCGGCTTGTTTGTCGCGGTAATGAGCTCAAGCCATACGGTAACCCGCGAAATGCGGAACGGCACGGTATTACTTTTATTATCTAAACCAGTTTACCGCGGGACTTTTATCCTCGCTAAAATCGCGGGTATAATTTTTACTGTCGTAGTATTTGTTTTCTTATGCAATGTCGGATCAATAATTTCCTTGTACATCGCCAAAGACCAGTTCCGTATGGATATGGGGGCGTATTACATTTATTTCGGAATCCTGATAGCCAGTTGTATTTTCGGGATGGTCATGAATTTTATGTATACCCGCTCATTCGCGTCTTATACGACTCTGGGGATTTGGATTCTGCTGCCGATTTACGGAATAGTATGTTTAGTTTTCAAAGAGCACCCGGAAATTTTACTGCAAAGCTATATGTACGCACTAATCCTGGTATTCTTATCGGTATCGACAATGGCGGCAATCACGGTGGTCTTCGCTACTCGTTTGGATCTAGTCGCTAATTTAACTGTGTGTTCTATCATTTTCTTCCTCGGACTGGTTTCCAGTTATTTATTCTTAGGCGACACTGGTTCTACTACACTAAACTTTATTTGCAGAATCTTATACGCCATCCTGCCCAACTGGCAGTTCTTCTGGTTAGCCGACGCACTGGCAACCCACAAAGAAATTCCTGCCACATATCTCGTATGGTCTGGAATATATGTAATCCTATACATAACATTATGCACAATTTGGGCAGTAGTAGTCTTCCAAAATAAGGAAATAGCTAAAGATACCAGATAGTTTCAAGGGTTAAGAGGGGAGAAATCAATGCGGCAGAAAATATTCCTGCTATTCTTATTGTCATTTGCTTGTATATCACTTTGCACCTCCGCGCCCATCGAAGAAAAAAACGGCAAAACTATTATCACTCTGAAAGTTCCTAATCTGCCTGATCCTGCCAGCAAAAGCATTCATGCTCGTGCCACCTTGAAAGCATTAGAATTATTCAGGCAGGATTTCCCAAAAATCTTCAAAAATAAATACAAAAATAAATACAAAGCAAATCCTAAAAAATACGGTAATTACAACTGGGACAATGTCGAAATAAATATTGTAAAACGTTCTGGAGCCCATATCGAAGGTAACAAAACTGATAAAGCTATTCTTGGCTCTAAAAATGCTCCTGATGTACTCTACATCAATTACCGCAAATCATGCAATTACATCCGAAACGGCTTTCTCCTGCCACTAGATAAATACTATAGAACCTTAACTCCAGAAGAAATCGTCTGGCGGGTCGATCCGAAAGTCAAACCAATAGCCCACCGCAGAGGACCAAACGGAAATATCCATTGGTGGACAATGCCGTATGCTGGAGTCCTCGGCAAAGCTGTAGCTTTTCGCAAAGATGTATTTGATAAACACAACATCCCCTACCCTGACAAAAACTGGACTTGGAAGGATTTTATGCGAGTATGTAAAAAAACTACCGATATAAGTAAAAATAAATATGGATTGCGATCAGGTTCAGGTCCTCATGAATCATGGTGGTGGACTTCTTTTTTATGGTCAGCCGGAGGAGAAGTAGCAGCATATAATAATAAAATAAAGCGCTGGGAATATGCTTTTGATTCCGATGCAGCAGTCAAAGCTTTAGACTTTTATACTCAATTATCCACAGAAAAACATATTAGCAAAGATAGAAAAGTTCACCGGGGGTATACCTACAAAAACTTCAAAAATGCAAATGATATGTGGAAACGTGGTGATATAGCAATGGCACCTACTTATATTGAAAAAACACTCATAACAAATATCGACCTGAAAAAATATGGAATTGTTCCAGTCCCACTCGGGCCAACTGGAATTCGGGGCGGCGAACTAAACTGCAGAATGTATGGAATAAATTCACAAATAAAAAATGCCGCTATAAAAGACGCGGCATGGGAATACATGCTTTATCACGATTCTCTAAAATCTCAAAAAATATTAGTAGAATATTTAGTTAAAGATAACAAGGGAACTCTTATAAATCCTCTATATCTAAAGAAATTCGGCTATGATTCAATAGCAAAAAAAGTAGACAAAAAACTAGTCGAAACTTTAAACATAAGCATTGCGACAGGAGTCCCGGAACCATGCAGAGCAATAAGCTCAAACCACGCCTATGATTTCATGACTTATGCTCTAAACATCGCGGCAAAGATGGCACGAGAAAACAAACTGGCTCCCATAGGTTCTAAGACACGCTACAAACAATTAAAGCTAATCCTGACCCGTGTCTGCGCCTACGCCAATAAAATAAATAACGAACAATGCCAGAAACTAAAAAAATAAATATCAACTTTTGTCCACCTTTGCCTATGTATTCTTTAAAATAAATCACATTTTTTTATTCCTGCTTTGAACTTCTCGTAAACGATACTAGATTATTATTTTAACTAATGCACAATCTCAAAAACGGAGACAAATAAACATGGCTAAAATCATGCCCTTTCACGGCTTAGTGCCGACACCAGAAAAAGCAAAAGAAGTAGCGGCCGTCCCCTATGACGTCGTAAATTCAGAAGAAGCTGCGGCCCTCGCTGCGGGTAACCCATTATCATTCCTGCACGTATCACGCCCTGAAATCGATATGGCTCCCGGTATTGATCTACATGATGACAGCGTTTACGCCAAAGCTGCTGAAAACTTCAAAAAGCTTTGCGAACTTGCTCCTTTAGAACTTGATGCCGAAGAACATTTATACATCTATCGCCTGATCATGGGAGACCACGTGCAAACTGGGATTCTCGGCGCGGCATCAGCCGATGATTACTGCAATAACATCATAAAAAAACACGAAAAAACACGTCAGGACAAAGAAGATGACCGCACACGCCATGTTATGACTTTGCGTTCACATACCGGCCCCACCTTTTTGACATACAAAGATTCAAACGAAATTGATACTCTGGTTGCTGAATTAACTGAAGCCGCTCCGACATTCGACCTGACTGCCGCTGACGGCATTCAACATACCTTATGGCGCGTAGATGCCGCAAACAGCAAAAAACTATCCGCAATGTTCGACAAAATACCATATTTATACATTGCTGACGGACACCATCGCAGCGCGGCCGCCGCTCGCACACAAGCCGAATGCGCACCTAAAAATCCGAACCATACCGGCAAAGAAGATTATAACTACTTCCTGTCTGTAACGTTCCCGGCTTCACAGTTGAAAGTTCTGCCATACAACCGTGCGGTTAAAAATCTCAACGGTCTGACTGCTGAACAATTAAAAGAAAAAATATCAGAAAAATTCACTATTACACCAACAGATAATCCATCACCGCAAAAATCCGGTGAATTCTGCATGTACCTGGAAGGCAAATGGTACCTGGTTCAGCCTAAATTCGATATCTCCAAACTCGGCGTCATCGAATGCCTTGATGTCAGCATCCTACAGGACAACATTCTGGCTCCAATGCTCGCTATCGACGATCCACGCACCAGCACCGGAATAGATTTCATCGGTGGCATCCGTGGAACAAAAGAGCTTGAAAAGCTAGTTAACCAAGGCACACACGCGGTCGCTTTTTCCATGTTTGAAACAACCATGAAACAGCTAATGGACATCGCCGATGCCGATGAGATCATGCCGCCTAAATCAACATGGTTTGAGCCAAAACTTCGTGATGGTTTAGTTTGTCACAACTTCTAATGAACAGTTACTTATAAAAGAAAAAGAGCTCGATGGTCAATTGACTGTCGAGCTCTTTTTATATGCTTCAAGTTCTCTTTATTCCTTAAACATTGGATCAAAAAACTTATTACTGTTAATTGGTCCAAACCAGCCCAAAAAATTAACAGTATAAGCTGGAAATGCAGATTCTGTTGCAAATTTTTCACTGCTAACATGACCGTCACACCAAGATACATTAGCTTTTCCATTGTGCCGAAAATGCATGGTTGGGGAGACTGCATAACCTTGATCAGGATGCTGAAGAAAAGAGTTAACTCCAAGTCGTCCATCAGCAGAATAGTCACCATTATCAGTAACAAGACAACCGGAATCTGCAAACATAATTGTTTGTGAAACTGATTTTATTCGATTGAGGGAAAAACCAGAACTGAATGATGCAGGATCCCATCCGGTTCCTACTTTTCCAATTAGTTGATTATAACCATACCCACCTCCACCACGTTCATAACCGGGTTGAGTATCAATATTATGTATAATCCCTTTCATGGTAGGGCAATATTTTATTCCCTTGCTCTTTCCGAGGTAAGGATAAATTACACCTTTAGTATAATCAAAGTTTTTATTATTACTCCAGCCGCCAGTATCACTTACTCCATGCCAACGTATTTTATTATCCCCTACCATATCCAACGCAACTGGCACTAAACGCGAATTATAATCGTTCGCATACAATATATTAGCTTGAGTTATTTGTCGTATATTGTTGGTACAACTAATACTTTTAGCTCTTTCCCTGGCTTGAGCAAGAGCCGGGAGCAACATCCCTGCTAGGATTGCTATGATAGCGATCACGACGAGGAGTTCAATGAGTGTGAAATTTTTGTCAGAATGACGAATTACAGAGATACTGCAATGGGACTTTTTTTGTTTTTTTGCAAGCATTTCATGCTTCCTTTTTTTGTGTTACGCGCACTTCGCAAAGTATTTCGCATTACTTTACATTGATAATCCATTACGAGCTCTGACTTACAGTATAAATACTGCTTCACAGTTGCGCGACAGTTCTCGATTTTCACGAGATTCATCGTACTAGATCCTTATGAGAAGAGATTATACACTCCTAAATAGAAAAAACAACTGTTATATCAAATTTTAATTCTTTTTTATTCCGAGCTCAATTGTATTTTCAAATTAGCAAATTACTTTATAGCGTTGCCCGGGTAGCTCAGGGGATAGAGCATCGGTTTCCTAAACCGCAGGTCGGAGGTTCGAATCCTCTCTCGGGCACCATTTTTTTCTTACACCACCTTTGAGGTCAAACCAACCGAGAACATAATGCGCTAATGGGCCTCTGTCGCGTTATTTTAATGAAGACTCAAATAAATATTTTAGGACAGAAAAATTATTGTTTGGATTTTTTCGCTGTTTTACTTTTTTAAGTATTGACATTATAAAATCGATGCACTATAATAAGTTTGACGACAAACTATTTTTTATAAAAAAAGAAGATTTTCTTATGAGAGCAACAATTAAGGATATAGCTGAAGCAGCAGGAATTTCAGATACTGCGGTTTCATTGGCATTCCGAGAAAATTCACGAATTGGCAAGAAGACCAGAGAAAAAGTTTTGAGAATCGCCTCGCAATTGGGGTACATTCCTAATACTGCTGCACAAAAACTTCGCAATGGAAAGACTAAAATCATCGCTTTTGTAATAAATGACATAACTAACCCGTTTTATTCGCTAATGGCAAAAGAAGCCGAGAACATAATCGAAAGTTTCGGTTTTGAAATGTTTTCGGCGGACAGCAACTGGGACCCGGCGCGTGAAGAACAAATTATCAAAAAAATGATTCAAATGCGGGTTGAAGGAATAATCTTTTGTTTATCCGAGAAAAATATGAAAGGTATTGATTTACTTAAAAAATACTCAATACCTTCTATATCAGTAGATTCTTATTCAGAAGCTTACAAAGGTTCATATATTGCGAATAACTTCGAGAAATGCGGTAAGATAGTAAGTCAACACCTGCTTGATATCGGCTGCAAAACTCCAGGGATAATCGGAGCTGATGAAACAATGTCTGAATTTAGCGCTTTTAAAAGAATATTTGCGGCATTTGAGAAAAATTTCAAGGATCACGGCATTGAAATCAAAGCACAAAATAAAATACAGGCCGGACTAAAAATAGCGGATGGACGTAAAGCTTTCGAACATGCTTTAAAGAATGATTTTAATGCGGACGGAGTAATCTGTGCTAATGATTTATGCGCAATGGGCGTAATGGAAGCCGCTGAAAAGCATGGAATACAGGCCGGAAGAGATTTAGCGGTGATTGGAATCGATAATCTTGAGGTATCTGAATTCCCGAAAATATCACTAACTTCAGTAAAACAGCCTTATAAAGAAATAGCCCAAAAGGCGGCAACAGCTTTATTTGATCTGATTAATAAGGAACGCTTCAAAATTCAACTTGAGCTTAGTCCTGAACTCATAATTCGCAAAAGCACTTCAACATTTAAAAATTAACAATAAGGATTTTTCGCAATGACAAAAAACATTATCCCCCTTGAAGAATTTAAAACTAGAGTAAGTAAAACCCAAGCAGCAATGGCAAAAGAAAACATTGATTTATTATTAGCGTTTTCGACCGAATCAGAACCAGCTTATGTACGTTATTATTCAGATTACTGGCCGAGTTTTGAAACTGCCGTGGCGCTGATCCCGGCAGATGGCAAACCGGCATTGCTGGCGGGTCCTGAAAGTCTGACTTTCGCCTCAGCCCGGACAAAAATCGAACGAGTTATCCAGATGATGGATTTCCGTGAATCATCTCAACCTGACTATCCCGGCTCGACACTGCCGACCTGGAAAGATATTATCGCTGAATTTAAACCGAAAAAACTCGGCATCGCCGGCTGGCACATGTTCCCTCACTCAATTATGGAAGATCTGCGCGCCGCTGCCGGAAGCTGTGAGATTGTTAACGCCGATGAAATCATTCGCGGCATCTGTATCAAAAAAAGCGAAAATGAACTTAACTGCCTGCGGGAAGCCGCTAAAATTTCCGAACTTGGTTTCAAAGCGGTATTGGAAAATATAAAACCGGGAATGACTGAGGCGCAACTCGCGGGAATCGCTACCGGTGCCATGCTGGGTAACGGTGCGGAATCAACCGGCTATCCAGTTTGGTGTTGCAGCGGTCCGAACTCAACACAAGCCATCAGCCGCCCGACGCTTCGAGAAGTAAAAGAAGGCGAAATTATCCATTTCAGTGTCGGCGCCAAAGTATCCGGCTACAGTGCCAGCATCGGAAGACCTATAGTGCTCGGCAAATGTCCCGACGCAACCAAAAAATTCATGCAGGTCGGGCTTGACGCAATGAATATGACAATTGACTTGATGCGAGCCGGAACTCTGGCTTCTAATGTGGCAAAAAAAGTTCATGGTTACATCACAGATCAAGGTTATGGACATACGCTTCTTTATGGTCCGGCGCACGGCTGCGGACAAATGGAATGCGAATTCCCGTTCCTCGAAACGTCCTCTACATTCACTCTTGAAGAAAACATGGTCTTCATGGTTGATGTTTTCATGGCTGAACAAAATATGGGATTCCGCTGGGAAGATGGCGTTATCGTGAAGAACGGTGCAGCCGAAGAACTTTCATCATATAAACGTCAGTTAAATATACTGGAGATCTAAGATGATTATTGACATTCATGGACATCTGGGTAATATCAATCAAGCACCGTTCTGGGCGGCTGATGAAAAATGCCTCGAAAGTTATTGCACTGAAGCTAAAGTTGATTTACTATGCATATCTTCCTCAAAATCCTTAATGTACGATGCGCAGGAGGGCAACGCTGAGCTTGACAAAGCGCTCAAAAACAGCGACAAACTGCTCGGCTATATAGTTATTAATCCGGTTTTTCCTGAATCAATAAATGATCTTGAACTATTAAAAAGTAATCCTAAGTTCAAAGGTGTCAAAATTCATCCTGATTATCATGGCTTTGACATGGCTTCGCCGCAGGCGGTCAAGTTTCTGGATAAGGTCGCGGAACAGGTTGATTTGATGTTGTTTCACGTATCCTGCATGCCGGGAACCGGTTTTGCCGACGCGGTGAGAGTTGCGGAATTCGCTGCTCGTCACCCTCAAACCAATTTCGTACTGGCACACATGGCTGGGATTTTTCAGAATGGCAGTTATCCATATTTCCCGAATCTGCAAGGCTGCGAAAACGTCGCGGCAATGAGATTGGACAATGTTTATATTGATACCGCGCATTATTTGATGTACGTCTATCCCGGCGTAATGGAAAAGATGGTGGAGATTGTCGGAGCTGATCATATTGTTTTTGGAACAGACGTTCCGCTCCAGGGCCCAATGCAGATGCGCTTTGCTATTGAAGTGATTCAGGCATTGGATATTCCTCAGGCGGATAAAGAAAAAATCCTATGTGCCAACGCACAAAAAATATTGAGGTTAAAATGAATGGCGAAGGAAGTTCTACCTGGGTAATACCCGACGGCTGGCTGCCTCCAAAAGGTGGCGAAGGCGATATGATCAATCATGAATCGTTGATGATTATGAATACCGGAAACGAACCGGCAAATGTTAAAATTGACATATATTTTGACGACCGCGCCCCGGTTAAAGATTTACCGTTAACGGTTAAAGCTGAAAGGATCAAAGCTGTTCGACTGGATTTACCTGAAGAATTAGGATTTGAGTTGCCGCGCGCGACTCAATATGCTTTAAGAATAAAAAGTAACGTTAAAATCATTGTGCAGTATGGACGCATGGATGTTCGCCAGTCAAACCTGGCATATTACGGCACAATGGCACACCCAATAAATTAAGGCGATCCGTCGCCCTCGTTATTGAAAAAATACGAGCCTTTACATTTTACTGTGCGTTATGTAAATTAACAATTTTTATATTCTTGATTTTATATTATGAAAAGGGTTATAGTAAATATCATAATGGTAAAATCGATTACTAAACTTACATAATTTTTGGGTAAATATACAGATATTAAAAGATTTAATCGAAAATTTAAAATTATCTGTAAACGTGGCTCGTTATGCGGAATTAGATTCCAGATGGAGTACATGCTTGAGGCTGTCGAGCAAACCTCCAAACAAACAATTTGGATTAAAAAACATAAAAGAGCTGATGCAGGATTGTAAAGACCGCTTAAAATCAGAGCATCCTAAAATTTACAGTCATGAGCTGTTGAATAATCTTTTCAGTCATCCATATACCAAAATAGAACTGGTCCAGAATGATTTAGGAGCTTCTCGTATCACCGCAATGAAATATCTCAATGAGTTGTCCAAGTCGGGGATTGTTGAAAAAAACAAGGTTGGCAAACATAACTACTACGTCAATCGCCCTTTACATGATTTGTTTCTAAATATTCCGAATAAACCGTTTTAGAAAACAAGCTTTATAAGTCCTCCAAGGACTAAAGCCAAAAGCAATATGGACAAGCATCCGCATTTTTTTGAATTTTCTTTTATTTCCCGTATTCTTCGAGCTTTAGCCAGTTCCTTTACTTTGGGATTGTTCTTGAAATCATATCCACACTGGGGACACGCCTGAGCTGTTTCAGAAATATATTCATTACATTCTAGACAATTTATTAACATATAAAATCCCTTTTATTAATATCCATTTTTATTTTGTGTAGTTAATATATCCTAATAGATGCAACGTTAACCAACACAATGATATGAGTAAAAATCCAATTGCTAGTAAATACCAGAAAAGCTTAGTTTTTTGAAACATTAGATGGCGGGCTAAAGCCTCTCGCTCTTCTCGAGTCGGAGGACTAAGTGTTTTTCCGCCATCATTACTGATTTTCGCCTGTCGGACAGTATTTTGGATATTCTTTGTTATCCTGAAAACCAAATACAGACCGATAACATATAGAACAAATATTAAAATATTCTCATATTCCATTCTCAGTCCCCTTTTTCAGCTTCGTCAAGTTCCTTCAGCTTTTTCTTGTAATAAATAAACATTATTTTCTCTATTGTAATAGTCATCTTTTCTTTGTCTGAATATTTTATTTCCTTTTTAAAGCCAGGCAGAACAACTGTTATTTGTTTTATTTTTTCACCTTTAGTAAATATTATTTCAGATTTAATATTATTTCCTTTGAATATTTTTTTTATTATACAAGCTAAGATGATTTTATTGCGGTCTATTTTATTGTCACCACTTAAAGGGAAATAGATACAATCCTTATTCATGTCAGAGTATATTGATAATTTACCAATCTTGTCAATTATTGTTTTTATAGGGTTGTTTCTTTCTGATGATAAGTTTAAAAGCATCTCAATGTAATCTTTGTTTCTCCTATATATATTGCAAAGAAAATTTTGTTCATGGCTTCTAATATTTGCATTAATAGATTCTCGTTTAATCACAATTTTTTGTAAACTATCTTCAAAATCTTTTTTCCCTTTAATACTTTTTAAAAGTTTTTTTTCAGAATCAATATTTTTCAAAAGTTTAACTTTAAGCTCTTGCGCTTTGTGAGTGCATCCCATTTTAATCAATTTTATAATCGTATCATAATCTTTATGATTTATTTTTTTTATTTGCTGTATATCAGCTTCGCTTAGCATTTCTCTATTCCACTCTACATTATCATCAGCAAAACTAGAAAATACAACACAAACAAAAACTAAAATCAAATAATACTTTTTCATGAAAACCATTCTTACCTTTTTTTCTATTAATTCTATTCAAGCTTTAAAGAGATATCAAAATCGGGTAGACATTTTAATTCCAAAACTATTTCTTTAGTACCAGAATAAGATTTTTTATATTTGACACTGGAAAACTGTTTAAAATCCACTTTGTTAAGTTTGTTGTCCTTTATGAATTTAGAAATCTCTGGAATGTTTTTGGGTAATCTTTTTTTCTCTTTATAAAATTTGTTTGAAGCTATAACTAACTGTCCCATTGCCTTTTTAGCTTCAGGAGTTGTTTTACGTTGAGCTTCTTTAATAACCCCAATATACGCATCCTTGTTGAATGTTCCAATATCTGCAGACGGGCTAAACAAACCCGAAAAGATAAAATACAAAAGCGGTAATGCTGGAAGAAAAAAGTAATATTTATTCATTGTTTACCCTTTTTAGGTCAATTCTCTAATCTTAGCTGTTTTTAATTCGATATAGTAACCGTTCTTATTCTTTTTAATCGTTATCAGTATATTTCCTCGAAAATCTTTTGGCAATGAGATCGTCTTTCTGAATTTATAGCTTTTCCCGTTTGGTGCGTTAAAACTAACAATCACTGCTTTCGGAGGAACCCAATGAGTAATATGCATATACCATGAAGTCTTATTTTTGTTTAGAAATCCTCCGCTGTGCTCACCCTTTGGTAGCAGCTTTACATCTACATTGCTGAAGGTTTCTTTTGTATCAGTTGCTATTCCTAAATTATATTTCGAACTTTGAGTCTTAACAGCTTTGCTACGTTGTTCTACTGTTTCTGGTCTGGATGCAAAAAGCATTAAAAAGACAAAGCCAAATACCAACATAGCAAAAAGCAACAATCGCATTTCTGTCCTGTTATTATTTTTTAATCTGTGTAGTAATTTCCCGATACGACCTGTATTTTTTTCAATAAACATTTTATAGTAATCACTGCCTGGAATATATTTTATTGCATAGCAACTCCTTTTTGAATCAAAAGAAGCACATAGTCCTGATGAATATATATAATCAATACAACCTTCTTCGAGTTCCTCTGTTTTGTCTGGTTTTCCTAAGACTTGTTGGAAAGTATCTACAGAATCACCCAGCTTCACATTCCTAAACAACAAAGATAACAATATACAAAATACAACATTTAAAACTGCAACTTCACCTAATGTATATATTAACCAAAATTCTTTTGCCTGTGGTGTTACAGCAGAAGAATAGAAGTATGTTTCCAATGCCACGAGTCCCATAAGAGTACAAACTCCAACTCCCCGTAAAAATCGAGTTGTTTTGATTTTCGCAGTTAGGGATAGTTTCAAGTATTTAATAACTATATAAGGGGCAAGAAATATTAACGCCAACGCTACCAAAAGAATAGCTTGAGTATAATCAACAGCAATTGAATGATATTCCAAGTTTATATATAAGAAAGGCATTTTACCTATAAGGAGTGCTAATACAGTATATACAAAAAAGATGTAAAGGTAAATGCAGTATTTCATTATTTTAATATCCTATTATTTTTTATTTTTTCATATCTTTTACAGCATCACCCACTAACTTGTCATAATTGGCTTTGTTTTCGTAGGTGGCTTGAAACTTGTCCTGTAGTTTTTTCAAACTATTCAGTACTTTTTGTTTTTTACCAGCTTCAAGTTGTTCGACAGTGGTATCAATAAGTTTCTTGCTTGTTTCGCCGTAAAATTCATTATATCTGAATTTAGTAAGAGCACTCGAAAAGCTTTGCAAGTCTCTAAATATCAATACTGTTAGACCAATACCGAACATTATCGCCAAAATTCCCAACACACATCGAACCCATTTTTTTTGGGTTTTGAATTCAGAAATAAGCCAAGTAACCATTGTTAAAATAGTAATAGTAGTTAAAATAATCGCCGAAGTCCAAGTCATAAAGATTCCCCCTTTAATATCGTTACAATCTAAATATATACTAAAATTACTGTGAATCAATGCTTTTTGTTCACTTTTCTCTTAATATGTCTCTCCATTTTTTGGGCTGACTATTCATTTATTTGCAAGTGCCATCGTTCATTTTTCTGGGAGCCTCACTTGGTTAATGTGAACCGCCCCCTCGCAGTTCGAATTTAGACAAAAAATGTTTTTTAGAAGCCGCTACCCCTTTTTTGTTTTGGTGTAGGACTCGGAGTTCGAATTTAGACAAAAAATGTTTTTTAGAAGCCGCTACCCCTTTTTGTTTTGATGTAGGACAAAGAAGTTTAACATTAACAATTAAATCATGGGTGGCACGATGAATCGGGATACTCAAAGAGAACACAGGGAAACACATGTGTGATTCAGGTGGAGCATATGGCAGGAATTGGGAACGCAATCAAAACAGGGACTTCATGCAGAAACCAGAAGCAACGGTCGAATTTTCGGTTTACAATGACCAGCTTTCGGGCATGATTCAGACCTTTACGCACATTGTAATGACTTTGGTTCCGAGTTTTTCGAAGGCTTTGATTTGAGTCTTTGAGATACTTTTATCTGTTATTAAGCCAGTGATGTTATTCAAGTTTCCAAAAGTGAGTAATGAAGTTTTGTTGAATTTTGTGCTGTCTGATAAAATATAACTTTCTTTTGACTGTTCGATGAATAATGCGTTTATTTCCGCTGTCTCTGTGTCGGTGGTCATTAATTCGCCATTCATGGAAATAGCGTCAATACCAAAAAAGACTTGATCGCAATGAAAGTTTTTTAAATTTTGACGAGTCAAAGAACCGCAAACATCATGACGTCCCGCACGCAACTTGCCGCCAAGCAAAATTACATCGCAATGTTCTGCTAAATTAGTCAAAAACGATAGAGAATTTGTTATTACTGTAATATTTTTTATTTCACCAGTCTGTAAACGAAGCGATAAAGCCTCCGCCATTTTTAAAACCGTTGTTCCCGCATCCATAAATAAACGCGAACCGCTTTTCACCATTGCGGCCGCCTTTTTGCCAATAAGCTCCTTTTCGTCAAGATTCTGCGCTGCTGAAAAACGAAAAGAATAGTCGTTACTGAATTCAGGTGCAGCTTGAATGCCACCATGAATACGCAACAATTTACATTCTTTCTCAAGTTTTGCGAAAAGACGTCGTGCTGTAGCTTCTGAAATTACCAGTTCAGTTGTTACCGTTGCCACATCCAAGCGCCCGCGCGATTTGAGCAGTTCAAGTAATTTTATTTCTCTTAATTTTTGTTTATTCATAAAAAATCCTATTTCCAACTTAGAGTAATTCAAATATAATGCACGAAAGGCAATCTTGCAAGATATTTTTTTGCATTTAATGATTGTTTCAATCATTAAATGCTTGACATAATCAAATTAGAGATTATAATCATCATAAAGACATTATTAAAATTGAAAAAAGGTGTTATGCATGAAAAATATTTGTAAATCATTACGCGATCTATTGGGAACGGAATATATTTCCGCAGTCTGTGAAGCACAGGCATTCCTGACAGGTGAAGAACAAGCGAAATTTGCAGCAGTTGCTGACGAGAAAATCGATTTTTTCCCTGAAGACTTTCAAGTCAGGATGGATGATCTGCTCAGCAGTGTTTCCACAAAAGTATGCAATGGGCTGGAAAACAGTAGCGGAGGTGCGGCTGCCGCGTCATTTGCCGGAGCTCAACACAATGAAATGGCTCCACTCGCAGGGCTCGGCCCAATTCGAATTGGTGAAAATGGGAAAGCTTATCTTGCCGGCAAAAGCGAACATTACCATGCATCATTGGGACACCACTTCCCGGGATACCGTTTGATTGAAAACGCCAAAAAGATTGGGATTTGCAATGTCACACATAATAATACACGCGGCTATATCACCAGAATTCTCGAACGTGAACTCATTCGTGTTGCCAACGGCCTGGCAAAAGATGACCTTGCCGGACTTAAAAAAGTTCTTGCGTCTAAAGAAGAACACGTTCTAAATCGCGTAACGAATCTTGAAACCGGCAGTCTGGCGGTTGAAGCTTCATTGAAAATGATGCTCGCTAGATTTCATCGCTTAGACAGCACATATAATACTCCAAAATACTCAGGAAAAACTCCAGTATTTCTGGTCATGGCGGACAATCAAGGCGGCAAACAGGCTAATTATCACGGTACTACAGTTCTTACACAAATATTGCGCGGCATGTGGCCGGGGTTCTATGAAAAACTTGAAGCTGCCGGACTTTTCAAAGTCGTTCCGGTAAAAATCAATAATATTGACTTTTTTGCTGATACTGTTAAAAAATACGACACTGGTAAATATAAAATAGCCGGATTTTTCCATGAACTGATTTTGATGAATTACGGTGGAATAAAATTGACACAGGAATTTGTCAGCGCAACCCACGCTTTGTGCCATGAACATGATATTCCAATTACTGTCGATGAGATTCAATCCTGTATATGGTCGCCGGAATTATTTATGTTCAAAGAATATAAATGCAAACCAGATTTTGTTTCGGTTGGTAAAGGTTTCCCCGGCGGTCAATATCCGGCGTCTAAAATTTTGACAACTGCCGCGATGGACAGCTTGAATCAATTCGGCGCGCTGGTTACCAACGGACAGGAGGAATTAGCCTCTTTGAGCTATTTGATAACAATGGAATTTGCCGAAACCAACAGCCAGGAAACTCGAAAAGTCGGGGAGTATTACAATGCTCAGGCGGCAAAACTGGTCGCAAAATATCCTCAAATGATTGAAGAGCTTGAGGGTGAAGCACACATGACGACTTTCGTGTTTAAATCAGCTGGCTTGACCAATAAGTTCACTGCTTATTTAAACAAAGAATGCTGTATTGATGTCAGCGCGCAGACTTATAAAGCTGACTGCCCGCCAGTAGCTTTGACTAAACTGCCGTTGATCAGTTCTTACCGGACTGTGGATTTCGTAATCGCTAAAATGCATGAAGCATTAGAAAAATTGGAGCTTAAAACATGTCTAAGAAGAAAATAAAATTTGGAATAATCGGTTTAGGTTTAATGGGACGTGAGTTTGCCAGTGCCGCGGCGCGCTGGTGTCATTTGCCGGATTTTGATGTACAACCTGAAATTATCGCGATTTGTGATTTAAATGAAGATTCATTTGCCTGGTATACAGATAATTTATCCTCGATTACACAAGTAACGACAAATTATCATGAACTTTTAGCTAATCCTAAAATTGATGCTGTTTATTGTGCTATTCCGCATAACCTGCACGAGCAATTCTATTGCGACATCATCAAAGCAGGCAAGCACCTCATGGGCGAAAAACCGTTTGGTATTGATAAAAATGCTAACCAGAATATCATGAAATGCCTTGCCGAAAACCCTGATATTTTTGTCCGCTGCTCGTCGGAATTCCCATTTATCCCGGCCGCGCAGTGTGTTGGTAAAATGATTCAAGAAGATGAATTCGGCAAGATAATCGAAGTCAACAGCGGTTTTATGCATTCAAGTGACATGGATCCGAATAAGGCGATTAACTGGAAACGCCGCCGCGCGACTAACGGAGAATACGGCTGCATGGGGGATTTGGGATTGCACACATGTAATATGCCTTTCCGTGCGGAATGGGATATATTGAATGTCCGCGCGATATTGTCAAATTTAATGCCGGAACGCCCCGACGGCAAAGGCGGCATGGCTGTTTGTGATACCTGGGACAACGCTACATTATTTTGTGAAGCTCAGGACAAAGACGGCTTGAACTTCCCCATGACCATCAAAACTCAACGCATCGCTCCCGGTCAAAAAGACACCTGGTACATCGAAATCCTCGGCACAGAAAAAAGCGTGCGCTTTTCCACCAAAAATCCGAAACGACTGGAAACAATGGATTATGTAAATACCGGTTCTCAAGCCTGGCAAGTGCTCGACATGGGACACGAAACAGCATTCAAATCTATCACGGGCGGAATCTTTGAATTCGGTTTTTCAGATTCGATTCTCCAGATGTGGGCAGCGTTTTTGTATGAACTAAGCGAAGGCAAAGTAAAAGATAAATTTGCAGCCTGTGTTACGCCGGAGGAAGCCACTTTGAGTCATCGTTTATTCACTGCGGCACTAAAATCTCAGGAAAATCGTTCAACAGAACTTGTTTAAAGCTTAATAAAAAGATATTATAATATCATGAAACAAAATTCAGAAACATTTTTATTGGGTTTGGATTTGGGCACGACCGCAATCAAAGGCGTGGTCATGGATCAAAACGGCAATATTATTGCCGAAAGCTCTAAAAATACTCGTTTCATAGAGCCTCAAGCCGGCTGGTTTGAAGTTGACCCCGAAGAACATTATCAAGATATTTGCGCGGTAATTAAAGAATTAGCGGCAAATACACCGGGCGAAATCACTGCTCTAGCTATGGCGGTGGCTTCCGGTAATTCTCTGCTTACAGATGCCGACGGCAAACCACTGACCAACATCATCAACTGGATGGATCAACGCGCTACACAGAATCAACCACAGGCTTTGGCAAAGCTATCTGTTGCTGAAATCCGGCAGGTTACGGGCTGGCCCTGTGTTGACAGTTTTCCACTCGCGCAATTGGCATGGCTACAGGAAAATAAGCCGGAGCTTTATCGCAGTGCCGGTAAATACTGCATGAATTCCGACTGGTTACTGTTTCGCTTTACCGGGCAATGGCTGATGGATTATTCAACAGCGACAACATCGCATTTACAGGAACAAACTACTTACACTTATCACAAGAAATTTTTAAACTTGCTGAATATTCCCGAAGAAAAACTCTCTAAATTAGTTCCAAGCGCTTGCTTTGCCGGTAATTTAACCACGCAGGCATTGGCTGATACAGGGCTTTCAGTATCTACCCAAATTATTACTGGCAGTTTCGATCATCCATCTGCGGCTCGCGCGCTTGGAGTGTCCGAGCCGGGACAGCTAATGCTGTCCTGCGGCACTTCATGGGCTGGATTATTCCCTGAAAATGACCGCCAGAAAATCATTGATCTCGAATTATTGTGTAATCCATTTTTATCTCCAGAAGGCGGAGCGTGGAGCGCGATTTTCGCAGTACCGTATATTGGACGCGCGATAGACTGGTATATAGAAAACCTTATCGCGCCGGGCGAAAAAAATAAGTATGAAATCTTTAACGAACTTGCGGCAAAAGCCAAGCCCGGAGCGGATGGATTAAAAATAGATTTGCGTAAAACTCCCACTACAATCAGCGCCAGCCTCGAAAATATCAGCCGTGCGGTAATGGAGGGAGCTGCGGAATTATTGAACGAAAAAATCAAAATTCTTGCTTCAAACGGAATAAAATTTAACAGTGCGGTAATGGTCGGCGGACCTTCAAAAAGCCCGATATGGCCACGGATTGTTGAAGAAATAACAGGTATAAGTTTAACTGTCGGTTCACAGCATGCCGGAGCAAAAGGCGCGGCAATTATAGCTGGAATCGGCGCAAAAATATATAAATAAGGAATTACCAAATGTCAGCCAGAGAGAAAATTAGAATCGGCGTAATTGGAGTTGGTCGCGGTCGAACCTTCATGCACGGAGCTAGTGACTTAACCGGGCTTGAACTCGTCGCTATTTGCGACACATGGGAAGAACGCCTTCTCAAAACTCAAAAAGAATTTGCCGACTTAGGCAAAGATATCGACGTTTATACCGATTATGACCGTTTCCTCGAGCACGATATGGATGCGGTAGTGTTGGCTAACTATTTTCATGAACACACTCCTTTCGCAATTAAAGCGCTCGAATCTGGCAAGCATGTAATGAGTGAATGCGCCGCGTGCTCAACTTTGGCTGAAGGTGTGGCACTGGCTCGTGCGGTTGAACGAACCGGTAAAATTTACATGCTTGCGGAAAATTATCCGTATATGGTATATAATCAGGAAATGCGTAAACTGTACCGTGAAGGTGTGATAGGAGATTTCACCTATGGTGAAGGTGAATATATTCATCCCGATTCCGCAGAAACCAGACTTAAACGCAGTTGCGGTCTAAACCATTGGCGTAATTGGATTCCATCAACTTATTATTGTACACACTCAATCGCGCCTGTCATGTTTATAACTGACACTCGTCCGGTCAAAGTTAACGGTTTTGTAACACCTCATGACTTCAACGATCCGACTCACACGATGGCATGTAAAAAATTTGATATGTGTGGTTTGATTATTATGCGCATGGATAACGATGCTGTCGTAAAATCTCTTCATGGGGCATTACGCGGACACCAGAATTATACACGTATTCATGGTAATAAAGGCTTGATGGAAAATTGTCGCCATGGCGATAAAAACATGGTCAGAATGCGGCGTGAAGTTTTTGATAAAGAATCAGGAGAACCAGTAGAAAAAGTCTACCTGCCTGACTTTCCTGAATTCCACGAACAAGCAAGCAAAGCCGGTCATGGCGGCGGTGATTTCTTTACTAATTACCATTTTGCCGAAGCCATTCGGCGCAACGAACAACCATGGCTGAACGTTTACCGCGCGATTGACATGACCATCTGCGGAATCCAGGCTTACAAATCAGTTCTTAATGATTCAGCACCTTTTGAAGTTCCTGACTTCCGCGATGAAGAAATCAGAAAACAATATGAAAACGACAACTGGACACCGGATCCGGCACGCAAAGGTCCGGGGCAGCCGTCTTCGAGCATTCTCGGAGATATAAAAATCACCAAAGAAGCCAAAGAATACGCAAATAAAATGTGGACCGAAGTTGGTTATACAGGAGAATAAATAATATGGATATCGAAACAGTTTTTAATGCAAACGACCGGCAGATTTATGAAAGAGAATTTCGTGACTGGCTGCCGGAAAAAATCTTTGATTCGCACGTTCATGCTTTTGATGAAAGCAACTTTCAAACAGGATATAATATGCCGGAGAAAAGCTGTTTTCAGAAATTTGGAGGCACTTTCACGCTGGAACAGTGTATGGAGATAGCTGAAGTTTTACTGCCGGATCAGGAATTCAGCATGAACTGTTTCGGCAACCCTGACGAAGAAGCCGATTTGGAAGCCGCCTGTAAATATACCGGCGAAATTTCTGATAATAAAAGAGTTTTCGGAATGGCTCTGGTTTCTCCTAAAGATAACATCGAGACTGTCAAACATCGAATAAAAGATTATGGATTAGTCGGCTATAAACCTTACCGCAATTTCGTCAACTGGATGGATTACGAAGATGTAACGATTTTTGATATGCTTTCGCCGGAGCAGATGGAATTCGCCAACGAAAAAGGATTAGCGATAACTTTCCATATCCCCAAAGCCGCACGCTTAGCCGATCCATGCAACCAGAAACAAATGGTCGAAATATGCCAGCGCTACCCAAATGCGAAAATCATTTTCGCGCATATCGGACGTGCGTATTTCATGAACAATATTATTGGCTTTCTGGATAAAATCAATAAATGCAAAAATGCCTATATGGACACCTCAATGGTCAGTCATCCGGGTGTACTCGAATATGCTTTTAACAATTTTCCACGTGAAAGAATTGTTTTCGGCAGTGATGCCCCGATTGCTTTCTTGAGGGGCAAATCGGTTGAAATAAACGATCAATACGCTTATTTGATGGGTGAAAACTATGCCATAGGTTCGACAATTTATGATGCTGACAAAATAGTTCAATTTACTACATTCTTTTATGAACAACTGCGTGGTCTGAAAGAAGCCACTACAAAAGCCGGTTTCAGCCGGAGAGAGCTGGAAAACTTTTTCTATAATAATATTTATAACTTACTTTCGGGAATAAAAGTATGAGTAAAATAAAAATTGGTTTTTTGCCGCTGTGGTTAAAGCTGTATGATGACTGTTGTCCTGAAACGCGCCCGCAGATCGAAGCATTCACCGCGTCAATCCGCGCTGAATACGAAAAGCGCGACATTGAAGTTATTACAGCTCCAATATGTCGTTTAAAAGCTGAATTCGCAGAAGCAGTAAAGAATTTTGAATACGCGGGAGTTGATGCAATTCTTACACTACATTTAGCCTATTCGCCATCGCTGGAATCTGCGGGAGTTTTAGCTAAAACTAATCTGCCGATTGTAATTCTGGATACGACACAAGATTTTGAGTTTGGTTTTGATCAAAAAGCAGAAGCGATTATGTTTAATCACGGCATTCACGGCGTTCAGGATATGTGCAATCTTTTGATCCGCAATGACAAAAAGTTCATGATTGAAGCTGGGCACTGGCAGGAATCAGATGTCATTGACCGAACTGTAGTGCATTTAAAAGCTTGTCAAATGGCTAGAGCCATGCGCAAATCACGAGTCGGAATCATAGGTAAACCTTTTGCCGGGATGGGTGATTTCGCAATAGATTTTGATGTATTAAAGAAAACTATCGGCACAGAAGTCGTTTCTATTAATGCTGAAAAGTTTAAAGAACTAATGTCTGATATTTCAGATGAAATGATTGACGCTGAAATTAAAACTAATCTCGAAAATTTTACTGCTGGAGAATATTCAGCACAGGCTATGCACAATACATCTGCAACAAGTTTAGCGGTGCGGATTTGGTTGAACAGTGAAAATCTTAACGCTTTTACAATGAATTTTTTAAATGTCACCAAAGCCTCGGGAATTCCAGTAGTTCCTTTTCTTGAAGCATCACAGGCAATGACCAGAGGCAAAGGATATGCCGGAGAAGGTGATGTTCTCACAGCCGCTTTAGTCGGAGCGTTAATGACAGTTTTTCCTGCGACAACTTTCACCGAAATGTTTTGTCCAGATTGGAAAGGAAACAAAATATTCTTAAGTCATATGGGAGAAATAAACAACGATTTATGTGCAGAAAAAGCTGTTTTACAGGAAAAACCTTTTCCATACACCGATGCGGATAACCCGGTAGTAGCAATAGGCTGTTTAAAACCAGGCGCGGCATACTTAATAAATATCGCCCCCGGTCCAAACGAAACTTATACCTTGATTGCTGCGCCGGTAAAAGTTTGCGACACCGAAGGCAAAGAAGCGATAAATGAAGCGATTCGAGGTTGGTTTGAGCCACCAATGCCAATCTCTGATTTCTTAGCAGCCTACAGCAAACTCGGAGGCACACATCATCTGGCAATATCATATAATGCAGATGAAGCTATACTCAAAGATTTCGCGGCAAACATGAATTGGAACTTTGAGCTAATCAACTGATAAACCTTAAATTATTTTGGTTTCATTGTTTCTCTGACTATCAGTTTTGAATTGAGCTTGATGGATATCTTCCCTTTGTGATCCTTGAGCCAGCTGTCGTCACAAATCATGTTGCCGAGAACTTCACCGACTTCCTTCATTGGAATTCCCATGGAAGTAAGATTGTATGAACGATATAGCGGATTGTCATCAAAGGCTATTAATTTATAATCTTTCGGAGTAGTCAAGCCTTTCGAGGAACACAAATTTATAAGGTCTGCCGCATATTCGTTATTGATCGCGACAACGGTTATATCCCCCTTGGCCTGTTCTATTGCTTCAGTAGCTTCCTTAAGCCCCTGTTCTGTATTTAAGATTCGTCTTATTTTAGGAGCTGCTGGAAGTTTATTTCCACGCAATATGCCCATCTCTATTCCTTCACAACGTCTTTCTGCCCAAAATGCGGTTCCTGCCCCATAAGTTACTATTAAAATATTATGATAATTGTTCTTTTTAAGAAGAGTGCCGACATTAACGCCATCGCCAAAAGGGTCTGTTGAAACGAATGAAACCATATCAAGGGCCATTGGCTCCCCACCACGGTTCAGCATAAAAATAGGCATTTGAAAATCCAAAAGCAGATCAGCGTTATCGCGAAGAAATATAGAATCATGTCCATCAGGAAAAATAACCAGAGCTGAAGCGCCGGCTTCTGATATATCATTAAGCAACTTTTTGTATTCAGTACGTCCGCTGCCGGTAGGAATATTGCAGTAGGTCACAGAAAAACCTTTTGGCTCAACAATTTCTTCCAAGCCGGCAAAAGATGCTTCATTCCAATGAATCCAGTGCGGTGTCATTGAATACAGTACATAAATACTGCGATTAGTTTCCTTCAGGAGTTCTTCGAGTTTTTCATGATCTAAATCCGAATTAACAGTAGTTCCGATACGTTTTTTGCGGCTAACGATATTGTGACTTGCCAAGGCGTTTACAGCACGCTGAGCGTTCATCCGATTGGTTTTAAATTTTGCTGCAAGTTCAACTTCCTTTGGAAGAATCTCTTTTGGTTGAATTTTTCCCGAAGCTATATCCTGAAGTAAGCTTTTATAAATTTTTTTTATTTCTTTGTTCATATGCTCAATATATATCAGGAAATCAAAAAAATCAATAATTATTACAAAAAAAATGATAATGCCATTGACAAAACAGACATTGTCACGTATTATATACTCAAACAACTTGAGCTTATAAAATTAATAATAAAAAGACCTATTTATGATTTACTTAAATGAACCAAAACAGCCAAATCAAAAAGATTGGAAGTTTGTAAAAGAACTTTCAGAACCTGTAAATTTGCATTTTAATTGGACGCGCACGCTAGCGAGGGAAAATGAAGCTGATTTAAACCGTGGAATTAAAATTGAAAACAACTTCCCTGCTGTAAATAATAATTTAGAAACTGCGCTTAATGATTTAAATATTTTTTTCACAGCCGCCAAAATCAATCTTGATGGAAAATACAAAATTATTATTGAAAAAACTGACAGTGCTTGTTTTGAAGCCTACCGACTTGACATAAAGCTTGATTCCTGCCGGATTCAGGCTAATGATTCTGAAGGTGTCCGACGCGCTATTTATTATTTAGAAGATTTATTGCTCTCTGTAGATGGCGCATTTTTAAAAATTGAAGTTATTAATCGCAAACCATGGCTAAAAAGTCGTATATCCAGATGTTTTTTCGGTCCAATCAAACGCCCCCCGTTGAATCGTGATGAATTATTAGATGACATGAATTATTACCCTGATGAATATTTGAACCGCCTAGCACATGAAGGCATAAATGGTTTATGGCTGACAATCGCTTTCAGTGATTTGTGCAAAACATCCATTACGGAATTGGCCCCAGATGCCGAAAAACGCCTGGCTAAATTACGCAGAACGGTAGAGAAATGTTTGCGTTACGGTATAAAAACCTATATCTTCTGCATTGAACCGCGAGCCATGGCTCCTGATAACCCGGTTTTACTGAATAACCCGGATCTGAAAGGACCTACGGCCTGGGATGAAAATCATTGTTTTTGTCCATTTTCCGATGTTGCCCAAGACTATCTCTACGATTCAACAAACTGGATATTTTCACAGGTTCCAAGCCTTGGCGGTATGATAAACATCAGCTTTGGTGAACGTGCTACGACTTGTCTGAGTTCTCATTTTGGAATTGCCTGTCCGGTTTGTTCTAAAAAAACTCCGGGAGAAATCATTGCTGCCTCATTAAAACCAATGGAACGCGGCATGCGTGAGGCTGCGCCGGAAGCTGAACTTATCAGTTGGCTTTATGTGCCGCAAAACGGAACGGGATTTTCCTGTGATGAACAGATGTTGGATGTGGCAGAAAAATTACCGAAGAACGTTATTTTGCAATATAACTTTGAATCTTCGGGTGGCAAAGAACAGCTTGGTAAATATCGTCATGCCGGCGATTACTGGCTGTCTTACGTTGGCCCCAGCAATATATTTGCGGAGTTGAGCAAGACGGCGAGTGCTCATAAAAATGCTGTCTCAGCTAAAATTCAGGTTAGCTGTTCGCATGAAGTCGCGACTGTACCGCTGGTGCCGGTACCGGGGCTGCTTTACAAAAAATATAAGGCGATGTATGATCTTGGAGTTTCTCATGTCATGCAGTGCTGGTATTTTGGCAATTATCCGGGAATTATGAACAAAGCCGCTGGCGAGCTGGCATTTGAGGATTTCAATGATTCTGAAGAAGATTTCCTGCGGCGTCTGGCGGGACCGGAATGGGGGCAACATGCAGATCAAGCGGTAAAAGCCTGGGAACTGCTTGCTGATGGATACGCTAATTACCCTTTGGATAATATGTTTCAATATTACGGCCCGATGCATGACGGTGTAGTATGGCCTTTACACCTTAAACCAGCAGATAAACCGCTCGCTCCGACTTGGAAGCTCGAGTATGGAACCAGTGCTGACCGTTACGGCGAATGTCTCGGAACATTTTCTTTAGAGGAAGTTTTGACCTTATGTGCAGAGCTTTCCAGAAAATGGCATAGCGGAATGAAGATTTTGCGGGAATTACGACCTGACTTCAAGGATTCAAAAGAATGTCTGAAAGATATTGCATTGGCGGAAGCTCTTGATATTCAATTTCAATCCGGCTATAACATTTTGAAGTTTTATGCTTTGCGTGATGAATTATTGACTGTGACTGATGGACAAGGACTTAAAATTTTGAGCCAAATGCAAGAATTGGTATTGACGGAAATAAAAAATTCAACACGTATGGTTGAACTTTGCGAAGCTGATTCCAGACTCGGTTTTCATCCCGAAGCAGAAGGGTATAAATATTTCCCGGAAAAACTTGCATGGCGGATCAAACTGCTGAAAAGCCTGCTTGAAGATGATTTTCCACAAGTTCAAGAACGCATAATGTCTGGGAAAAAAGCATTTATTGAACGAAAGTCAAAATCTTATTGCTGTAATAGTGCTAAATACGAATATACCGCGAATTTTGCCTGGAAAGCGAATTACGAAGATGGAAAGCTTAAAATCTCAATAGATAATTTCACGAATGCGCCAGACGATGAATTCAGAATATTCCTGGAAACAAAAGCTTTCAATCCGCCGCAAAATATTATTGGAAGCGGCAAACATGAAATCGAAATACCGCTCGTTACAAATGCAAAAGAAGTAGGCTTCAATATTTTCAAAACAAACAAATTGAATTCGAACAATGGATATAGCGGCTGGGAAACTTTCTATCCCCTGACTCATCGTCTTGTTTTAGGAGACTATAATCCGCAAGCCAAAGGCAGATTGATTTTAAACAATAGCAAAACAAAGGAGAAATATTTAAAAGAAAATCAAACAAAGAAGAAAGAAAGAGTGTAAGTGTAATTTTAACGTTGTATAATAATAAACAAGGAGATGTATAAATGAAAACGCAAAGCACAAAAAGTCGCAAGTCCTTGAATACGAACATGTTCACACTTATTGAACTCCTCGTTGTGATCGCTATCATAGCAATCCTCGCCGCAATGTTGCTTCCGGCCTTGAATAAAGCCCGTGACAAAGCAAAAGGAATTGCCTGTAAAAGTCAGTTAAAACAAGTAGGCTATGCCATACTGTTTTATGCCGAAGAATATGATGGCTGGGTATTACAGCATGGAAGCACCATTGGCTACAGATGGTGGCAGCCGCTGAATTTGCAGGATGGTATGGAAAAGATGGTTACACGCCAAAAAGCATCATGCCCCAGTACTCCCTCTCTAAATACATATCAAACTTACGGAACCTTTATGGATACACCCCCTTCCGCTATAGTTGCCAGGGCACGGTGCGGCGTACCTGTAAGAAATACTTATTATCATCGAATTGGCGGTGATATAAAACAGGCGTCAACATACTATTTTATAGGTGATACAGCGGATACCAATGGTGATCAGGGTGAATACTTTTACAATCGTAATGCGGGAGCAGCATTTAACAATCTCGCCGCACGCCACCAAAACAGGCCTAATCTATGGTTTGCTGATGGACATGTAGAAAATCCTGGTATAAACGAGTTGAAACCGAGATTTAATATCAGATGCATAAGGACTACAACCGGTCAGCAAATTGATTTATAAGGTAAAAATATGATGAAGTTAAATGTATTAGCCTTATTCATGGCTGGATGTATACTTTGCTCAGGAGCCGATTACAGTAAAGAGCTTGCGCCGGTAAAATCTGGAAAGATTAATACCGCCCGAGCTGAATGGTGGGGATATAATTCTGTGGATTGTACTAAAAATCTACAGAAAGCACTGAATTCAGGCGTAAAAAAGCTGATAATAAGCAAGCAAGACGGCCCGTGGCTGGTCAAGAAAACTCTTATATTGCCAAGTGATATAGAAATTGTATTTGAAGATGGCGCAGAAATTAAAGCTGCTCCAGGCTGCTTCAAAAGGAATGTCAATAGTTTACTGAAAGCTCGTGGCCGCAAAAATCTTATTTTGCGGGGCAAAGGAATCATCACCATGCGCAAAACTGATTATCAGAATCCGAAATTATACAAGCCGGGTGAACATCGTCATACTTTAGGGCTTTTTTCCTGTGAAAATGTTAAAATAGAAGGTTTAACTTTACAGAAAAGCGGCGGTGACGGGATTTACGTCAACAAAGTCAAGAACATATTGATTGACAAAGTTATTTTAGACGACCATCACCGACAGGGAATATCTGTAATTAGTGCGAAAAACCTGCTCATCAAAGATTGTATTATAAAAAACACTAAAGGAACCGCTCCTGAGTGCGGTATTGATTTCGAGCCTAATAGACCGAACGAGAAACTCGTTAATTGCCGGGTTGTTAATTGCCGCTTTGAAGATAACGCCAACAGTGCGATTAATATAACCTATAGTAATGTCGTTTCCAAAACAGTACCTATTGATATTTTGGTAGAAAATTGCCTGTTTAAGGGAGGGAAATATGGCGTCTCATTCCTCCAAATGCAGAAAAAAGGTAAAGAATCAACGGCTAAAGGCAATATCCGGTATAAAAATTGCCGGATTGATTCACCAGCTTTCAGTGCTATGCACATAGACACAATCAGAAGTACTGGACCACAAATTGTGTTTAAAAATTTAGTTGTTTCACAGCCAAAGAGCCCGACTGCTCCGCTATATTTTTACTTAAGAAAACGGCTTAATGAAAACTCTGGTAATTTTAAATTTATTAACTGCAAATTTACCGCGCCATTCGCAAAGTATATTATCGATTGCTGTAATTACAGCAGCGGCGCTCTGGATAAAATTACCGGGACAGTGGATTTTAACGGCAAGCAAGTTAAACTTAGTGATTTTATTAAGACACATGAATTTGATAAAAAGCCGCCTGCCGAAAAAATGCGTAAAGTCAATGCAAGCAAGTTAAAAACTGCCGGTTTCAAAGCTGTTCCCGGTCGAAAATGTAATTTTATGCTGCGCGGAGCAAGTGATATTCTGCTATATGCTAAAAAGCAACAGAAAATAACTATCGGCTTTGAGTATATGCGTTTGGGACGCTATAAAACGCCACCGCTGAAACTTACTCTTACCGCTCCTGATAATAGCAAAATCCCTCTTGGCAACCTGGAATATAAGTCAAAACAAACTCAGCAATTCAGCTTTATTCCCAAACAGGACGGAGCGTATATTTTGCAAATGTCGCGGTACATAAATTGCTTGATTGTAAAAGAATGTTCTGCCCCGTGGGCTGTTTTCTGCCGTAAGAAAAAAGGTCTCTACCAATTACTGGCCCCGAACGGAAACATATATTTCACGCTTCCACCAAATGCCGATGAACTTTGTTTCGGGATCAGCGGAAGCGGTGGAAGATCAACTGTAGACGCGATAGTGAAAGTTGAAAATAAGATAGTGGCATCAGCAAAAAAAGTTGTCCGTTCCAAATATTTCTACATTGATTTGGAGCCAGTCAACAAATCCCGTCTGGTAACACTTTCTGTCCAAGCCAATGGCGGGTTCTATATCATGCTTCCCGGGCCCTTGCTGCCAATTTTTAGTAATTCTCCTGAAAATGTTTTTATAGAAAAATAATCAAGTTAAAGAGATAATTTATGATAGATTTCAAATCCAGATGGGATAATAAAGCAGGGCTTTTTCTGATTGCAACGGACCAAAAAGGACATACCTTAGATTGTTTCGGGCAGAAAGGCCTGCATTCCATTCCCGACAGTGTCTCGTTCATTACCTATGCCGCTCAAACGGGAATGCTTGACGAGATTGCTTGTCAGCGCGTATTGGAGAATATCAAAAAATGTCAGTTTACTAATGCCCCCAGACGGGGGCTAATAAAATGGTTTCTTGAAGACCGTGATAAGACGGATCAAAATGCGCCGTTTTTTATTTGTGTAGGGCTTATACCTCTAAAAAAATATTATTCTAAAGAACTTGGCGGCAAATGTTGTAAACTTCTTGATGAAATACCCTCCGAAACACTTCATTTTTTCATTAAAAAATGCAAAAATGGAGGGTGCTACTATCCAAACAGTTTTCTAGGTGATTTGGTTTTTGCCTGGCTTCTGAATGAGATGTATGGCAACAAGGAGAATGAGAATAATTTGCTCGAAATCATTGATGATTCCATAAAGTACTGGCTCGAAAAACATTGGGGTTGGGGAGAACATATGAGCGACGGTTACTCAAAGGTTTGCTGCGATGAGATTTCAATGTTGCTACTGATGTCTGAAAAGCTTCCTGTAACCACTCGCAAACTATATATGAAAGCTCTCGCACAACTGCTTGAAATTGAGGAATCCTACGGAGGAAAACCCCGGGTTCCCACTATAAGGTCTTATGCTTTTGAAAATTCCCCGGCAACTAGTCTTTTTCGTCAGCGAATAAGAGATTTCCAGCCAGATGAAATTTTACAAATTAAAAACCTTCCGCCCATTGGACAAATATTGAATAAACTGGGCTGGCATGAAATGGCACCGCTAGTTATGAAACCCAAAAAGGAAATAAAGGTTGCATGTTTTAATGGAACAGAAGCCAGTGCATTAATTGAAGATGATTTTAGAATAGGCGCTATGAGCCGCTATCCAATTATGGAATGCACCGGATATTTGCCGTGGCAAGTTTTCCCGGTGGCATTTATGCATGATGATGGAGATTGGGGATTTCTGCAATGGCTCAGCGAGGAGGACGGAATAACTTACGCCAATCCATCCCACACAAAAAATTACGGTATTAACCGTGGACTTTCGACAAAAGTCAGACCGCCGATTGGCGGAAATACTTTTTCGCTGCGGGAAGGAGGCAATTTACTTGTTTTAAGAAGAATGCCGACCATATCCATGGCATGGACAAAACTGGTGGACAGACTTCGAATAGTATCGCCGACGGCGCAATTTGCAGAAGGGAATTCTGATGACAGATTTTCAACACTCTTATTTAAATGGCCTGACGGTCGAATACTTTCAGTCGCCCGGGTTACTTTATCCGATATTCCAGTTCACATGCAGCCGCGTTTTGACGGAAAAGTGCTGGATTGGGACATTGAGTACACCGACTTTCCTGATATGAATGATACTGTTACGCTATGGGCATTTTCTGTTAATGCTGAAATCAATAAACC
>Ga0255410_1006_pt1 | contig 42377 bp, 32 predicted proteins | sample CelNoTSeSYBR01J2_FD_182126 | JGI IMG/M metagenome (GOLD analysis project Ga0255410, IMG submission 182126) | Sediment cell enrichment communities from methane seep in Santa Monica Basin, California, United States - CellEnrichment... | ecosystem: Environmental > Aquatic > Marine > Cold seeps >... | reverse complement strand
TTGTTAAAGCCGATGTCGTAGTTGATATGCATTGTTTACAAGCTGATAAACCACTGATTTATAACAGCGGAGACTGCAATGTACCGTGGGCAAAATGTTTTGGTATCGAAGCCATTATCATGTGCGCTCCGGAAGTAGATGAATATAATGCTCATAATTTAATGCGGCAGGTAAATTCCAAACCAGGTAAATATGGTTTTTGTGTAGAATTTTCCAAGCAGCACGGGCTCAAACAAAGCGAATATCCGCTTGGCGTCAAGGGGATTGATAATATGATGAAGGCGCTGAAAATGAAAGACGGCGATATTATTCACGAACGCCCGGTTTATGTAGTTGAATACGAAACCCCTGTTCCCATGAAAGCTGGTCAAACAGGCCATGTACGATATTTTTCTGATTTGTATGGAGAAGTGAAAAAGAACGATAAAGTATACGAAATATGGGATGCGCAGACTCTTGAAACTTTAGAAGAAGGTCTTGCTCCAATAGATGGAATTGTTGGGGGGATATGTCATAAACCAGTGATTAAAGCTGGGGATTCATTATGTTGGATTGCTCCGGCAGTCAAAGTTGCGGAATCCGGTAAAAAAGTTGACAAACCAGTTCTTAATTGCGAGAAATTGTAAAAACAACACTAACGAACCTAAAGGAGAAGGCATGATGAAACAGAGAAAAATTGCTCGAAAAAATCAGGATTTTACACTCATTGAACTCCTCGTCGTGATCGCTATCATAGCGATTTTAGCCTCAATGTTGCTACCCGCATTGAATAAAGCTCGGGAAAAGGCAAAGCAAATTGCATGTACATCCAATCTTAAACAATTAAGTATGTGTTACTTTAATTATCTGGATGATAATGATGAATACAATATTTATTTTGACAATCTTTCATGGGCAACTCATTGGTTTAGACAGATGGTGCAACAAGGATATATTGTCGGCACTAATATTACCAAGCAATGGCAAGGTGTAGATACAGATGCAATCTGTGCAAATCCATCCGGCATACTTGCCTGTCCGTCTCAGGCGGTCACTAACAAATACTTTCGCGGCTCGCATTATTCTATGAATTCAAGTCAACTTTGCGCTCCAGCGGGAGCATTGCCAGTTAGTATTAGATGTTGGTTAAAAAGTCCTAGAAGTAAAAGTCAAGTAACTGAGATTGCTTTAGTCGCTGATAATGGCGTACAAAATGGCGGCAGCACGAACACTTTTGATTACATAGCCAAGAGTCAAGGGTTTAGACATGCTAATGGAAGATATTGGAATGTTGGTTTCCTTGATGGACATGTTAGCTCTGTTAATATAAGCCAAGCTCCGAGAGCTGTTGGGGACAAGTTTTTTTATAGATGTGATTTTTGGCGCTAATTTAAATTTTTTATAATAAAAAGGAATAGCATGAAAATAAATTGTCAAGTAGTTTACGGTATATTGAGTGTATTTATGTTTTGTAATGTACTCAGTGGAACAGAGTTTTTTGTCGGAAAAAATGGGAATAATAAAAATTCAGGAACTAGTCGCGCCCAAACTTATAAAACTATCAAGCGTGCGGTAAAGACAATGAATCCCGGCGACACCCTGACTATATTGCCCGGGGTGTATCATGAATCTGTGGAATGGAGATTTTCCGGCGGCGATAAAACTACTACGATTAAAGCGGATATTCCCGGCAGTGTGCTGCTGCGTGGTGATACTGACGCTCCCGAATTCACCCGATATTCAGGTTCAAAACGCATTTGGCAATGTAAACAGAAAAATATTCCTCAAGCGGTAAATGAACGTGATACACTCACTATATATTCCCGTTTGCCATCAGTAACGGAAATGAATTTTTTACCCGGCACATGGTTTTATGATAAAGAAAATAAAACCCTTTATGTCCATACTTCTGATTCGGAATCTCCAGACACACACTACCTTACGATTTCTGATATCCGTGGCCATGGAATTATGATTAAAGGGGGGAAAAGCGTACGCAATATAAGCATTGATGGTATTATGGTTACTGGATTTAACGCTAATTCGCCAGGCGGACGCCCCGGACACAATGCAAAATGGGGAATTTATTTTGTCGCACCTAAAAACTGTACAGTACGCAATGTTACAGCTTTTCTGAACGGTTCTGGTATTGGCTTTACCTATCCGTCATCCAAAAGTACAATTGAAAATTGTCGTGCTTATGCGAATTATTCACCATTTTACGGATCAGGCGGCAATATTATAATATTAACACCAGCAAAAAACGACGCTATAAGAAAATGTGTATCATTTGGCTCAAGATCAGCGGGGATACGTTATTACGGCGGAAAACCAGCGGAAAACAGCATTTTTGATGATAACATTTCATTTGATAATGGTTATGGTGATTTATGGGTAAAATACCCAAGTGATACGACAGTAGCGCGACGTTGTATTTCTGGAAAATTTCTCCATTCAAGACGTGCGGAAAATTGTATTTTTGACTACGGGGTTACATATTATTTTGGCGCGTCTCAAAACTGCATCATCCGTCCACGTGAAAAAAAATACAATCCTGATCGTGAATTTGCTGATTATCTTAACCATGACTACCGCTTACAGTCAGATTCCGTTTTTCGCGGAAGTGGTAAAGGCGGTATTGACCGTGGACCGGCGCCATTCTCCAAACTGGTGTATTTTGTCAAAAATGGAGGCAGTAATAATAAAGATGGTAATTCGATCCGTACCGCTTGGAAAAACTTTAATTATGCCGCCAAAAAATTGACTGCAGGTTCCACTCTTTATTTGGCACCGGGAGTCTACAAAGAATCAATTGTACTTAAAAATTTAAAAAATATTACGATTAGAGGACGCGGCAAAGTTCCACCAGTAATCAAGGGGAAAATAAAACTGATAAATTGCAGCAATATAACTTTGGAAAGACTTAATTTCGTTAATAACAACGCCGCTATAGATATTAGTAACTCATCTGGAATTAATATAAAACAACTCGGAATAAACGGTTCGTTGAAAATTACAAAATGTAACGATTTGCAGATTAAAAACTGTGCCTTTACCGGGGGGAAAGTAATACTGGAAGCTTGTCAAGATGCTGTTTTCTGTGGTAATATTCTGGGAGAAAACAGTATATTGGAGACGAAAGAAACTAAAATCTGGACAAACTTTAACAGTTATGTAAATAATATCCCGGACAAGGAAAATAACTCCATAAAGGCTACCCCTCAATTCACTAATTCCGAGGCGGGTGTTTTTACCTTGAAAAATGCTAATCCCTTTAACGGGCGCAATATCAATGCTATGCCGATAGGCCCCTATCGGCGGCAGCCGCGCGAAGAACCCTTGAAACTTGATGGTCCCAATTTACTCTCGGCAACCGCGACCACGGCTAATATTGAATTTTGGAGTAATATACCAATGACAGGAGAACTCCGCTATGGCAATACTAAAAAGTGTGTTAAGCGTATTGCTTTTAGAAAGCCGTCCAGTTTCCAAACTATTAGCTTGACCGGCTTGACTCCGGGAAATAAATATTATTTCAAGGTTAAAGGCCGTGCAAAAGCCGCCAGCCAGTATTCCAATAAGGAATTAACACCGGAATTGAAAAAATATAAGCGCGCTTATTATTCCAAAGTAATTAAGTTTACAACCTCCGCCAAAGATGCGCAGGCGCAAACTTGGCATGTGGCAATTAATGGCAGTAATTCTAATTCCGGCAAAAGTCTCCAAAATGCCTGGCGTACAATCAGCCATGCCGCCGCAACGGCTCGTGCAGGAGATACTATCCTGGTACACAAAGGTAAATATTTTGAGACTGTCCGGGTCAGGTGTACCGGAGACAAAAATAAGGTCCTGACAATTCGTTCAGCTCCCGGTGAAAAAGTATGGCTTGATGGAAATATCCGTCAACTGGAACAAGGATTTTCTATTTATAATAAAGATTATATAAAAATAGATGGATTTTATTTCCGGGATTTTCTCAGCCGGAGCAGTGCGATTACGGCCGGAGTGGCTCTTTATAATTCAAATAACATTGAACTGACACGCTGTTTTTATGACGGACGCTCACGGGGATATTCTCCTTATTTTGTTCAGGCGGAAAAATGCAGCAATCTGAATATTAATAACTGTTTCCTGACACGCGGATTTTCTGGAATGAGTTTTGTTAATTGTCCCGGACTTATGATACGGAATTCTGTTATTTATATAAATCAGGTAACCAGTTGCAAGGTTTACAACAAACCGTCAGAAAAAGCCACCTTCATAAATAATATCTGGGTTGATAATACTCTGCAGAAGGTAGGTAACTCGCTAATAGTCCTGGGAGATGGCGCATCGCTGGTTGAACGCAATAATTGCTATTTATTACGAGTTGGGCAGGATGAAAAAACAATCTTTGGCTACAGCAGGTATAATAAGAAAAAGTTGCCGTCTGTGTTTAAAGGCAAAGTGCTTGACCGACAATGGAAACGTCAGGGACGTTTTGCTACTGAAATGGCGACTTATAAGGATTACTTGAAACGCTCTGGGCAAAAAGGGACCGCTTTATTTATTGATCCTAAGATGAAAGGCTTGGCTAAATTTGTTAAATTTTCATCCCTTGAAGACTGGGAAAAGAATTTTAACAAATTTAAACCGGCACATAATATAGATGAATACCATTATGTGAAAGGCAAATTCCAGCCGCTGGACTTCGATGACTTCTTCGCAAAAAATCAAGAATGCATAAAGCGTAAAATCGGATTACAACCGGAAGCATTCAAGGATTTCAAGTTTTAAAATTCAAAATAGATTACAACGCTTGTGTGCTGCGACGAACATATTCAAAAAGGAATATTGTCGCGGCCTGGGCGGCGTTGAGGGATTCAAACTTGCCCGGCATGGGAATCGTTACGCGTTTCGCGCCGTCAAGCTCGCCGACGCCATGGGCTTCGCTACCGATAATAACTAATGATTTATCATACAAACCTTTCTCGACAAACAAATTAGCTCCTTCGTGCGGATCAGTCAGATAAAAGTCTTTAAAACCATATTCTCCGGCGATTTCGGACAGAGTTTTCAGGTCTGGAAAAACGCGCAGGCGCATGGAAAACTGCGCCGCCATCGCTGAACGGATTGTTTTGTCATTGAATGGATCAACCGAACCAGAAGTGTACCATAATTCAGTTAAACCTGCTGCTTTAGCAGTTCGCAGAATCGTTCCGAAGTTTCCCGGATTACCAACCCGGTCAAGCACAAATAAAAAATTATCTTCCGGCTGAGATGTGGCAAATGCTGGTACTTCGGTAACGCATAAAATGCCTTGGGAATTGACAGTCGCCGCAAGTTTCGCGAATTCGTGGTCGGGAATAACATAAGTGTCGGAACTGGTTTTAAAATTAATTTGTAAGGATTCACGGCAAACAGTGAATTTAACTAATTCTGGAGCCGCAAGCAACAATTCCTCGCAGCAACGCACTCCTTCACAAACACACAAAGATGTTTTTTTGCGTCCGTGGCGGGAATACAAGGACTTTATCAAAGCCTTTTGCTTTTGCGGTAAATCATTCATTTTCGAAACCGTGATAAGCGGTCAAGCTTATTTTTTTGGTTTGATTTTTTTAGCAGGAACTTTCTTTACGGCAACTACTTTGGGAGCTTTAGATAATCTTACCAGCATAAACGTTGCCTGATCTACCCAAAATCTAGAAGTTTGATTATTTATTCCAGGCCTGACTTTACTTGCTTTTGTAAGATATTTACGAGCTTTATCATTTTTCTTCAGGACGGTATAAAGACGACCGGCTCCATAATTAGCTTCACAACGAAATCCATCAGGCAATGAAGGATTAGCACCGAGTTCAGCAAATTTTGCTGCAGCCGCTTCTTTTTTTCCTTCCAATTCCAATGCATAAGCTTCATCCAAACTAATGCGCCAGGTCATCTCACGTGGGATGTTAGAAGCGCGAAGCAATTTGAATTGCTCGTAAGCTTTGTCATATTTTTTCTCGTTAAGATACATTTTTGCCAGACGAAGACGGGCGTAATTTGCCGCAGGGTAAGTAGGATATTCCTTTACCGCTTTGATTATTTCCGCTTCAGTTCTGGCATTGCATATTGCGTCATTGATCTTTCTCTCAGATGCTTTCCGGGAATCGCTAATCATCACCCATAAAGCTACACCTACGACTATAGCCACAGCTACACCCGCAATTTGCTTCCAGTAAGTCGTTGCGAAATGTTCGAATTTATCAAAATCATCCAATAAAGCACCGGTGATTTCCGCGTCCAGCGCTTTTTTCTTGTTTTTATCAGCAGTCATTATATATAAACCCTTATGAAAAATATTATTCTAATAATAAATAAAACTTAAACCACATAACCTAAACCTTGTTGGGTTTGAAATCAAATACAGGAGCTATTTTTTGCGTATTTTATTTAAAACAAGCATGTTTTTGCATAAATAAATATTGAAATCATCCAACAATAGAATTATTTTAAGCTATTATGGAAAAAAAAATAACAAAAATCAATGAAAAATTCACTTCAATCACCATTGAGGTGCTTGACGCTATCATCGCACGCAGCGAACAAGATCCGTACTATCCTTTTATCGACACCAAGCTTAACATAATCACCGGTAAAAACATTTATCCGCCAGCCCCGGGGCAGGATTATAATGCCAAAAACATCATTTTCTCCTGGATTCAGGGGCGCGGCATGGAAGCTCTCGCAGGACATGCTCAATGGCTGGAAGAAAATATTCCCGAAAATCAGGAACGTATAACAAAAATCCGGGCTATTCTGGAAAAACTTACCGCCAAAATGGAAGAATTCCGGGCTAAAAATAATGGCAGAATGTTTTTCATTATGAACGAAAACGGAAATTTTCTGCAAGTTGGTCCAGGAGGTCAGTTAATTCCGGCGGAAAATATTCGCGCAACAGCTAATTTCAGTGATCTGTTTTATTCTAAGGGCTTGCTTGCCGCCGCCGCGTATCTCGGCCAGAAAGACTTAATAACGGAAGCTGAAAAGTATTTTAAAGAAGTTGTCAACGATATTCAGGCGGGGCGTTTTGTCAGCGATCAACAGTCATTTGACCCTAAAAACAAAGTTGCTTTTGTTGAAGGCAAGTTATTGCAGGGTCCTTGTATGATATGCCTTGACGGAATAGCTCTGGCTGCTCAGATTTGCGACCGCCAAAAATGGTTGCGGACTGCTCGCGAAATGATAGAATATATTTTCGCAACACATATAAATACCGGACAGTTTGCTGACTTTGAAAAATATGATTTCTGGGAAGCTGTTGATGTATCCGGGTTGCCATGGGAAGAAAATGGTCAGGTGCTTTGTGATCCCGGACATGCTTTGGAATTCGTTGGTTTATCATTGAAATGCATACTGCAAATGCGTTGTGACTCAAGCCCTGAAACTGTTGCTTTCCTGGACAAATGCCGTCAACATCTGCCGCCGCTTTTCAAACATTGCTACAAGCTTGGTTTCGCCTCGAATGCCGGAGGAATAATTAAAGCTTTTGATTTGCGCCACCGTGTACCGATAAATACTGACATGCCCTGGTGGAGCCTGCCCGAAACCATCCGGGCGGCGGCTGAAATATTTGAGTTTACAGAGGACGACGACGTACTGGATATTCTTCGCCAATGCGCCAATACTTTTTTTGATAACTACCTTAATCCTGCGGTTCATTCGATGGCTTATCAGACTCGTAACGCCGAAGGCAAAGTAGTTGAAGTTATTCCCGCAACTCCAGATGCCGACCCCGGTTACCATACCGGGCTAAGCTTGATTGACGCGATCAAAATTATTGAAAATAAATTTTAACATGATTGACTATTAATATATTTTCTGTTATCATATTCTAAGGTTGTTGTTGGCAATACATTATTAACAAACAGGCATAAATATGAAATTCAAAATAGATCCTCTTTTTCTTTCAAATTCTAACGGCGAGAAGGTCGCGGTCATGCTCAAGCTGGAAGAGTTTGAAGAAATAATGAAACAACTCGAATCCATGGATGCCGTTCCTGAATCGAAGTTTACTCACAAGAATGTAAAAGCAGAAGTAGTTTCTGAAAAGGAAAAAGCTAAAGAAAGTTCTAAAAAGACAAAAACTAAGTTCGTTTTTGGAAAAACAGAAGCGGAATTTGATTTTGAAAAATCAGAAGTGGCAATGGAACTTAAAAAGTCAGAAGCTGAAACTCAAGCGACTATGAAGCCTAATAATTTTTACACAAAATCCATCATCCATAAGCCTGTTGCTTTTGAAATGCAGGATGAATTTTGTTCTGCCAAAGGAGTTTTGCTGCCTGACGGAAAAAACTTTAAAGTTCTTAGCGGCTCGAAAGCTTCAGGAATTGTCGATAAAGAATTGTCCGACGACATACGTTATCTCCGTGAAGAATTACAAATGCTCGAAGTTTTAGTAAAAGATACGATCCATGGAGATATGGTTTTTACGCGTGATTATGAGTTCGACAATCCCACTGATGCCGCCAGCACAATAGCCGCCAGTCCCCGGGACGGCAGTCACTACTGGATAGCCACAGAAAACGGCAAACCAATGAGACAATATTAATTACTAACGGCAATTTGTTAATTAGAGGAGACACAAAAGCTTAAAAGTAAATTATAGTACTAAAAAGATAGCTACAAGAGACTTTTTAACGCAAAAAAAGAAAACCCAACAGGCTTATATAAACAACTTATATTTTTATTCAAATGGCTGCCCCGAATGAGCTAAATAAGTTATAGCGAAATATTCTCTTATTTTAAGAAGTTTAGGTGTGGAATATTAAAAATAAGAAAAATTAGCTTAATTCAAGCTTGATTCTTCAATGAATAGCTATATTTTAGAAAAAAGACAGGATTTTTATGAAAAAAGGGGATAAAATCTTTATTTTAAAAAGTTTTTGAGAAATTTAAATTCAAAAAATAAAAATAAAGTGGACAGACCCCGATGAGGAGCCGATGAGGAGAGATGAAAAGAACAATATTAGTAATTCCTTGCTATAATGAAGCTGAACGGCTTCCGGCAAAAGAATTTAAAGATTTTGCGAAAAAAGAGGGGAATATATCATTTATTTTTGTGAATGATGGCAGTTCTGACGATACCTTCAAAGTGCTTGAAAAACTTACATCACATTCAGACAATATGTCTACATTAACTCTTGCGAAAAACTCCGGCAAGGCGGAGGCAGTGCGACAGGGGGTTATTGAAGGATTGAAAGACAAACCGGATTATATTGGTTTTTGGGATGCTGATCTTGCGACACCCTTGTATGAGATTAATAATTTTATAACTTTACTGAATGAAAAAGATATTGATATGGTCAGCGGCTTACGTCTTGTCAGGCTTGGAGCAAATGTCAAACGAAGATTATTGCGCCATTATCTCGGCAGGGTATTTGCAACAGTAGTCAGCACGCTACTGGGACTAGGAGCATATGACACTCAATGTGGAGCTAAAATTTTCCGTAATTCTCTGGCTGAGAAAATCTTTCAAGAACCTTTCTACACTCGCTGGTTATTTGATGTTGAGTTGTTTAAACGTATAATTGCTTTAAAAGGCAAAACAGAAAGCTCAAAAAAACTTTATGAGTATCCCTTGAGTTGCTGGCAAGAGGTGGGGGGGTCTAAAATTTCATTTTTGGATTGCCTGAAAGTACCGTTTGAAATAATCAAAATTTTATTAAAAGAACACAAAAACGGGTCAAATATATGATTCCAAATAAAACCTTAAATCTTTTCTATGTAATAGCAGCTTGTTTTGTGTATGCTTGTTCATTATCAGTCGGGATACACAGAACATTTTATAAAATAGCACACATTGTTGTAATGCGTCCGATAATACTATTTTATGAAGGTTCAAATCTGTATTTTCTGCAAGCCTTATTGATTTCATGTGGTTTTATAGTAATTGCGCTTTTAGCAGATAAACTTGCATTTTTAAAAAATTCAAATGGCTCATATAAAGAAAAAATTATTGCTTTAAGTCCACTGCTGTTATTTTGGTTTGAAGCTATATTTCCTGTAAGCTTTTATACTCCGGTAGTATTTATCTGGATTACAGGAATTGTTATTTTCAGGTTAATGTTGACTTTAGATATCGATTTGAGTACAGAAGAAAAGTCTCGTTATGCCAAATTTCTATTCCCGGGGATATTATTATCATTTTTCGCTGCCTTTACATTCTGGAGTTTATATATTCAGCATGACGCTTGGAAGAGCTTTTCTCTCTCATGGTCAGACTGGGGAGTCTTTGTTGATATGGTAAAACACGCTTATGTTGGTAAGTTTGGCTATAGTACAATTCATGGTTATAACCATTTAGGAGTGCATTTTTCACCTGCGCTAATTATATTAATGCCATTGCTTTTGTTTAAAAGTGTCCATGTTATTTTTATGTTTTCTTCTATATCGATTTATTGTGCCGGGATAATTATTTATTACTATGCCCGCTATTTAAAAATGAGCAGAAGCATGGCTTTGATTTTATCTTTGATCGTCTTTTTGACGCCGGGGTTAAGTCAATTAAGCCTATCGATTTGTTACGGGTTCAGTGAAATCTACATGGCATTTGCCGCTATCCTTTTGACGGCATTTTTCTGGGAAAAGGAAAAATATTGGCCAATGTTAATTTTTCTTATTTTTTCAATAATGATCAAGGAGTCAGTATTAGTTTTCCTCGCTTGCTTGGGAGCTATATTGATTATACAAAAAAAATATCGTTCGGGAAGCATTCTTTTTGTATCGTCCAGTATTATGTTTCTTCTGGTGTTTTTTGTCTTTTTCCCGTGGATGAGAGATGGAGAATCATATTCTCAGCTTTACAGATATGATGGATTAGGAAATAATTTGACAGAAATCCTAATGGCTTCTTTTCAAAAACCTGCATTATTTTGGGGATCTTTTATCAGGTCTTCCGTAATATGTTATCTTCTCACACTGTTTGTTCCTTTTTTTATTTTAATTGGGATCAGACCACTTGTTTGTCTTGCTTCCGCTGTTGTGTTATTTTTTACCTGCCTGCAAAGTTACGATGCGCTTATTAGTATTGCATTACGATATCAGGCTTTACCGCTTATTGCTATTTACTTATGTATTTTGTGGAATTGTCGTGACGTCACAAACGAAAACAGAAATTGGAGGTGGTTTAAATGGCTCCGATGCGGTCTTGAAAATCGGAATAATTCAAAGCTGCTTTCCTCTGCACTGGTTTCATGTTTAATTTGTGTTGCCCTCAGTTGTTTTTTTTGGGGACAGGTTCGATTTGGAAAAATAGGATACCCCAAATACTTTGGAGATCATCGTAAAGCGATTGCCAAGTTAAAAACCTTTATTCCAGAGAACTCAAAATTAACAGTTGGCAACAGAATTGCGCCTCATTTTATGTTTTATAATGTTAGTTTTAGTAAAGAGGAAAAAGATTTTGGGGATTATGTGCTTGTTGATATGCTAAATCCGTTTAAAGAAGAGCGTTACAAAAATATTGAGCTACGTGATCGATTGATAAGGAGTAAGGAGTTTACTCCGATTGCAATACAAAAAAGCCCGCATTCATTGTTAGTGTTATTTTCACGGGACAAAAACTCAAAGAAAATGCCTCTGCCAAAATTATATTCTTCGAAACAAGTTGGCTGGGAAAAACTTAAAATTGCTTTGCCGACAGATGATAAAAATTTTGAATTGCGATGCAAGTTAGTTAAACAGAATAATCAAATGCGAGTTATATTTTTTATCATGCTTAAGCAGAAAATAAATTATGACACAAAATTTTCTATAAGCCTGAGTGATGGTAAACGCAAGCGTTACTGGACATTTTTTGCTGGCAACGGATTATTACCGACCTGGTCATGGGAAACAGGACAGGTCTTCTGCTTTGGATCGACTCTGCCAAACAACTTCGTTCCTCGTTTTGGTAAATGTACCAGCGAAAAGCAGAAAAAGAAACGAATCACAGATAAACCGGAACTACCTTTAATATTTAAATAGAGCGAATTAGCGGGTATCTTTTTGCCTATCCCCAATAAAGAAACAATTTTATGGAAATTAGCTGGATTAAAAAAACAGCCATCCTTCATAGGGCAGCTTATTGGTAGACTAAGGATTGATGGAGTTATAACGATTGACACATTAAAACTATTTAATAACCTTCGAAATAATGGAATATTGCCGTATCATTATGATGATACGCATTGGAATAAAGATGCAAATGATGAAATAGCTAGAACAATAATTAAGTTATTTAAAAATACAGCATTACTCCCAAAAAAAATGATTGCAAATTGCAAAGAAAAAAAAGGTAACTGACCCCTATGGAGAATTCATATGTTACATAAGTTTAGAATAATTATTATTTTTTTAATTTTAGTGTTTTTATTAAGCTTTACGATAAATTTGCACGGACAACACAAATTACTTAGAATCGCAACCACACGCAATTCTCGGAATGGAACATTGCAAAGAAATGTTTCGCCTGCTATGCGCGAACAATTTTTGTTAGAGCGCTTTGCCGCTGAAAAGAAAATGCGTGTATCAATACAATTAGCCTCAAATCTAAAGGAACTGTTTAAGCTACTAAAAGACGGGAAAGTCGACGTTATTTTCGATAATCTCACCATTACTGAACAACGCAAAAAAGATATGCTGTTTTCTATTCCTGTAGCTGAAACTAAAGTATCAATTGTTACTTCCATTAAAAATCATGGTTCTGGCTTAAGTATGTTAATAAATAAAAATGTTTTTGTCATAGAAAACTCATCCCACATGAAAAATTTGTTTGCTTTACGCAAAAAACTAAAAAAGATGAGAATCGTTCGAGCACCATCTTTATGGGATATTGAGGAATTGCTCTATATGACTGGAACTGGAAAAGTCAAGTTTGCAATTGCAGATGATAACTTCATTATGGCTTATAAACAATACCGTTCGGATATAAAAGTAATCTATACTTTTCCTCAAAAAGAGCATTCAGCTTTTGCATTGCGTAAATCATCACATCAACTTTTAACATCAATAAATAAATTCCTCAGAAAAAAGCTCCCTGCATATGCCGATAATTTACGAAAAAACGATTGGCAAAGTATTCGCAAACGCGGTTTTATCCGCGTCCTCACCAGAAATAATCCATATTGTTATTTTGTTCATCGCGGACACTTGATGGGATTTGAATACGAACTGGTCAAACGTTTTGCCAAAAAGCATAAACTGAAATTAGTTATGATAGTACCACCATCCTGGGAGGATATGTTTGATTATCTCAAGCAAGGTAAAGGGGATTTAATTGCAACTATGCTAACCATTACTGATAAGCGCAAAAAACAGCCTGAATTTAAGCTTTCTCGTCCTTACGCTCGTATATCCGAGCAAATAATAGCTGACAGAACTTGTTCCCCTATCAAATCATTGCGGGATTTAACTGGTAAAAGTATTGCCGTCAGAGCAGGCAGCAGCTATTATCACTCACTTAAAAAATTACAAAACGCAGGTATTGCAGTAAAAATCATATCATTGCCGGATACAATGGAAACTTATGAAATTCTTCGTCAAACCGCATTAAAAAAATATAATTACACGATGGCTGATAGTAATATTTTCAAGGCTGAACATCACCGTTATCCAAATTTACGGTCTGTATTTTCTCTTCCTCAAACACGCAGCTATGCCTGGGTGACTAAAAATGGAAATAAGTTACTTAGCGAGAAAATAAACCATTTTCTTAAAGATGAATACAAAAGTGCTTTTTTCAACATAACTTTCCGTAAATATTTTTCATCAGGTTCCAGTTCAAAGAAAATTTCATCACTAAAGACTATGCGCGACTCAAAAATCTCAAAATTCGATCCTTTAATTCAAAAACACGCCAATTATTACTCTTTCCCATGGAACTTGATTGCGGCACAAATATATCAAGAAAGCCGTTTCAAGCCTAATGCAAAAGCTTGGGATGGCGGCATGGGATTGATGCAGTTAATGCCGCTCACCGCAAGAGAACTTGGTTGTTATCAGCCATTTGATCCAGATGAAAATATTAAAGCCGGCGTAAAATACATGCATCGTTTACGAAGAAGGTTTAAAAACAATGTTTCCTACAATGACAAAATTTGTTTTGCCCTGGCAAGTTATAATGGCGGTTATGGTCACGTACTTGATGCCCGAAAGCTGGCTGCCGAGGAGGGACTCGACCCCAACCTTTGGGGAGGCAATGTCGCAAAAGCATTTGAAAAACTTTCGCACAAAAAATATTCAAAACGGGCACGTTACGGTTCATGCCGTTCAGATATCATTATCAACTATGTAAATAATATTTTCATTCGTTATTTCCATTACACACAAAAAACAAAAAAAATCCAAAGAACTAGACAATAAAAACAGCAAACCAATGAGACGATACGACTCTCATATATATTATTGTTTAACTTTTCAAGCGTTATATTACTAAACAAAACATATAAGGAAGTTTTTCTTTCTTAAAAAACTTGCAAACTCACTGTTTTAGTATATATTCCACCCTTTACATGTGTTTACATGAGACACTATTATTGTATATTTTTTACAATAAATACTGGTTATAATTAAAATAAAAATTTAAAATCTTTGGAGATTTGAAAAATGGCTGTACCAAAAAGAAAAACATCAAAAATGAAAAAACGCCACCGTAAAGCTGCGAATCGTTACAAAGGCGTACAAGTAAATCTTTGTCCTTCATGCGAAGCTCCTATACTTCCACATCGTGCTTGTGAAGCTTGTGGCGTATACAAAGGTAAACAGGTCATTACTGTAGAAAACTAATTATGAGAATTGCTGTTGACGCAATGGGGGGAGACTATGCCCCGGCTGTTGTAGTTGAAGGAATTACAGCTGCCTTATATGATTTTCCTGAATACGAGCTAACTATTGTTGGACATCTCGGTAAGCTTGCTTATTATCTGGAAAAATATGGAATCGAAGATCACCCACGTTTAAAACAAGTTCATGCCGAACAAGTTGTAGAAATGAGTGATCCTCCGACCGCAGTCTTGCGCTCAAAAAAACATTCATCAATGACAGAATGTGCCCGTTTACTGAAAGAAGGTAAAGTGGACGCTATCGTTAGTGCCGGCAATACCGGTGCGGCTGTTGCTGCTATGAAAGTAATTGTCCGTGCATTACCTGGAGTTGAACGCCCAATGATCGCGGCAAGCATGCCTGGTTTATCCGGGCGCTTTGTACTGGCGGACTCGGGAGCGAATGTTGATTGCCGACCAATTCATTTAGTGCAGTTTGCCGTAATGGCTGAAGTTTACGCAAAATATCTTTTCGGCATTGATAAGCCGACTATTGGATTACTCAGTGTTGGCGGCGAAGCAGGGAAAGGCAATGAATTGACCAAAGAGGTCTTTAAGATTTTAAGTAAATTGCCAATTAATTTTATCGGCAACGTTGAAGGAAACAATGTTTTTCAAAATTCTGCTGATGTTGTTGTTTGTGATGGCTTTATAGGTAATATTCTGCTTAAAAGTGCTGAAGGCATAAGTAAAACAACTATGTTGTTGATGAAAGACCTTTTTTCCAAAAACCCAGCTCGTTTGACTGGAGCTTTGCTGAGTCGAAGCGCATTCAGGGAATTGAAGGCTTTTGCGGACCCTGATGATTTTGGCGGAGCCCCTTTATTAGGCAACAACGGTGTTTGTATCATAGCGCATGGCTCGGCAAGTGCCAGAGCTGTCCGTAATGCTATCAAGGGAGCAGGAGAATCTATTAAATTCGGAATTAATGATAAAATAGTTAGCAAAATCGCAGCGACTAAGGAAATTATAGAGTCGATGGGGAAAAAATAAAATTATTCATTAAATATGAATAATTCATAACGTCTAAGGAAAATTGTATGGGTATTCAAATTTTAGGTATTGGTTCTTATGTGCCGGAAAAAATTTTGACCAATGTTGATTTAGAAAAAATGGTTGAAACTTCCGATGAATGGATAAAAACCCGCACCGGCATTGAACAAAGAAGGATTGCGTCAGCCGAACAGGCTACCTCAGATCTGGCATACGAAGCATCAATAAAAGCTCTTAAAAATGCAAATATCCACGCTGAAGATCTTGACGCTATTATAGTTGCTTCAATTACTGTAGATCAGGTTTTCCCAAGTACCGCTTGTATCTTACAAAAAAAACTTGGAGCTAAACATGCTTTCTGTTTTGACTTGGAAGCGGCTTGTTCAGGCTTATTGTACTCTCTGGAAGTTGCCAACTCCCTGTTAATTGGAAATCCTAAATATAAAAAGATTTTAGTTCTTGGAGCGGAAAAGCTCTCTTCTATTGTAGATTGGGAAGATCGCAATACTTGTGTATTGTTCGGTGATGGCGCTGGAGCAGTAATCTTAGGCAAATGTGAAGATACTGCTGAAAACTGCATTATCGCTTCTGACCTTGGAGCCAATGGCAAGTATACTGATATTTTACAAATCCCTGCTGGCGGAAGCCGTATACCGACAAGCGCTGAAACTGTAGCCAACAAACAACATTATCTTACTATGGCTGGAAGCGATGTTTTCAAACTGGCTGTGAACGCCATGGTTGGTTCTTGTAAAAAGGTCATGAAAGAAGCTGGCATCACCGCTAAAGACATTAAATGGCTCGTTCCACATCAAGCGAACTACCGTATTCTCCGCGCTGTCGCAAGCCGTTTGAAAATACCTGAAGATGAAGTTTATATGAACGTTAACCGCTTTGGTAATACTTCAGCGGCTTCAATTGGAATTTGTCTTGATGAAATTGTCGAAGGCAACTTAGCCGAAAAAGGTGATTACGTTCTACTAACCGCCTTTGGCGGCGGCCTCACTTGGGGCGCAATGCTGCTTAAGTGGTAAAATTAATTTAATATTTAAATACTCAAAACTCGTCATGTGACGAGTTTTTTTATGCCCTGTACGGCTTGACTTTCGAGATAATTACCTCTATATTGCAAGCTAACTATCTTAATACTTAAAAAAGAGAGTAAATGAAGCTGTTTAATTTTTCTACAATCCTGAAACTTAATTTCTGGATACTGGTTTTATCTGGAGTTGTTTGTCTAAGTGGATGTAAAGAAGACTCTTCAAACGCTAAAGTTGAAAAGCTAAAAATTATTCGCGGCGCAAAACAATGCGCTTTGCCCGGCGAGACTTTCCAGAAAAAACTCATTATCGAAGTGCAGGGACCACAACAAAAAGGTTTCCTGGGCGGCAAAGGCGAACGCCTGCAGCTGGCTAACCGCAAAATACTTTTTGTGTTAGTTGATAAATCTGATTTAAAACTTTCCACTACTGAAGCAACAAGTAATGTCAGCGGTGAAGTCATAGTTACTGTTAGCGCCGGCAGGAAAATCGGAGATCAATACCTTAAAGTAATTCCGGTAGGTGCTGAAAATAAATCTACCACAATTCGTTTTGTTACCGGTATAAAAATTATTGGCGGCAGCCAGGAAGCCTACTCCGGTAACTATCTGGATAAACCAATTAAAATCAAAACTGTCAACAGCGACGGCAAAGCACTTAAAGACGTTCCCGTCTATTTTACTCTAACTTCCACTCCGAGCAACAAGGGCAAGAGCTCTGCTAAATTAGCACAGGAATGTGTTGTCACAGACGAAGAAGGCATTGCCTCGGTCAAGTTCAAAGTCGGCTCAAAAAGCGGAACCTATGGAATTGAAGCAACCGTCGCCGACCCGGCGCATAACTTATTCATTCGCGGCATTCATATAAAAGTTATGGGAATAAATGTTTTCATGGTAGTTGTCTCCGTCCTTGGCGGTCTGGCTTTATTTATTCTGGGAATGCAGATGATGAGTGACGGCTTACAAGCTATTGCCGGCGACAACATGCGCCGTCTTCTGCAATTCTTTGCCAGCAACCGCATTGTCGCGGTGCTCGCCGGGACTCTGGTCACAGCCGTAATTCAGTCCTCAAGTGCCTGTTCTGTTATGGTTATTGGTTTTATTAATGCCGGTTTATTAAAACTTTTTCAAGCAATTGGAATTGTCCTTGGAGCCGACATTGGAACTACGATTACTGCTCAAATTATTTCTTTCAAACTTGGCGCTTTAGCCTTGCCAGCTATTATTCTCGGAGCCTTCGCGATGATGCTCATCAAAGGAAAAACCGGCAAGGGATGGGCTACAACTATACTTGGTTTCGGACTTTTGTTTTTCGGCATGGGAATGATGGGCAGCGAGTTGAAGACGATTGGAACTTTTCCGACATTTATTAGTTTTTTCAGCAGTTTTGACTGCGTTCCCGCCGCCGGACAAGCTATGCCCTTCGGACATGTCCTGGGAGCTTTTGCGATTGGCGGACTTTTGACTGTAGTTATTCAGAGCAGCTCCGCTTCAATTGGTATTATCATGGCTCTGGCGGGCAGCGGATTAATTAATTTTTATACCGCTATGCCATTGATGCTGGGCGCAAATGTCGGAACAACGATTACCGCGGTATTAGCCGCGATTCCAGCCAACCGCAGAGGAAAACAAGTTGCTTTAGCACACGTTTTAACTAAAGCTACCGGTACTTTTTACATGCTCGCATTGTTTTATGTTAACTGGCCGGGGACTGATACTCCGATATTTATGCATGCCGTAAACGAAATGACCAGAGGGAATGTTTTCGCCGCAATCCCCCAGAACACTATGCGTCACGTCGCCAATGCGCACACTTTATTCAACTTTGTAAATGTTATTCTTTTTATTCCGCTTATCGGTATTCTGGATAAATTATGCAACTATATTATTCCTGTTGAAGCGGAAAAGAAAGAGCAGATAACCTTTCTGGAACCTATCCTGCTTGAGACTCCGGCGATTGCGCTGGAACAGGTAATTCAATCAATTCGCCACATGGTTAAAGAATCATGGTCAATGGTCAACTGTGCTATGCAGGATCACTTTCTCAAGATCAAGATAGATGAAAAGAAAGAAGTTGAACTCGAAGCCCGTGAAGAAAAAATTGATGAATGTCAAGCCGAAATAACTGATTATCTCGTGCAGCTTACACGCCGCGAACTTACCAGCAGCCGCGCCGAAGTCATTCCACTGCTTATGCATTGTACTAATGACGCGGAAAAAATTGCCGACCATACTGAAAATATCATCGCGCTGACCTATCGCCTCAAAAAGACAAAGCAGGAACTTTCACCGCTCGGCAAAGCTGAAATTGATGAGCTATGGACATTGCTTAAGGATGAAGCGGAAAACGTTATTAATTCTCTGAATAAACGTTTACCGGAAGGCGTACAAAACGCCTTGAAAGACGAAAAACAAATAAACAAGCTTGTCGATAAATTTGAAAAGAGTCATGTCTCGCGGCTCAGCAAGGGAAAATGCGACCCGGTTGTCGGTATTATTTTTATTGAAATGCTTGCCGAACTTGAAAAAATCGGAGACCATCTTTCAAATATCGCTGAACGTACACCAGAAATTCAAGAACATTACTTTGAAATTACTTAAGGAGAGTCTCCTATGGATTGGAAAAAATTACTTTCTCATCAGCGTTTAGGCAAGACCAAAACAACAGAAATTATTCCAGGAAGATCTACTTTTCAACAGGATTTTGACCGCATATCTTTCTCGTCAGCTTTTCGACGCCTACAGGACAAAGCGCAAGTATTCCCTTTAGCGGAAAATGATTATGTTCGTACTCGTTTGACCCACAGCATGGAAGTCGCCTGTGTCGGGCGTTCATTAGGCACTGGTGCGGGTGTATATATTTGCGATAATTACAAACCTGACAATATTCAACCCAGTGATATCGGCGCGATTGTTGCCGCCGCCAGCCTGGCACATGACATCGGCAATCCTCCAATGGGACATTCCGGCGAAGAAACTATACGAGACTGGTTTTGTCATTCCGAAATCGGGCAGTCAATGAAGAGGGAAATGACGGTTAAAGAGCAAGCAGACATCGTCAATTATGAAGGTAACGCTCAGGGATTCAGAGTCTTAGCAAAACTAGAAATGCCCGACAATGACGGTGGAATGCAGTTAACCTGCGCAACACTGGCAGCTTTTTCCAAATATCCCATCGAGGCGATAGACATTGATAAATCAGCAGGAGTTGGCTCTAAAAAATTCAATTTTTTCCAGGATGACCGTGATTTATTCGCACAGGTTGCGGCAAACACCGGTTTACGCAAATTAACGGGTAAAAAGCATGCCTGGAGTCGTCACCCTTTGGTATTTCTCGTTGAAGCGGCTGATGATATTTCCTACCGCATTGTTGATTTTGAAGACGGGCATAAGCTTGGAATTATTTCTTATAAAGAAATAGAAGAATTATTCATGAACGTCATCAATAAACCGGAATTAAAAAAAGATATTGATAAGTTAAAAGACCCGATACGTAAAGTTGAATTTATGCGTGCCAAAGCTATCGGCAAACTGATTGGAGAAGTCATTGAATCTTTTATAAAAAATCACGATCAAATTCTGGCTGGTGAATTTAATCAACCTCTAGTGGAATCTATTCCCTCAACTGAAGCATTAAAAATAATCGAACAACGCAGCGTCGATGATATTTATACTTATCAACGCGCGGTGGAAATAGAAGCCGCAGGCTTTGAGCTTACAGAAGGCCTGCTCAACACCTTTGCCGCCGCTATAAATAATTATGCAGAAGCCAAATTGAAAAATGAAAAGCCATCTTACCGCAGCCAAAAAATGCTACAGCTCATTCCCGAAAAATATCGCAATGTAAATCCTGACAGTTCTTATCTCCGTTTATTAAATCTATTGGATTTCATTTCAAGCATGACAGACTCATACGCCGTCGCATTGTATAAAAAAATAAAAGGCATATCCCTGCCCTCTGGGAATATGTAGTTTACGCGGCGATGCTCATGCAGAGAATGCATAAAATTCCGGCTAAAATTCCTAGTGCTTTTTTGAAGCTCAATTTTTCCTTTAAAAATAATATGCCCAGCCCGCAGGTCCCGATAAAACTCATTTGCGCCAACGGCAATACTACTGCCGCGTCCCCATGCTGTAGCGCCAAAGCCATGAAAAGCACGATCCCGCAAATCAATAAACCCGAAACCGCGCCATATCTCCAGCTTTTTTTGCCAAATTTCTCGCCCAAATGTTTTTCTCTGTATATGGCGTAAACAGATCCGCCAATAATCCATAATATTCCGTTAACAACCAGCAGAAAATTCCTGTCAGCACCTTGCATAAAAGCGTATTTATAGCTTAATCCCATGCCGGCACGCAACAACGCCGCTATTCCAACCAGATAAAAGCCAAGTTTTGCTTTGTTCGTATGCCCGCCGTGCGGAGAATCCAGAAAAAACATAAAAACCGCGCCCACCGCAAATAAAATCCCAAGCAATTTCATAACAGTAACAGTTTCCCCAAGCAACATAAAAGCCCCAAAAGCTACAACAACTAGGTTCAAACGATAAATTGTTGAACATATTCCGACATCATTATGGCTCATTCCCTCAATCAAAAGAATATTCGCCACCACCGAAAACACACCGGAAACAATCCCCAAAAACAAAGTCGTTTCCCATGATGAAAAATCAAATTTAAAAAACAATGAAAATGCTGAAGTCCAGACTAATCCGATTATCAATACGTAGGCGCCGCGCGACCGGCTTTTACGCGCATACAATCGGAATACTAAATCATTTACCGCCGTACATAAACAACAGCTTAACGCAAAAACTAATGCCATTACACAAAAACCTTTTTTTGAATATTTGTAAACATATCGCTTGATATTTTTCTTATTTGTATATATAATATAACGAAAGAAGTAATTATTCAATAATAAAGTTTACAAATATTCAAAAAAAATCATGAGACAAAATTTAATAAAACTTGGTTCATCAATCAAATCTTTTCGTAAAGAACAGAATTTAACTCTTGCCACTCTCTCTGCGACGACTGGCTTGACTGCCGGCTTATTGTCACGAATAGAGAATTTCAGAACTATCCCGTCATTGCCGGTTTTATTGAAAATAGCCGAGGCGTTAAAGGTCTCGCCATCTGAACTGCTTTCAGGCATAGGTGAAACAGCCTCGCCCGAATGGACACTGGTCAGGAAGAATGACCGGACAGCGGTTGAACGCGAAAATAATAAAGGTTTCATGTACGAAATGCTTTTGGATAGGGAAAGCGCTGGCTGTAATCTGCAAAGCTTGATTTTGAATATTGAGCCCGGAGCGACACGTGAAAAAGTCAAAACAGACGGAGACCAGTTTATTTTTATTTTAAAAGGTAATATAGTTTTTTACTTAGGCGAAGAAAAAATAAATTTAAGCGAAGGAGATATTTTATTTTTTGACGGCAATATCGAACATGTTCCCGAAAACCCCGGCGATGAAACTGCCGTATTATTAGCAGTTTATTTACTTAAAGAGGTAAAATAATGACAGCAAAAATTAATTTTTATGGTGAAGAGCTCAATACTTACAAAGCTAACTTCCACATGCACAGCACAGTTTCCGATGGAAAACTTCCTCTCACTGAAACCATGAATCTTTATCGACAGGAAGGATATGATATTTTGGCAGCAACGGATCACTACAAGGCAAATCGTGTCAGCGAAATAGATACAGGCGATTTACTTCTGATGAGCGGCATGGAATTTCACCCGGATGGACCGCGCGGTATAAGATTGCATTTAGTTGCTATAAACGTGCCGGAAGATTTTAAAAATCCTTCAGAATTACCATATCAGGAAGCGATAGGAGCAGTTCGGTCGGCTGGTGGCGAATGTATTTTAGCACACCCTTACTGGAGCGGTTTTAACAGTAATGATATTATGGGCATTAAAAATATTATAGCAATTGAGGTATATAATACTGACACTCGCTATATTGGCAAGGGTTATAGTGTGCAGACATGGGATGAACTTTTACAATTGGGTTATCATTTGCCTGGGGTAGCGGTTGACGACACCCATAATCCGCGAGATTTTTTCGGAGGCTGGACGATGATATGCGCCAAAGAAAAAACTCCGACAGCAGTAATGGACGCGTTAAAAAGCGGTTCTTTTTATGCTTCACAAGGACCGGATTTCCATAAGCTGAGTTTTGAAAATAACATTTTTTCAGTAGAATGTTCACCCTGCGAAGAACTTATAGTTATGAGCAATGGTTCATTCGGGCGCTGTGGAAATATGTCCGGCTTCGAGGCAACTACTCCCGCAGAAAGGAATAACACCAAAGAAATAACTTCTTTTGAAACAGAAATCCCTGCTGACGCAGGGCTCACCTACCTTCGCTGTCAAATAAAGGACAAAAAAGGCAGGTACGCCTGGAGTTCGCCAATTAAACTACAGTAATGTATTTTAAAAGAAATCTTTTGTTGCTTTCATCCATTGGTCAGTAATTAATTGATGCCCGGCTAATGACGGATGCACGCCGTCTCTAAGCCAATATTCAGGCGGAGCTTGTTTAAGAGCTTCATTTAATACTGATTGAATCGGCACGAACGGAAGATCAAACTCTTTAGATAGATTTTTGACAATTTCCCGGCGGTCGTCAATTTCTTGAAGCCATTCTGCCGCTACCGCTCCGAATTCGAGTACGAAAGGTTCACAGAGAACAATTTTAATTTCCGGTAATGCCTGTTTTGTCCAAGTCAAAATTTCATGGTAAATGCGTCCATAACGTTCAACACCGACACCATTATTTGACCCGAAAGCGTGCCAGGTATCATTTACCCCAATCAAAATACTCAACACATCTGGTTTCATATTCAAAGCATCAGCTTTCCAACGGGCATACAAATCAACTACACGATTTCCGCTTATGCCGCGATTATAAACCTGTATTTTTTTATCCGGGTGGTCAGCTAACAAACGTCCTGCCGCCAACATCGCGTAACCGGCTCCCAATCCTATGTTGGGTTCCACTGCTTCCCGATGTCTGCCGCAATCTGTGATTGAATCACCTTGAAAAAGAATTTTCATTATTTCCTTTACCTCGTTAATTTTTGGAAAAATTCCAAGAAAGCACCAAACTGATACTTCTTGTTCATTTTGTTCTCCATTAAAGTACGTGCCTTTTCGCCCATTTCGACACAAGTTTCAGGATTTTTCGTAATTTTTTCAATTGCGGCGGCGAATTGTTCAACATTAGCAACATCCGTTATAAATCCCGTCTCCCCATCAAAGACCACTTCGGGGATTCCAGCCAGATTAGTCGAGATAACCGGCACCTTCATGCTCATGGACTCCAAAAGTACATTCGGCAAACCTTCTTTATAGAAACTCGGGAAAGCCAAAATATCAATCCGCTCAAAAACATAATTCGGCTGGCTGGTAAATGGGAAAAATGAAATATGCTGCTCAAGTCCGTAAACTTTTGTAACTGCTTTAAGCATGGCTTCGTCAGGACCTTCTCCGACAAACATTACATGAATATCCGGTACTTTTCCCGCGTCCAGCAAAAGCTTGACTGCCTGCAGTATAATGATTTGTCCTTTGCGATTTTCCATCATGCCAATCGAGCCCAGCACTGGATGAGAATTTTTCTGTAGTGGATAACGCTTTAAAGCTTCAGTCTTGCCGGCTTCGCTGGAGGTAAAACGATCGACTTCGGTTCCCTGATAAACCAAAGATATTTTTTCAGCCGGAATTTCATATACATCTTCCAGATATTTACGTGTAAAATCTGTAATACAAATAACTTGAGTCGCCACATCCGGGTCAGGCATATAATATTCACGTTTGTACCAAGGTACAATTGAGCCGGTTTTAGGTATCATAATGGTTTTCAAATTACCCGCCTTGATGCACTCCGCACCAAAACCAACACAATGAAAACCGTTGCGTGGTGGATGCACTGTCGTTACCGCAACATCACAATCAGACAATCCGGCAATCCAAACTGGTTCGTATTTGTCTGGATTGTCCACTATATCCTCATAATCATAAGTCGTTACTCTCGCTCCATGTTCAACGCAAATTTGCGCGACGAAAGATCCCTCAGGGGCGATAACTGAAACTTCTTCTCCGCCTTCAATAAACTTTTTAACCGCTTCAGCAACCCAAATTTGAGTGCCACCGCGCAGAGGCGTGTCTTCGATAAAACCAATATGCATAATTATATCTCCATGTCGCGACAATTATTATTCTTTGAACAACAAGCTGTTGTATTCGATGTAAAACCAAGTTCAGTATCTCCAGTTTCCAAACGTAAAATCTTGAAAAAATCTTTGAATTTACGAACAATCATTTTAGTGCTGTAACGATTTCTAACCGCTTCGCGATTGTGTTCACGCCAGTCTTCAAACTGTTCCGGGTGCAACAGCAATTCCGTTACTTTGTCCAGAAAACTTTTTTTAAATTCACCTGTCGGAAATCTTAAATACCATATCTGCTCATCTTCCGACAAATCTTTACCCACCACCTCATAAAAAACTTCTTCGGGGTAATAACGGCGACAAACAATAGGAATCCCCCCCGCGCTCGATTCAATAATCGGCAGTCCGCGTCCTTCCGTTTCACTTGGGAACAATACAAGGTCGGCGAGCTGATAAATTTCCTCGATACACAAGGGCTGCAAATTTAATTTTTCAAAACAAGGATGATTTTCATTACCCACAGAAAAAATAAGGAATATCCGGTTAGCGACTTCCTCCGGTAATTTATCGCACAAAGCAATATACGCTTCCAGAACATTTTCCAGATCGTCCTGATGCTCGATCGGCGTCGGCCCCGTTACATGCAAGAGCAATTGCTTGGAGCTGTCTGCAAAAAAATCTTCAGCAAAAGGTTTATGAGCAAGCAGAGCAGACAACAGTTTTTCATCGCGGTCAATATGTTTGCGCAGAATTACTCTTGTCGGTTGCAGGAAGTAAAAAGTTCCATCAGCCGCTAAATCCAAGGTCAAACCAGTCCGATTACCACAGGCTATCGGTTTTTCGTCCTGCATCCACTCCGTCAAGTTTGCCAGATGTTCACGCACACCGACAGTTGTAATTTTTGTCTTGCCGTCTGAAACAATATAATTCATGCGTGAACGTACTGATTTAATGTGTTCGGGTGTGGAATGAATAAAAAATTCGTCGCTGATTGAAGTCCCGAGTTCAAAAACTTTTTCCGGAGAAAAACCAAAGCGTTCAACCAAGGCCCTGCTTTGCGGAGTGTTGATATTAACTTGAATCCAGCGCTGTCCGTTCCACGGATACAGTTCTTTAAAAAGATTGAAGAAATCTTGATTATCCATGTTGCGAAAAAAATGATCGCGAGGTCCAACGCCTTCTCCAGCTTCATGTTCACTAGCAGGCTTGCCGCCTTCCCAGTAATAATCATGGTTTGAGCTGATAACATAAACATCCAGCACTTCAGCAGCGATAACAAATCCCAAAGCCGCTGCGACATTTCCAGGATTTGACATAATGTTTACAGGAATTGCCAATTTTATATTATTTTTACAAAAATAATCACCTACTGTCAAGGCAAAGTTTTTCGCTTCGTCCCAGATTTGCCGCGCCATTTCCCGAGACACTGCACTGCTTCCCGGCATGTCCTCGTAAAAAAGCTTTGAGAAGGGCTTACCGTCAAGCCATTTGTCCCAACCGTTAAAGCCGTCTATCTCGAAACGTTTCCAATAATCTTTAAGTACAATATCGGCTTTTTCGTGAAAATCTCCGCCAATAAAATGCAAGGGAATACCGGGCAGGATGTGTTCCAGGCACTCAGCGTATTTGAATATTTCAATCGACACTCCGTCGATACCAAAATCATAAGTAACAAATGCCGCCCCCGTAGAGATTAAAGATGAAAATTCTTTTTCATTTAAAGCGGGTACTGCTTCAGGTGTTAATTTTATTGAATCTAGAAAGGTGGAAATATCCTTCCAGTCGTTTACTTCAATGTTTTCTAAAATATTTTTAAGCTTATTCATATGGTCTCCTATTAGTTAATTCCTCTACCATCTAATTAAGCATACTAACGACGAATATCAACTTTTTGGCGTACATTTTTCAATCATGGAGCACTCGCGGGTACGGGGAATATTTGATTCGATAAGCGGCAGGGGTTATCCCTGAATGTTTTTTAAAGGACCGGTAAAAACATTCTATTGATTCAAAACCGCAGATTGAGGCTATTTCCTTGATAGACTGCGGGGTACCGGACAACATTGTTTTTGCTCGGTTGAGCCGACAGGTAGTCAGATATTTATGTGGACTGCAATTTAAATGTTTTTGAAAAAGCGCAAACAAATATGGTTTACTTACGCCAGCTTCCTGCGCAATGTCATCAACGGTTAAATCAGATTCAAGATAGCGTTCTATGTATTTTACCGCCTTGCATAATGAACGCGGGTATTCTATTCCCACAGGACGGCGTAGAGACTTATATGCCTGCCAGTAGAGTTGGCTGTAAAAATAAGACCCCATAATCTGGCGGTTAAAATCTTTATTGTGAAAACAAGTTACCGCTTCAGACGTAAATTTATCAAGGCTTTCCAAATCCTCCCAGTAAGTTACACGCGGAACCGGACGTTTACACATCTTGACGTTAAAAGCAAAAACCATACAGCGGTAGGGATCATTCTTATCTGTGTTACTTAAAGTATAGTCTCCTTCAATGTGCCAGAAAATAGTTCCTTTGCGACATTCTTTTATCTCGCCGTCAATATTAAAAAATATTTTCCCGCCAACAAGGACTTCTACTAATTCAATATTTTTTGCAATGGGATGAGGTGTTACCTTATCGACTTTCGCCGCCTGAAAGTATGCTACCCGGTCTAAACGAATCAAGTTTTCAAAATAATCCATAATATTATAATTCCAGTCAAAATAAAATAGTTTTAGTCAATTGATATTATTGTTTGCTACAGTATAATGTCAATTATACAAGATTTTTTAACAAAGTCAAAAGAAAATCAAAAAACAAGGACAAAAAAAATGAAACCACTATCAGTTCAGTTGTACTCGCTCAGAGCAGAAGCCGAAAAAGATTTCACCGCAGTTCTCAAAAGACTAGCTAAAATTGGTTATGCCGGTGTAGAACCTGCTGGTTTTTGGGATCTTTCCCCCGCTGAATTCAAGAAAATAGTTACTGACCTCGGAATGGAAGTATCCAGTTCCCACAGTCCCTGGTGCAACCCTGACAATATAAATGAAGTTATCGAAGTAGCCGGAGTCCTCGGTATTGATAAAGTCGCCTGCGGTTATGGTCATAATGAGTTTAAAGATCTTGATTCAATCAAAAAACTTGCGGAAAGCGTAAATCCTATGCAGGCAAAACTCGCGGAAAGTGGAATTACTCTTTTCCAACACAACCACGAATCTGAATTTTTCCGTCTTGATGACGGCAAACTTGCTTATGAAGCATACATTGACTACTGCCCAAATATCAAATTCGAACTAGATACATACTGGAGTGCTAATTTCGGCAAAGAAGACCCATACGAAATGCTGAAAAAATTCAGTGACCGCGCGATTCTTCTACACATCAAAGATGGTGATTTCAATCCAGAACGCACTATGCTGGCGGCTGGCGACGGCGTAATGAACTTCCCGCACGTCCTTGAAGCCATGAACCCTGATGTAACTCAATGGATGGTAGTTGAGCTCGATGCCTGCAAAACTGATATGTTTGAAGCTGTTGAAAAGAGCTATAATTATCTAACTCAAAACGGTCTGGCAAAAGGCACAAAATAAAACTGGGAGCGCCGGTCTTCAGACCGGCATCTCTTAGAATATACAAGGAAATTTACAATGTCTACAAAAACTAAAATTGGAGTTATCGGCTGTGGTCAAATAAGTGATGCTTACTTCAAAGCCTCAGAAACTTTTGATAATATTGAAGTAACGGCTTGTGCCGACATCAATATGGAAACAGCTCAGGCTAAAGCCGAAGAGTATAAGATCAAAGCTCTTACGGTTGACGAACTGCTCGCTGACCCGGAGATTGAAATTGTAATCAACTTAACAATACCTAAAGTTCACGCCGAAATCGCGATCAAAACACTCGAAGCCGGTAAACATGCTTACGCTGAAAAACCTTTAGCAATTTCTACTGAAGAAGGACGTAAGGTTTTGGAACTGGCAAAAGCTAAAGGTTTACGAGTCGGCTGCGCACCGGATACTTTCCTTGGCGGCGGACAGCAAACTGCCCGCAAATTGATTAAAGACGGCTGGATTGGCAGACCAATCAGCGGAACAGCTGTTGTCATGGGCTGTGGACCTGAGCGTTATTACCACAAAGCTCCCGCGTTTTTCTATGAACTCGGCGGCGGACCAATGTTTGACTTAGGTGTTTACTACATCACCGCGCTAATCAATCTTCTGGGACCGGCTAAAGGCGTCAGTGCTATTGTCAGCAAAGGTTTTGAACACCGCGTTACCGGTCCTCAGGGTGTCAATCCCTACGAAAAACTTCCCGTGGATGTACCAACACATTATTCAGGTACAATTGAATTCCATAATGGAACAATCATCACATTGCTTTCCAGCTTTGATGTTTGGGCGAATCAGCATAAGCCTATCGAAATCTATGGCACACATGGCTCCCTCGAAGTTCCCAATCCAAACACCTTTGGTGGCCCGGTAAGAGTAGCAATTGGTGACCAGAAAGCTGTTGAATGGTCAGATTGCCCGATCACTCACCAATACACCGAGAACATGCGCAGTATCGGCGTGGCTGACATGGCAAAAGCTATCTCCACGGGGCGCAAGCACCGCGCATCCGGCGAACTGGCGTTTCATGTTCTCGAAATAATGGAAGCATTTGAAAAATCCAGTAACGAGAAAAAATATATCGAACTAGAAAGCACATGCGAACAACCTGCGGCAATGCCTATAGGACTCCGCTTAGGTGATTTAGACTAATTTGTAAAAATAAAAAATGGGTCCAGCAGTAATTCGCTGGATCCATTTTTTTTAATATCATTCAGCGTTGTGAATTATTCGCAAATCTCTAAGTTTCCCCTTAAAGAACTTCATATCTTTTGGGATACCAAATCCTTTTCGGGTATGCCCGCCGAAAACACAGGATTAAACAAAATGAAGCTGGATTTAGCACCCAAGCCTGTACCGCTTGAGAACAGCTACAACATTATCCTCGAAATCCTCAAGCGGGCATAAAAGACAGCCGTGGCATCGTAAAATATCGATTGATCTAAAATGATGTCGCCGTGTCCTTGGTTCATTGCGGAAAGCAACCTTTATTATTTTTCCAATTCAATAAGAGTAGTATTGCGAAACTGAACATGTCCAATACGATTTCTGAATAACAAATATAAACGAATTGTTTTAATCGGTTTTTTAGGTTTAAAAATCATTTGTCGTAATTCCCAATCATGCGCCACTGGCGTAAAACACTTTTTTATCGCAGATGAATAGGTATTATCCATATATTGAATATCCATATAAACTGAATACGAGGCGTTAGTTACTCCAGAGGCTTCAAATGCACGACTTTCAGCAGAAAGATAAATTGCTTTAGCTTCTTTTTGATTGAGTTTAATAGTTTGACGAGCTCCTCCTCTTTTTTTCAAAGTTGGAAGATTAACGTCTAGGATTCCACCTTTCAGCATTTTGGAGTTTAGATAAGAATGAAAACGCCTGACTAAATTCTTCCCTATAGGAGGAGTTATTAAAAGTTTCCAATATGATTTTTTCCATAATCCACCAGCCGCACTCATGTTATGAACAGCTAAAGAAATACTGTTTAATTGATTCGCTATGATGAAATTTGTTATATCAATCGTTTGTGGCTGTTTCCAACTATCAGGGTTTTTATTAACATCATACTTGAAAGATTTTACTAGTTTACCATTAACAAACAACTTATAACTCTCATCAACAGCTCCCAAAGTTAAGAGTAGTTGTTGTTGAGCAGACAATGCCGGAAATTTTATTTTTTGACGATACCAAGCCCAGCCAATATGATTATATCCTTGAGATGTCCATAGAACTGTTGCATTAATATCAGTCCATTTATTATCCTTATATTCTGGAGTATGAAATTTATTCTCAAGGCCTTTTTCGAGAGAAGCTATCTTAAATTTCCATATGGGGTCAATTATATTTCCGTCAACAGAGACTCCTGATTTATAATCCTTAAGTATTTTTTCAGTTGCTTTTGCACAAATAGAACTTAAAGATTTTTTGTATTTAGTCAGGAACACCATTACTGGAGCTGGAATAGCACTTGAATTATAATGTTTTTTTAGAAAATCAAGCCTTATTGCAGCCAGTTTCTTTGCTTTATTCAAATATTCAATTTTTTGTTCAGTTGTTAAATTTTTACTTTCTTTAAGGTATGGTATACTGACTATTTGTCCTGTAGCTCCTAGCATTAATGCCCGATAATAAGCCAAGTCATTACTGACGGCATCAAAGCCAATTTTTAAATAATCAACTCTTTTACGCTCAATTTCTGATTTAGCTTCACTTCTGGCTTTTGCAAGAAGCTGAGCTCCCTTTGCCATAAGTTCAGACGTATAAATTTCATGAGCATATTGAATATTATGTCCTCCATTCCAAGGGAAGAAAGCTTTGCCTTTTTGCGTTTTTAGATAGTCATAAACGGCGTGTTCATAAAGCTCAAAATATTGTCTGATCGTTTTGTGAGATTTTTCCCAACCATTAGTATAATAATCATTGAGAATATCTTCTAATTTAGCATCTTTATTCCATAAAATATGAGCATATACATAGGTAGTGGGACCGTCAAGAGAAAAAGCTTGAGTAGTATCCCCGCAAACATTTACTCCCATAAAGTTAGGGAATTTGTTAAATAAACCTTTTAAACGTTTGGATGCCAATTTAGGATATGGATATAACACCATAGGGAAAAAGTTATCCCAATAATCACGTATTGCAATTCTTTTTGTCCTTTTTGCCCAGTCTGAGCTTAATTCACTAAATCTCTTTCCGAATACAGGGGATGCTGTCCAGGATATCCCCTGGCAGAGCTCAATCATTACATTATCCTCCATTTTGGAAATATTTTTGGGCGGATCCACATAATAAGCATAAGCATAAATTGCAACTAATTTTTGGGATCCTTGTTTTTTTACTTCACGCGCAACACGGTTAGCAAAAGTGAACATACGTCCTGAACAGGATCTATTAGTATCAAAGGACATATCATTACTTTTTTGTTTATCGTCAAGTCTTTCACACTCTTTACATAAACACCAATTGCCTCCGTCCATAGCAGAAGCCGGAAAATAGTCCGGGTAAGGCTGATAATTTATTCCCCAGTTAGCAAAAAAATTCGCCAGTTCTTTATTTGAATGACAAAGTTTCCACCTATTTGAGCGAACTAAAGAACGTTTTGACAAACGTTTGCCATTACTATTCATCGCAAAATATTCAGGATGATCTTCTAATAATTTTTTACCATACTGCTTTAATAAATGATGGGACGCATGACCTACTGAGCCAACGATACTACTTCCTAAACCATTAAATCTGCCATAGCGGATAAAGTCACGCTTCTGTTTATTTGTGTAACGTTTTAGATGACCGTATGCCGCTGTGCGAAGTTGAGCATCAGGACCATCCTGAATATTCATAGCACTTATAGAAATTTTTGTTTTCTGTGGATAAACCTCGCCAATGGAACCAGGGAAAATCATTCGAACACCAAGCTTGTCATTCATAAAGCGGTAAACGGCATAAAGGCTGCCAGTACGAGCCGCGAAATAATCAGCCAGCGGATCATTTTCATCATCTTTACCAATAAGATGTATATTGTTGCCGACTTGCTTGATTATAAAATGATCATAAGGCAGTTTAGCCAAATTAACAATTTTTATATTTTCCTTGCATGGACCAATAAAAAAATTGACTGTTTTTGAAGCCTTTTGCTCAGATTCATTTTTTATTGAAGCATTAAGATTGAGTATCCGTTTAAGAGCTGACTGTAACTCTTCGGCCGCATATTTTACCGTCTTAGATGCTTTTGCTGGAATGATAATTTGTACGGAACTTTTTGTACTCAATAGAACTTCCTGAGCACAGATTACTGAAAATATGGCTGCAAGTACGCAGAACAAAAATATTTTTTTCATTATTTTCCCTTAATATTTGATTTCAACAGGCTTATGACGATTTATAAATTCCAAGTGAAAATTCTGGTATAGTGATCCCGCAATAGAATCTGATCTACTCCACAAGTTCGCCATTCTTTTTTTCCAGTTTTCCCGGCATGTCCATCAGCAAATGCAGAAGTATTGTTCCGATAATTTTCATGTCTGGAAAGACCTATTCCGCCAACTGCGACTCGCATTAACTCAAAATAAGGATATTGTTGTTCAGAGCTTATATCACGCCTGTAAGTTTCTGATAATACTATAAATTGACTTATTGGTATATTTCTTCCCCTGAGCTTCATCGCGGCCTGTATGGCATTCTTATTTAAATTGATATATGTATTGCCATGATTGCCTACCTCCAAAGGTTGTGTTGCTTTGCCAGTTAAATTAGGTAATAATAGTCCGTATCCACGCCATGGACCATTATATGTTCCCTCAACCGTTGGACAAACAAAAACATTCGATTTCTTGGGAAGATAATTCGAATCCTGCAAAATAAGAGTCCAGGCTCCACCTGATTTCATTTCACGCATAATTCCGTTATGGTCATTTGTATACATCAGCACTCCCAGCATGCATTGTTTTAAATTAGAAACACACTGTATACCTTGCGCTTTCATTCGCGCTTTGCCTAAAGCTGGAAGTAACATTGAGGCGAGGATTGCTATGATAGCAATCACAACGAGGAGTTCAATGAGTGTAAAACTCATTTTATTCCGATTATTTTTTATACTCTTTTTCATTTTTCTTTGCTCCTTTTTATTATTTAAATATTAATTTCAACTTTATTTTGCCTATTTAAAATTTATTTTTTCCTCCTATTTTTTGTTTGGTTGAATTTTGATTAAATAATATCAATATCAAAATTCATTTTAGCGTCTTTTTCCAACATATTGAAAGTATTAATACGGTAAAAACTGTCTATTGGCGCAGCATTACAACCACAACTAGCTCCTTTATAAAGAACCGGTTTTATTAGATGATTGGCGGGAACGGAATGCAGTTCTTTTTTCTTTATACGCTCAAGCAATAATTCCATCCCGACTTCGGCTTGAGATCTGATTGGCTGAATAATGGTTGTCAACGATGTCGGACAGAATTCGCTAAAAGCATAACCATCATATCCGACAACCGCGATGTCTTCCGGCACCCTGATGCATCGTTGCGTTAAAACTTTTATTAATTTTGCGCCAATAAAGTCATTAGAACAAAAAACCGCGGTATTTTTTTTGCGCTTCAAATAATCAATTGTCATGTCAACACTACCGTTTAACCCACGCAACACAATTACATCATCATCACTAACATTGACTCCAGCTTCCGCATGAGCCCGATGCCAACCAAAATACCTGCAACTTCCTTTCTCAGACGGTTGGATTGTCATAAATGCTACTTTTTCATGCCCGTGATCAAGAAGATGTTTCGTTGCCAGATAGCTCCCGTATTCATTATCAACTCCCACATCCATGTATTTATGGTTGTTATGGGAATAAAACAAATAAGGCACAGTCTGCTTTGCTTCTAGAACATCGGTTTCTTCCGAATTATAAATGATAATACCATCAACTCCCCGCGCCAGCAAGCTAAGCATAGATTCATGTGCATTGAAGCTTGAATAAGTATAATCGTTATATAAAATATTATAGCCTTTCGCTATCAACATTTGGGAAATTTCACTAATTAATGCGGAATTCAGTCCAGCTCCCATCATTGGTCCCATAAAACCAATTATTTTAGAGGGGGCACCTTTAAGACTCCGAGCTGCGTTGTTTGAAACGTAGTTCAATTCACGCGCAACACGCTTGATTTCCTTACATTTCTCTTCGGAAATACGACAACTGTTATTATCGTTCAATGCTGATGAAACTGCCTGGCGCGAAACCCCCACCAACATTGCTATGTCTTTCATTGTAACCAATATTCAGATCCTTTTTTATTTGCTTTACACGAGCAAGTTAATTACATCATACACTGCTTGCTCGTGTAAGTCAATAGCTTGTTTGAAAAATTATTCTTTTTTTATAGGAATCAGGCTCTGATAGTGAAAATCTCTAAACTTTCACTGATTGGCTTGCGGTTTATCTGGATATTGTCGACTCGGGCTCCGCTCGGTCCGTGTCGAAGCCAGTTGAGCATTAGTTCGACATGGGTTTCTGAACCTTGAATGACAGCTTCGACCTTATCATAGGAAGCATTACGAATATAGCCGCGCAGACTTGGAAGTTCCTTGGCGTAATCCAAAGCCGCCCATCGAAAACAAACGCCGGTAACACGGCCTTCGACTATTACATGATACGCAATTTCATTATTTGACATAAAAACTCCTCGTTGCGATTTTGACAACTCGAACGCTCGCATCTTTTTAAAACCAAGCAGACTTGGATCTAGCATGACCGACTATCTAATGCAATCTTGGCTTTATCAAAAAAATATATCCATATATCGAAGGCGACGTTCGCCCCGCCGCTTGACCGCGTCCGGGAACGTCCCGGTGCGATTGCTTTTCCTTTTTTAAATATCTAATTCCAAAAGCACCGGACAATGATCCGATCCCATAACATCGTTTAAAATCTCAGCACGTTTGAGTTTTGGTAAAAGTTCCGGGGTAATATAAAAATAATCCAATCTCCAGCCAACGTTCCTAGGACGAGCTCCAGACCGGTAGCTCCACCATGAATAAGCATCTGTTGTATCGGGATGCAAAGTACGGAAAGTATCGAGATAACCAAAGCTTTCGAATTTATCCATCCATGCTCGTTCAATAGGCAGAAAACCGGAAGTCTTTTGATTTGCTTTAGGACGGGCAAGGTCGATTTCATTATGTGCGGTATTGTAGTCACCACAAATAATCAAGGATTTTCCCGCTTTGCGGAGTTCTTCGCAAAATTCCAGAGTCGCGTCATAAAAATCCAGTTTATACTGCAAACGTTCATCATCTTTCTGCCCGTTCGGGAAATAAATATTCAACAAAACAATATCGTCAAACCAGCTCGCCAAGATGCGTCCTTCACAATCAAATTTTTCATGTCCGTCAAAGCCGGTTACAGTTTTTTCATGCTCTATTTTAGAATAATTAGCGACCCCGCTGTAGCCTTTGCGTTCGCCTGAACTCCAGTGGGAAGTATAACCGTCAATATTTATAAGTTTATCTGAAAGCTGTTCTTTGTGCGCTTTAGTTTCCTGCAGACACAGGACATCCGCTTCGCAGTCTTTCGCCCAGTCGATAAAACCTTTTTTTTCTACAGCACGAATGCCGTTGACATTCCATGAAATTAAAATCATTTATTTATTCTCCTTTTATTTTTACGCGTTCAAGCCAAACCACTTTATTAGTTTTAAGATCAGTTAAGCGCATTGACCAAATATTTTTTTTATTTATTTCACTATTTACACGATAGGCGGCATCAGATACTTTGGCTACATGAATGGGTACTGAATTACGAACTGCACACAAAACATCCAGTGAATTGCTTTTTATTTTTTTGTTTAAATTTTTGAAATCAACATTCAAACCAGCCCCTTCCGGGAAGTTCTGCAGGCAAAACATGGATAATGATGTAAGCATATAATTTTTAGCACCGATCCAGGAATATTCTTTTTTCGCTAATTTAGAGCTGACAATAGGACCGCTTGGAGCTTTTCCCGGCGGCAAGCCTGCGCAGCCGGCAAATAATATGATACTGATAAATAATAAAAAAATTCGCATAAACGATAGTCGCTCCTAATGTAATTACTTTTAATTTAGCAGGAATATGACTAAGGTCAATTTTCAAGTACCAAAAGTATTTGAATTTTCAAAAAATAAGCTTAGTTTAAGCAAAGGTAACAACAAGGATTTTTATTATGCAGACATATCAAAAGATTTTCAACGACTATCCAGATACTAATATTACTTTTGGGATGGAGTCGTGGAAGAAATTCACCGAATTACTGGAGCAGCGCAAGGTCAGAAAAATAGTTGTTTTCAGCGGCAGGAATTCGGCGGACAAAAGTGGCGCCTGGGCGCGTTTTGAACAGGCTGTAAAACATTTAAATTTGCAAATCGCGCGTTTCAAAGATATTGAAGCCGAACCATGCACTGAAACTGTTGCAAAAATGACTGTCTTCCTCAAGCAGCAGCAAGCTGACGAAGTAATCGCGCTCGGTGGCGGCAGTCCTATAGATGCCGCAAAAGCCGCTTATCTCGAATACCAGACCGGCAAAAGCCAACATGAATTTTTCGGCGTAAATAAGTTTTCATCAGCTAATCCCGGACAAAAACTAAAAAAAGTTATTTGCTTCCCGACAACTTCCGGAACCGGCACAGAGGCAACACCTTATTCCAATATCGTCGATCACAAACTCAAGGTCAAAAAATTAATTTCTGAAGTCGAAATAATTCCTGAATATTCTTTTGTCGTACCTGAATTAGCCCTATCAATGCCGGAACACGTTACGCGTGCGACGGGTTGCGACGCAATGGCGCATTCGCTCGAAGGCTTTTTGAATATCGGACAGGACGAAAACCATCCGCTGGCAAATGACTGGGCTTTGGCGAGTATTCGTCTAGTCAAAGACTTTCTCCCGCGCGCAATCGCCAATGCCAATGATATTGAGGCGCGCGAAGCGCTTTCGGCGGCAGCAACGCTCGGCGGGATGGTTATACGCTATAAATCCACAGGCTTGCCGCATTTGTGCAGTTTTTCATGGTTCGGGCGTATCGAACACGGCATTGCGGTGGCGTTATTGCTCCCGAGCGCGTGGAAATATTATATTCAGCGTGAAGAAGTCGCGGCAAGAACAATGCAGCTTAAAGATATTTTCCGAGGAGAAACACCAGCGGAAATCATTGCCAGTTATCAGGAATTTTTAAAAACCTGCGGTGTGCCGGAAAACTTGAAAGCTTTCCCCGATATCACTCAGGAACTACTTGAACAAACCGCCAAAAGCGCAGGTCAAAACAAAATGAAGCTGGATTTAGCTCCAAAACCCGTACCGCTTGAAAACAGCTATGATATCATCCTAAAAATCCTCAAGCGGGCATGATTATCGGCTATTATTCCTTGAAGTCTTCGGGTAATTCTGCCGGGTCGTCTGTATCTCCAACGATGCCACCGTAAACATATTTCGGGGAGTCCCAAAGCACAACTTTTGTCAATTTGAAAGGTAAGCCCATGAGCAAACCAATTGATTTTGCAAAAACTGCTAAAGTTACTCTTGCGCTTTCTGTGACTGTCGAGGGATTTTCGTTGGCAAATTGAAAACCGCCAGCGACACAGGCTGCCGGTATCGCACCTATTATTAAGCCTAAATAGTTACCGGCATAGGTAGGAATCGTTACAAAATAACTGTCATCATCGAAATCCCGGAAAAAAACACTATCCAAAGTATCGTCAGCATGAGCTCCATAACAAATAATCATGCTTAAACAAACTGCTGTAAAAGTTAAAAATCTTTTTGAAAAAATCATCCATCCATCCTTCATAACTAAAATAATTGTTAAAATATAAAAAATTTATATAAAATAAACTGTTTTTTCAAATAAGCAAACTTTGTAAGTCCTTTGTTCTTTGCTTAGCATAAGCACGAGTCGTTGAGAGAGAGATTTTTAAATTATAAGTTTTTCTTTGTTATTAGTACATTTCCGCATCTAAGATAATCTAATTTTATTATTATTTTCCGTCTTTTCGCCTCTTGACAAAGTTACTTTGTTGCTTTATTCTATTTCATAACATATATTAATAGAAGTTTTCCATGAAGTTAAATAAAGGGTATTTAAAATAAGTATAGGTGTCTTATGAATTCTACAAATAATTTTTTAAATAATGCCATTACTAAACACACCAAAAAACTTGAGTACTGGTATGATTTACTGCGGGAAATAATGCCGGATTATTTTTTCAAGACCTTTTCTACCAAACAACTTGAAGATATTCTTCCTTTATTGTTCAACATTGAAAGCGAAACAGGCATCCAGCGTATTGAACGCGAAGACAGTATTGTTTTAATTTATCTAAAAAGTGAAGAGCATAATCTTCTGACAACAAGCCGGATGATGCGTAAACATTGCATTGCCAGTGTTACGGTACATGAATCCAAACAAAAAATCGTTATCAATAATCTTCCGAGAACACTTGTTATCGAATTATTTACCTTGGAAGACCGTGCGTTATCTGGAGGAAATCCTCTCTTTTCTCAAAAAGAGTTGTCTTCAGCATATCGCAAGGTGTTTAAAAAAACTTCCCCTGAATTAAATGAAGTTTATAAACGTATAAACTGGGAAAATGTTTCCGACTTAAGCCTTGACCGTCTTATTGACCGCCTGCACTGGACCATCGAAACACAAGATAAAGATTATGTCAATGTCGGCATTGAAAAGATCGGCAAACATGAATTAAAATTGACTTTAGCCAGGGCCAGATCTACACAACAAGGCGGTTTTTACTACAAAATGATTGAAGCGGTAAATCTTGCCGGTTTTAATATTGAGCGTAGCTATTTTCGTGATTTGACTTATCAGGATAATCTAGAAGATTTTTCTCACATGCCGGTAACAATTGGAACTTTGTATCTGACTTCCCCCAGCGGGGTTACACTGCAATCTCCCAAAATTGTTGAAATGATAAAAAACTTAAAGGTTTTGAATTGGACAGATGTCCTTGATCTGTTCCATCGCGAATTTGTCGCGAAAAAAATCGTTTCCCTTAGAGATTGCAATTTATTACGTGCCGCGTCGGAATTTATTCATACACAACTGGCATTTATTGATAAAAACGCTTATAACCATCTGGATATTTCCCGTTATATGGCAATTTATCCTGAAATCATGTCTGAAATGGTTCAATATTTTTATAAACGTTTTGACCCTAATGCCAGCCGCGATGCCAAAAAAATTGTCGCGCGTGGCCACAAAATAGAAAAGAAAATTGCCGCGATAAATACCGGCGTGCATGAAAAAGACCAAATGCTTAAAACTATTTTCACCTGCATTCTGGACTTCTTCAAAAATATTCAAAAAAATAACTTTTTCGCCGAAAATAAATCAAGTCTGGCCTTCCGTATGAACCCTGCTTTCATGGAATATTATGATAAACATTCTGAGGCCTACAAAAAATCTTTCCCCGACGATCGTCCTTACGGCGTATTCTTCTTCTATCGTGAAAACGCGGTTGGTTTCCAAGTTCGTTTTTCTGAAATCGCCCGGGGCGGCTGGCGAACTGTAATTCCCCAGAACAGCTCGAATGTTCTCGAGCACAATGACGCTTACGAATTTGCTAAAGATGAAATTTTCCGTGAAGTTTTTGTCCTGGCTCATACTCAGCATTTGAAGAACAAGGATATTTACGAAGGTGGTTCGAAAATGATCACTCTGCTCAATCCTACTGATGGAGACGATAATCAATCGATTATGTTCAAAACTCAACGTTCAATCTGCGCGGCCTTTGTGTCCTTGATAAACTACGATAAACGCGGTAAACTCAAAGATAAAAACATCGTTGATTATCTCGCTTATAAAGAAATTATCGAAATCGGCCCTGACGAAAGAATGCTTGACATAATGATTGTCTGGATAAGCGCTTACGCGGCAAAAGTCGGCTATACTCTTGGAACCGGGCTTATTTCAGGCAAACCGGATCAGGGCATCAACCATAAAGAATTCGGAGTAACCTCATTCGGGGTTCATCAGTTCTTTCTGCGCACTCTCAAAGAATTGGATATCGACCCGTATAATGATGAATTCTCAGTTAAAATTTCCGGCGGCCCTTACGGGGATGTTGCCGGTAATGAAATGAAATTTCTCTTGCAGCGGGATAACGACTCATATCTCTATGAGAACGCTAAAATTGTCGCGATCACAGATGGTCCTGCCGCGGTTTACGATCCCGCCGGTTTAGACCGTGAAGAATTAGCATTGCTTGTACTGGAAAAAAATCTTGACGCTTTCAGCCCCGAAAAACTTCAGGATGACGGCGCGTACATGATCTTCAGCAAATCAATACCTACACCGGAAGGCGACCGCTACCGCTTAGTTTACAGAAAAGGTGGAAAAATAGCGGAAAAGATGGTCAATCGCGATGAGTACATGAACTATTTCCAGAACAATATATATAATTACGCGGATGTCTTTTTGCCATGCGGCGGGCGCCCTTCCACAATAGATATTTCCAACTGGAAAAACTATTCGCCGAACGGCATAAACAGCTCCAAGGCCATCGTCGAAGGCGCGAATAGTTTTATCACGCCGGAAGCGCGTAATAAATTACAGGATGCCGGAATTTTGATTGTCAAAGACGCTTCCGCCAATAAATGCGGAGTGATTACTTCATCTTACGAGATCATGTCCGGTTTAATGCTTGACAGCGATGAATTCAAAGATGAAAAACAGGAATTGGTCAAAGAGATCATGCTTAAGTTGCAAAATCACGCAGTGCGGGAAGCTGAATGGTTGTTCGCTAATTACAAATCAGCCACTTGCCACATGACCGAGTTGACCGAAGTTCTCAGCCGTCGAATCAACGCTAAAAACGAAGCTATCTCAGAGTTTCTTACCAAGCATCCACACTTGCTTGACGAACAAGTAATTTTAGATCATTTGCCGACTTTATTCGCAAAAAAATACAAAACACGTATTGAACGTCTGCCTGCTGAATACAAAAAAGCAATTGCTTCTGTAGAGTTGGCAACTCGAATAATTTACACCCAATCCGGCAATCTGGAACTGGAAATAAAAAAGGCTATGCAAAAATAGGCGAACGTCGCCCTTCGATTATAATTTGATCCCGTTCAGGTTTCTCTGCACCGCTTCTCCGCAGGGAAATCTGAGCGGGTCTTTTTTGTCTATATCGGGAACTGCGCATGTTGTTTGCGGTATTGAGTCGGAGTAACGCCGGTTTCTTTATGAAACTTTTTTGTAAAATAAAGTGGATCATCAAAACTCAGCATTTCCGCGATTTCTTTTATACTTTCATTTTTTTCAATGAGCAGCCGACAGGCTTCCTGAATAATCAGATTGCTCTGGTATTTTGCCGGAGGTACTCCTGTATATTCCAACCAGTGGCGCCGAAATGTTGAAAGCGACATCCCATGCTCCTTCGCAAGCTGAGTATAATCATGCTTAATGTTGAAATTATTACTGATATATGATTTTAATATCCTGATTTTTCGTTCTTCGTCTGTTTGTGGCGGAGCCGATTGAGCCAACAGGCTTTCCATTATCATCCCTTCGCAAAGGTAATCAATCCGGTCCGGGATCAAAGGAGTTGCGGTTAATGCCGTTTTCAACTCTGTGATCCATTTTAAAATTCTATCAGGATTCGAAATGTGCCAGATGGGGTGATCCTGGCTGAAAAAATTTCTTTTTTGTAAAAATTCCCCCGTTGACGCAGGGTAAATCAAAAAAAC
>Ga0255410_1005_pt1 | contig 42440 bp, 25 predicted proteins | sample CelNoTSeSYBR01J2_FD_182126 | JGI IMG/M metagenome (GOLD analysis project Ga0255410, IMG submission 182126) | Sediment cell enrichment communities from methane seep in Santa Monica Basin, California, United States - CellEnrichment... | ecosystem: Environmental > Aquatic > Marine > Cold seeps >... | reverse complement strand
GCCAACTACCAGAGAAATAGTGATACCCCAGATCAGCAATCTCACTCTTATATCTTTTCTACCTATTTCGGAAATAATACCCATTATCTTAAAATCCTTATATTAAATTATGATTATTTGACTTTGCCCGCGGCTTTAAATTCAACCTTGGACAGAATCTGCAATTGATAAACAGTGAAGCCTATCAGCATAAATCCTAAGGTCCACGCCATTGCTGTAGCTGGTCCCATTTGGAGATAAGTAAATGCTTTAAACCAAATACTCAGCCCTGCGGTTTCAGTATTAGCACCACCACCTGTCATCACCAGAATTTGTCCGGTTGAACGAGTCCAGGAGGCAATAAATACTCCGACAAAGTTAATTATAATAAGTGCTTTCAAGGTTGGGAACACAACAAATAAGATTTTGTCAATAAATGTTGCTCCATCAATATCAGCTGCTTCATAATAGTCATTAGGGATACCCTTGAGAGCTGCCAGGTAAATCAAACAACCAGGCCCCATTCCAGCCCATACCATCGGCATAATACATGAGAACATCGATGTATCACTGTTACTCAACCACTGGTATGGTAATGGAGTATACGAAAACAAACGGCTTGGTGCCAGTTTCAAACTAGCCATGAAACTTTCAGTTCCCTGAGAGAATATCGGACCGGACAGGCTTGCAACAGTATAAAATACAAACAAGCCCGCAATTACACAAATCCACATGGGCAGCTTTAATTCATAAAACTTTAAACGCTTGGCAAATGCCAGAAAGATAGAGAATAATGCCGCGCCTATCAAAATAAAACCTATCGCGGGAACATTCATTATTACTTTATTCATCATCCCGAATTCAGAACCCTCATAGAACTGTTTCCACAGTACCATTGTAACCAGACCTGTAACTACTGCCGGCAAATAATAGAGAGTTCTCAATAAAATCTTAAAGCGTGGAACTTCCTGTAGGAAAATAGCCAGAACAATTGGCGGCATGAAAGTCATGGTCATTGTCAACAGGCTGTAACGCACTGCATTCCAAAGAGAATTCCACCATGCCGGATCCCAGAGCAGATTTGCAAAGTTATCGACCAGAACAAAAGTTGAGTCACCAATGATTTTATAATCAAAGAACGCCATATAAGAACCGCGAATCAGCGGAACATATCGCCACAATGCAATAGAAGCTACTGCCGGGATCAATATAACATAAGCCCAGAAATATCTTTTAAACTGCCATGAGCCTTGAGTTGATCCATCGTCTTTAGGAGGAGTAAATATTCTATATACTTTGCGGAATACAAAGAAAAATGCAACCGCTATGCCTGCCAGCAGGCACCATGCGGAAAAACGACGCCAGAACATTTCGCGAGCAGAAATTTTTCCGATCATTATTTCGTTGGCGTGCGCGCAACCGGCTTTTAAAAGTTTTGTTAATTGTCTTTCACGTTCTTTAGTTCCTACCGCCGCGAGCTCGTTATTATACTCCATCTCTTCGGCAATGTGTAACGGTTTGGTCATTTCATCATAAGCAAAGTTACTGTTTTTACCATAAGGTTCAGGTTGACCAGTCTCTATTGCAATTTTGAAAGTTTCTTCCCAGCCTTTGGGAACTAATTTAAGTACATCATTATAACCAAACATTTTCAGGTATTTCGGATTAAGGAATTTACCCATTCCTCCTTCTACCATTATTTTGGTTCTAAGTTTTTGAGCAGGCATACTGTCATAATAGAACATGTATTCCCAGGCAGCATCACAAATCACCTGTTTTTTAATCTGAGCATACAGTCCAAACATTCTAGAGTTTAGCTCTCCACCACGATGACCTCCAGGCCCTAATGGAACCGGAGCCATACCAGTTACCTCTGGCTGTATTCTAGCTAAAAGAGTTTCCTCTATATAGTTGAATTGCATCGCAATTTCACCGCGATCCCATTTTGCACTAGCCTCAGTCGCGTCTTTGCTAGAATACCCACGTCTCTTTTTGCCACTTCTGTCAGTCCAAAGCTCAGCGGACAATTGAGTATAAAAGTCGAGAGCTTTTACTCCAGCAGGAGAATCAAATGTACAGAGCCACGCATCCTTTTTGGCGTCGTATGTCATAATATCGCCGCCGGCGGACCACAAAAATGTAATCCAGTACCAGGATTCATGCTTACCGCGCCCCAAACGAATTCCGTATATACCTTTCGCCGGGTCGGTTATTTTTTTACATGCACTTAATAAGTCTTTCCAAGTCCAATTTTTATTGGGAGGCTCGATTTTGTATTCATCAAATAAATCTTTACGGTAAACTAACACTTTCCCGAGCAATCCACCATAAGGCATTGTCCACCAATGCATTTTACCGTTTGGACCTTTGCGATAGCAAACCGGCATAATCTTCTTATGAACACGAGATTCAATTTGTTTCGGTGTTAATTCTTTAAAATATTTATCAAGCGGCTGTATAAATCCGTTACTGATATAGTTGTCAGATTTACGGAAGTTGATATATAGAATATCCGCCGCCATATCACCGGCAATCGCCAGCAAGTCACTTTCAACACCTTCTACTTTGATACCAGAAAATCTATCGAGAACAATTTCGACATTATCCCAATTATAATTACCATACTTTTTAGGATTGGCTTTATATTTAGCTTTGTACTTTTTCGCAAAAATTTTTGGGAATTCTCTACGAAACTGTCTGACAACTTCAACATCCGCACGTGCACTGGTCGCAACATTTGTCGGGTCCGGCAATTGAGATACTACTACATGGATAATTGTTTTACCATCTTTTTCCTCAATGTACCCGGCTCGGGCAGTCGTGGAAGTGAATAGTCCTACTAGTGCCAGACACAGCACCGATAGCAAGCCTGTCTTTCTCATTTGATCTCCTTTTGAGTTCTTTATTTGTTAAAAAATATGTTTGGTTTAGTTAATAGCAAAATTGTCTGCTCAACTTTGCACGCGTTAATATAAGAGCAATATGAAAAATTACCACTTAAAATAATAACAATAATAACTTTTTTTATGCGCTTCACCTTGCTTCAAAAACCCTATCTCACTCATTTATAAGTCATTGCAATACCACCACCATCACAAACACAAAACAAATATCAAACATTGGTATACCTTGGTATATGAACACTAAACAATAACCGTCTACTTGCATTAGTATACCCTAAAAAAAATTAAGTATTTAGCTTTTAAATTTATATTTTTTTGAATAAATCGTTTTCTTAACTATATTAAGGTTCTTTTACGCAAATTATATGGGAAATAATCAAATAGATTGATATGCACAAAAATCTTTTACATAAATTAGAACAACAAATTTCAAAACTACTAATTATAGATAAAGTAGAACTTGAAAACCTGGCGCGCCGCATTCGCAAACATACCCATGCTGATCAAGCAGTCGAACAGCTTCTGGAAAAACTGCAGCGGAAACTTGAGTCTGCGGAAAAGCGTTGCTTAAAAGAAACCGCCGACGCTATGAACTTTTCATATCCCGAAGCTTTGCCGATTACTGCGCGCGTAGCGGATATAAAGGAAAGTATTGAAAATAATCAGGTAATAATAATTTGCGGTAGTACCGGTTCCGGGAAAACAACTCAGTTACCTAAGATAGCCTTGGATCTAGGCCAGGGACGTTTCGGCAAGATCGGCTGTACGCAGCCCCGACGCCTCGCGGCAACAGCTATGGCTAAACGTGTTGCTAATGAACTGGATGTCGAATGCGGCGAACAAGTCGGTTTTCATGTTCGTTTCAACAAACGCGTCAACGACCGGACAGTTATCAAATTCATGACCGACGGGATATTGCTCTCTGAAACCCAGCGCGACCCTGACTTGCTTCAGTATGATACTATAATAGTCGATGAAGCACACGAACGCAGTTTGAATATTGATTTTATTCTCGGATACCTTAAACAGCTTAAACAACGCCGCCCTGAGCTGAAAATAATTATTTCTTCGGCAACGCTGGATGCTGAAAATTTTTCGCAATTCTTTGATGACGCGCCGATTCTGACAATTGAAGGGCGCACTTTCCCAGTGGATGACTACTTCCTGCCGCCAAATGAAGACGAAGAACTTTCTGCGCACATAGCACGAGCAGTAAACTGGATTTCAGATATTGACAACAGCGGTGATGTGCTGATTTTTCTGCCGGGCGAACGCGAGATTCGCGATGCCAGGGATATGCTTGAGGGGCGGAATATTCCCAATACCGAAATACTGCCGCTTTTTGGACGTTTGAATATGAATGAACAGCAACGCGTTTTCGCGCCAAGCAGCCAGCGACGGATTATCCTGGCGACAAACGTCGCGGAAACCTCAATCACTATTCCCAATATTCATTATGTAATAGATTCCGGTCAAGTGCGAATCAGCCGTTATAATCCGCGAAATCACATTCAAGGCCTCCAGATAGAACAGGTTTCAAAAGCCAGTGCCAAGCAGAGGCGCGGGCGTTGCGGACGTATCTCTGAAGGTATTTGCATCTATTTGTATTCAGAAGAAACTCTCGCTGACAGTCCTGAATTTACCGATCCCGAAATCCGCCGCACTTCGCTGGCGGGCGTTATCCTGCAAATGTCTATTCTTGGACTGAAAAAAATTGAACATTTTCCATTTCTTGATCCGCCGCAAAGTATATTAATTCGTGAAGGTTACCAGACTTTGCGCGACATCAACGCCATCGACAAACGCGGCCAAATCAGCCCCGACGGGCGAAAAATTGCCGCGATGCCGCTCGATCCGCATCTGGGAAGAATGATTATGGACTCTTACGAACTACAGGTCCTGCCGGAACTTATCATTATCACCGCTTTCTTGAGTATGCAGGACCCGCGCGAACGCCCTTTAACTAGACAGGCAGGTGCTGATCAAGCGCATTTGCAATGGCGTGACTCGGACTCGGATTTCATCGGGATTTTGAATCTATGGAATTTCATTATGAGGGAACGCGCCAAAAATCCAGGCAACAGTGAATTCAAACGTTTTTGCCGCAATAACTTTTTAAGCTTCCTGCGGGTACGTGAATGGTTGAATTTAACGCAGGATTTGACTCGTTCGATCAACGAGCTCGGCATGCCCAAAATTAATATTTTGACACTTGAACTTAGCGAACCGCATTACGAAAATATTCATAAATCTATTTTAGCCGGCGTACCGTCAAATATCGGTATGTATGATAATGAAGAAAAAATTTATGTCGGCACGCGTTCACGCAAATTCTATATATTCCCGGGCTCAACTCTGCACGGCAAAAAACCGCCGTCAAGATGGGTGATGACTTTTGCCCTGGTCAGCACTGCCCGCGTTTTTGCACGGCAGGTGGCTGAAATAGAATCCAAATGGCTCGAAGATGTCGCTCCTCATTTATGCAAATCCATATATGACAAAATAAAATGGGACAAGCAGGCAGGTTTTGTTTACGCCCGCGAAATGGTCAGCTCAGGCGGCTTACTGATTAACGAAGGACGCCGGATTCATTACGGCTCGATCCGCCCTGTTGAAGCCAGAGAAGTATTCATCCGGGAAGCGATGGTCTTCGGGCGTTTGCTTTCACGACACGAATGGCTGAAGAAGCACCAACAGATGATACGGAATATCAAAAACCTTGAAGAGAAAATCCGCCGTCCTGACTCAATGTGGGATGCTGACGCGGTATATGAACATTTTGATAAGGTTCTCCCCGAACACGTTTGTTCTAATAAAAGTCTGGAAAAATGGCTTTACAAAACTAATACTGATATAAATATGGACATTGAAGATGCGATGATTCTTCAATTATCACCGGTAAACACAGATGATTACCCCGACCATATCAGCTTTTCCGAGCATGATTTTGAACTGCGTTATTCATTTGACCCAGGCGAACCTGACGACGGAGTTTCCATCGTATCCAAGCAGGATGAACTTAATTTAATTCCCGCATGGGGATTGGATTGGCTGGTTCCCGGATATTTGCCGGAAAAAGTCGAGTGCATGATAAAAGCTTTACCCAAAGAACAGCGCCGGGCATGCAATCCCGCTACAATAACAGCGGAAAAATTTATTGAAGCACTGGATGACAATAAAATATTTACGGAACAACCACTAGCCGCTGCACTGGCGGACTTTTTGTGCGACCTGACTGACACAATCATCAAGCCGGGCGATTTTGACATGGAAAAACTGCACGAAAGCATGTTTATGAAAATCGCTGAATTGGATGAAGACGGTTACATAATTGATTTTCACCGCGAATTACCGGATAATCTGTGTTCAGGTTCAATGTTGAGCGCGGCGGTAAATGGTATCGGGGAATACCTGCTTTCCGGCTTGCAGGAATGGCCGGAAGACGATGTGCCTGAAAGCATAACCCTGCCCGGCGAAGAAGGCCGTGAGGTTTACCCTGCCCTGCACGCCGAGGAAGACAGTGTCGGGCGACAGGTCTTTATGGATCAGCGCGAAGCCGAATATGAACATAAACACGGCTTAGTCAAGCTTTTCTGCTTGCTGAATGGTCAACAAGTTAAATTTCTGAAGAAATCCTACAAATTAACGCATCAGGTTCAGTTGGCCTTGTGCGTGAATGACCAGGAAAAACAATACGAACAAGACTTTATTTACTCCATTATTTTATCGGCTTTAACAGATAATGGTCGTTATGAAATCCGCACCAGAGAGGAATTCGAGGAACGCAGCCAGACTGCTTTAGAAGAAATGGCATCCGTTGCCCAGAAACATTTAGACGCTCTTGAGCAGATGCTTGAACAATACGAGCAAATCCGGTCATTATTAGACCGGATTGACGACCGCGCTGAAACTGAATGCGCCGATGTCAGTCAACAACTTGACTTCCTGTTCAGGCCGGGATTTTTGACCAGTGAAACAATCTGGCGAAATTATCCGCGTTACCTGCGGGCACTGCAACTCAGAACTGAACGCCTCAACAGCGCGCCTATCAAGGATCATGAAAAAATGCAGCCGCTGGCTCCATTTATTGAACGTTTCCGCCTGTCATTAATGGCTGTCGATGATTTCGAAAAAGCTTTTGATCTATTCGATTTCTGGCTCTCATTTGAAGAATTAAGAATAGCTACCTTCGCCCCAGAAGTACAAACCACAGAAAAAATCACACCTAAGCGCCTGCAAAACAAATGGGACGACTTGAGATTGTAATTACGAATTATCTATTCCGGTGGTCTATGACGCGCTTGGCTTTGCCTTTGCTGCGCTGAATAGCTCCAGGAGCAACCAGTTTGAGCTTGACCCGCAAACCTAAAGCATCTTCAATAGCATCAATTAAATTGTGCTGAAAAGCTTCCAGCGAACGCACCCTGTCTGAGAAAATGGCTTCTGTGATCTCGACATTGACCTCAATGTTATCCATGCCGTTTTCGGAATCGAGAATAATATTGTAATGTGGCAAAGTCCCCTCAATAGACAGTAACGCCGCCTCGATTTGCGAGGGAAATATATTTACGCCTTGAACAGTCAGCATATCATCACTGCGGGAGGAAATACGCTCAATCCGGCGCAGGGAACGACCACATTCACAAGTTCCCGGAATAATCCTGGTTATATCACCAGTACGGTAACGAATCAGTGGCATTGCCTGTTTAGTTAAGGTAGTCAGCACCAGTTCGCCCAACTCTCCGTCCGGCAAAACTTTTCCTGTTTCCTGATCAATTATTTCAGGGTAAAACAAATCTTCTAAAATATGTAAACCATTCCGGCATTCACATTCGATGCCAATACCCGGACTGATAATTTCCGCTAAGCCATAAATATCATAGGCTTTAATACCGCTACTTTCCTCGATGCGTGAACGCATTTCCCCGGTCCATAGTTCCGAACCGAAAATCCCAATCCGCAGCGGCAAATCTCGTAGATCGATATTCATTTCACCAGCTTGTTCAACAATAAAATTAAAGTAACTCGGAGTACAGCAAATCCCGGTTACGCCAAGCTCTTTCATCGTTGCTATCTGACGTTTAGCATTACTCCCGGTAACCGGAACAACTGCAGCGCCAAGGGATTCCACGCCATAATGCATGCCAAGTCCACCGAAATTCTGGATAATGTCGTCCTTGGTGATGCCAACGCAAAGCAAACAGCGTTCCACCGCCTCGGTCCACATAGCAATATCTTCTTTGCTATAGCCGGCAACAAGCGACTTATCTGAGGTTTGCAGACGCACAACATTCTTCATCGAACCGGCAAAAAAACCATAAGGATAGTTGTCCTGCAAATCCGTTTTCGCAATAAACGGCAAATTGGTTATATCGTCCAAAGATTTAATATCACCGGGTTTAAAAGAAATTTCATCCAGGCGCGTTCTAAAAAGAGCAACATTATCATAAGCTCTTTGAACAATATTTTGAAGTCTGGTGAGCTGCAAATCTCGAAGCTCTTCAAGCGTTATGAAATCCTTGTCTGTCATTTCTTTTTTATCCGGGTTATTATTTCAGCAATTTCTAAATTAACTTACTACTAAAACATTTTTTTACAACTACGCTGAATAATTTATAAATCATGCCGATATGAATATAAGAAAATTCAATACATGAGTTGAAAAACAGTTCTTTATCACCTAATATATATAAAAGGCTATTGAAATCAACTATGTCAAAACTAAAGATTATTATCTACATGGGAAGTTCATGTTTTAATCGATATTTCAAAATATCTATCTTCCGGGAGTTACGATGAATAAAGAACATCCAGTTTATACAATAGTAAATGAATGTCAGGATTGCTGCAAATGCGTACGCCACTGCCCGTCCAAAGCTATCAAGGTTGTTGACGGACGAGCCAGCGTCATCCCGGAATTGTGTATTTCTTGCGGTTTATGTGTAAAAATCTGCCCCGCGGGCGCCAAACATATTCGCAATGACTTACCACGCGCGCAATACCTTTTAGAGGAAAAGAAAAACGTTTATGCCGCCATTGCTCCAAGCTGGCGCACTAATTACCCCGGCGTATCGGATAAACAATTAATAAAAGGGCTCAAGGAGTTAGGTTTCACCGGCGTTAGCGAAACCGCTTTGGGGGCGGAACTGGTCAGTGCGGCAACCGGAGAATTATTAGACAAGTCTGACAGTGGGATCTTTATATCATCAGCCTGCCCCGCGGCTGTTGACTATATTCGCAAATACTTACCGCACCAAACTAAAAATATAACTCCTGTTTTATCTCCATTATTAACTCATGGCACGTTGTTAAAACGCAAATACGGCAAAAATATAGGTATTGTTTTCTTCAGCCCATGCGCGGCCAAGAAAACGGAAGCTGACAATCATCCCGACCTGGTAGATGTTGCTTTGACCTTCAAAGACCTTGACTTATGGTTAAAAGAAAACCATATAAAACTAACAAAATTACAAACTTCGCGGGAAATTTTTGTACCTCGTACAGCGCAGGAAGGACGTTTGTACCCGATGGAAGGCGGCATGATTGACACCTTGCGCAAAAGCGGAAACCAGGAAAAAAATTATTACATGTCCGTTACCGGCCTGACAAGTATTGACCGTTTACTGGGAAATGAAAATATATACTGTCCTGATATGAAAATTTTTATTGAGTGTTTGGCCTGCGAAGGCGGTTGCGTCAACGGTCCGGCAATGGAAAAATCAGGCGGCACACTCAATGACATAATTACAACCTGCAAGGACGTAACGCGACAAAACAGCTTGGGGCGCAAGCTCGATTTCGGCATAACAAGCGGATTCATCCCCGAAGAAGTAAAACCGATCGAGATTAGTGAAAAGAATATCAAAAACGCTCTAACTAAAGTTGGCAAATACTCTATCGCCGACGAATTAAATTGCGGCGGCTGCGGTTACGGTACTTGTCGCGAATTTGCCAAAGCAATGATACGCAAAAAAGCTGAACCCAAAATGTGTTTATCATATTTGCGCAAACTCGCCCAAAGACAAAGTAACGCCCTGATCAAATACATTCCGGCTGGCGTAGTAATCGCAAATGACAAGCTGAAAATCATCGAATCCAATCTTGCTTTCAGTCGTTTATTTGACGAAAGTACACAATTGGCTTATGATGCGGTACCAGGGTTAGCCGGAGTGGAATTATCTAAAGTCCTCAGTTTTACAGATTTATTTGAGGCGGCTCTGGCATCCGGCAAAGATGTCTGCCGCGAAAACTTCATGTGCGATGATAAAATATTGAATATCAACGTATTTACGATTGAAAGACACCGCATTATCGGGGCAATCATCCAAGACGTAACGGAAGCTGAAATTCATCGTGAGTCAATCGCGGAAAAGGCTCAGGAAGTTATTCAAAAGAATGTCCTTACTGTACAAAAAGTCGCAAGATATCTTGGCGAGCACATGGCAGACACAGAAATTATTTTGCGTGAAGTTGCCAGTGGATACAAATCTCCTAATGCTAAAAGTAAGAAGAAAAAAAATGATTAACCAGGAAGATACATTTATAGAAATAGAATGCTGTCAACGAACTAAAGACGGCGAATCTGTTTGTGGAGATGACTTCAGAAGTATCCGCATAAACGAAGAAGATCGTTATATCTCTGTATTATCAGATGGTTTAGGCAGTGGTATAAAAGCTTCCTTGCTGGCAAATATGACTACCGCGATGATTCTGCGTTTCGTCAGCCAGAATATGGAAATAATAAGTTCAGCTGAAATTATCATGGATACTTTGCCGGTTTGTGAAGTTCGCAAAATAAGTTATGCTACTTTTACGGTTGTAGACATTCTGGCACATGGCTTAACCCGTGTAGTGGAAATGGATAATCCGCCGTATATTCATCTACGAAACAACAAAGATCTGGACTGGAAACGAAAAATTTTAAATTCGGAAGCATGGCCTGACCGCAAACTTGCGCTGTCTGAGTTCAAAACGCTGCCTGAAGATCGAATTATATTTTTTTCAGACGGGGTAACTCAAGCTGGAATAGGTCATTCAATCACAAAATTAGGCTGGCGCCGTTCAGGATGTCTCGAATTTATTCAAAAATTAATAACGCGCGATAATAACATTTCAGCGAGAGAATTATCGCGTTCAATCGTAGCACAGGCCGCAACTAAAAATCCGGGATTTTCCGCTATTGATGACATTAGCTGTGCGGTAATATATTTCAGGAAACCGCGACGAATGCGGCTTTTGACTGGGCCTCCATATAATAAATCGCATGACAGCAGCTTCGCAAAATCTGTTTTAGATTTCGATGGTCACAAGCTTGTATGTGGCGGCACGACTGCCCAAATCGTAGCGCGTGAACTAAATCGTGACCTGAAAACTGAATTAAGAAGTCGCGATGGGATGCCGCCCATAGCAGAAATAAAAGGTCTGGATTTGGTAACAGAAGGCATACTGACCTTAACAGAAGCAGCACGTTATTTAGAAGATGACCATCCCCCTGCCCCGCCAGCTTATGCCGTTGGGAAAATAATAGAAATGTTCCAAAGCTGTGACATTATAGAATTCCTGGTTGGCACCCGGGTTAATGAAGCCCACCAGGACCCGACCTTGCCGGTAGATCTGGAAATCCGCCGCAACATTATCAAACGCCTGAAATCTCTACTAGAAGAAAAGTACCGCAAAAAGGTAACTATCCAATATTATTAAATCAACTAGAAATAAGCAATAAATAATAGCATTTCAAAATGCTTTTACGCGGCTGTCAGGATAAAAACCGACAGCCGCATAATGTTGTGCAGAAGTTTATCTTTGAATTAATATACCACCTTTAGGCGGTATATTAATAATTTTTTGAGATGGAACATTCTTATTCCAGGTAGTCATTATCTTACCTTTAATAAATAATTCGGGTATTTGCCAATTGGTATTTTTATCAGTTCGATTATATGCAGCAAGGTAGTTGACATTATTTAAAACTACGCTGAATGCTAACACATCTTTTTTAGATATGAGTACTACCTTGTTGAAACTTTTTCCGGCGGGACATATTGATGTTAAAGAATAAAATACGCTGCCTTTTTTGAATTTCCGTTTAAGTGGTAATATTGCTTCTGAATCATTTTTTCCACTTTGTATGATTTCTTCGGGGGAACGTTTTGAGTTTGTCAAAGCTATTTGATAATCATTTCTTCTACGAGTATCATATACGTACATTCTGGTTCTTTCTACCAGTTGATTGGCGAAATTTGAATCCCAAACTTTGAAATTAATATTTCCTGCAGTAAAGTTATTTTTTTTCCCAGTAAACTTTTTACATATAAAACGATATTGATGCATAAACTCAAAGCCTTCACAATCTTTTTCCACAGTACTGGATATGATACCGCATAGTCCATTTTTAGTCATAAGCCAAAGCTCATCATTCATGAACGGAGCTTCAGGCTGAACGGGACGCCAGGTTCTACTATCTTGAGCTAACCTGTAACTGGTGCATGCAAGAGCTATATTGTCATTTGTCAACGAATTAAATTCTGCTCCATTACGTCCTAATGTAGAAAAAGTTCCTGGATCAATTCTTGTCGCTTTTTTCTTGTACTGCTTTGCCATGAATAGAGGTCGGGCAAGATGTAGAGCATCAAACTTTTTCCCATTAGTATTCATAGCACTAACTCTGGTAAAAGTATATGAGCCTGTCGTGAATATATTGCTCCAATTATCCCAGCGGCTACGCAGGCCGCGAATATCCGGATCATTTATAATATAATTATTGCGAACAGCAACAGGTTTTATTTTTTCATCCTGCATGAGGCGGAAGGCATGTGCTCCCACGACTGGGTCAAACCAATCTAAACTTTTGCGATCCTGTCCCATTTTTAGAGCGATTGTTGCGTTTTCTCCATCTTTTGTGGCTGCTGCCACCATTGCAACGTGCTGTGACCAGAAAGTGCGCCATTGATCCTTCCACCATATATCAGCGCCGGAGCTAAAATGATATGGAGGCTCAAGGATGAGTGGATAAAATGGAACAGATTTTTTTAATACAGCAAGAGCTTTTTGTGATCCAGTATACCACCATAGCATATATAATCCACGAGTTGTTATGGCATGATAATACATTGTATCAGCTTCAGAATGTTTTTCCCCGTAAAGGTGGTACCTGTAGGGGTATGCGCCATTAGACATTTGTTGTTTTGCTAGAATATTAGTTGCTTGTGCACAAAAATTATACGCTGATTTATTATCGTTTAGTAAATAATTAGCAAGCTGCATAGGGAATTGATGCAAAAGCATATTTGTATAATTCTTGTATTTTTTTAATTGTCCATCAAGATGTTCCTTCGTATATTGTTTGAAATTATCATTTATTACTTTTTTATATTTTGCCAGACGTTCTTTGCCGATAATAGCAACTGCTTCTTCGTCAGCTTCTATTTCAATTAACGGTGTTGAATAAAAGAAAAAGAACCAATTATTAATTTTTCCTGGTTTCCAATTTTTCTTCTTCCGCTTATCAGTAGGAGGTGTATTTAATTTTACCAAAAATTTATCAATCCATACTGCAGACATTTTTAGTAGTTGTTTATCTCCTTTAAACTTGCTGTCGCCGGATAGATAACCCCATACCGCCCAATGAAAGAAATGATTATAATCTTCCCATTTAGAACGTGCAAACGATTTTTGCAACCTATTTTCTTTTGCCATCCTTAAACAGTTATTCATTAAACGCGCGCATGGATTAACAGTCCCTTTAGGAGCTGAAGTTTTGAATATTATGCTGCGATGACTAGCTGAGTTTTTTTGTGCATTTATACTATTGATAGCAATAACTAAACTTGACAAGATTATTATTAAAGACCATTTTTTCATAATTTAAATCCTATTTCTTTAACAGTTATTTATTAAACCACTTATTGCGGCTGCTCGATATTAAAACATCGCTGTTTGACATTGTCCCCACATGCCCATCCATAAATACAGTATTTAATTTCCCCGAATGAATATCTAAATAAAAATCGGCATTACTGCTCTTAAGTCTATCCCAATGCAATCCATTAGAACCTACATAAATACAACCATCAATAATCAGTCCCATTTCTGTTGTTGTTTTTATTTTTACTATTTTCTTACCTCGAGCATAATGATTAATAGCATAATTCATTGCAATATTTCCTGGCTCTTTCTTTTTGTAGGCCTCATAGTACCAACCGCTAATATCGTCACATCTTAGCTTATCATCCTTTTTCCAGTTTGCATTTTTCTTTGCGCCAGTATAAACAGGATGAATTTGCCAAGTCCATTGTGCTGCATTGCCTCCTGATCCCGAACCTGGAGTTAGTCCGTCATAGTCTTCAACATACATTAATGAAGCCGTCCCAAGTTGTTTTAGAACATTTTTACAGCTTACGCTTTTGGCTCTATCACGAGCTTTATTAAGTGCTGGTAACAACATGCTGGCGAGGATTGCTATGATAGCAATCACGACGAGGAGTTCAATGAGTGTGAAATTTTGTCTTTTTTTCATTATTCTTTCTCCATTTATTATGTGATTTTTATTACGAGAGTTTTGGACTTTCACTATTAACAAAAGCTGTTTTGTGACTGTTTTTATATTTCTTTGTTCCCAAAATGTTATTTTGAGAATAAACACCTCCTTTGGGGCTGTAAAATGATTTATTTAATAACAAGCTTTGTTTTGTTTGTTGTTCTGCTTTTTCATATTCTTGCAACTGTGGCGGTTCGTATTCATACTCTTTAGAGGTCGGATACGCTTCTTCATATTCCTGCCAATGGTCAAGCATGACGTTGATTTTATTGTTGATTCCATTCACGATATCTGGACCATAGAGGAATACATTTTGCTTTTCTATAGAATGAGCCAGGTATAAGATATTGTTAGCGTTGTTATCTAAAATATTTGATAATTCAGTGCAATTATCTACTTCAGCACGGGCAATTCTTCTGAGCTGTAAAGCTCGTTGATCATATTGAATATTATCATCATAATCAAGTGGATTTGCACTATAGCGAATATGATTAGTTATTGATAATGCATGTTGATACATAATAGCATTTTTAGCTGTTTCTAAAAAGCAGGATAAAGTACTATAGCGATCATGACATAACTGTAGTTTTTCTTTTACAGCTGTAGATTTTGCTGCATTTATTTCTTTTGCTATATTTGTGCAAATCTTGCCTAGTGAATCTATTGTTTCTTGAAGCCCCCAGCGTACCGACCAAACAATGCCATCTCCGATAAAAATATGTTTTCCTAATATGAAACATAAATTGTTGTCAGGTTGATCGGATGCCTTAGTGAAAAGATAATTTTCATAATAACTTTTTTCTGAACTACTAAGTAATTCAGGATGAAGAACTAGAGGGCGATGTAGCCAGCGGGCAGTTGTCAGGCATAATGCAAAATTATTACCAAGCCCCTTTTGTCTTATTTGGTCAATTGCATGAAAAACTTCATCGGTTAAATCCCATACTTTTATCATAGATTCAGCAGCTTCCTTGCCAAAAATATTCACTACTGAAGTATAAAGAGCCTTGACAACTGTGACACTGCGAGAAGTTTCCGGTGAATCGAGTATTATATTTTTCATTATTTCGCATGCAGTTTCCACATGGGAATTATCAAGTCTTATGGATTTTAACGTGTTATCGCCGGAATTTATTATATCATAATAACTTTCAGCAAAACTTTTAGGAGGCGTAATGCCCTTCACGCTGCATGTATTAGAATCTATCGTATTTGTCAGTGATGCGGAGCCGCCAATTATGCGCTTTTCATTCGCATTAACTCCGTTAAAATAAAGATCCTCTCCAAGTTCAGCTCTCACGGAAGCCAGTTCGCCTGGAGGAAAACTAAAACTGCCGACATTCACTAAAGCAGTGGCACCTGCGTCTTCAACTCCTCTTCTTAAAGACTTAAGCCATCCCGCAATACGTTCTCCCGGATTGCGTAATCTGTGCTTTGATGGACCATTGGGACCGGGGTAAGAATAGGTACTCCATGAAATTCCGGAACCGCAATCGTTAGTCCAAAAAGTAAACATATCAAATTCAGGCCAACGACGACAAATATCTCTAATTGACTCTTGATAAAGTTCACATACTTCTGCTTCGTCAATTGAGGGCGTGAAGTATGGCTTTGAAGCAATTCTTCCTAATTCGCACTGAACTCCTCGCCAATGTGGATATTTGCGGTAAACTTGTTCCGGCAGCCACAGCGGTTCACAACCTGACAAACAGGCTTTTAAACCATACTTGCGAAGAATTGACATTTTATTATCAATGTATTTTTGATTTTCTTCGACAATGTTTTTTGGGATAAATTCTGCAACTTTTTGGGGTGGACATAAGCGGAATATCCCTATGCTGCTTTGAGACCAGTTGGGATATGGATCGCTATTGTCAGGGAGAAAATCATTATATTTAAATGGCAAATCTTTAATTTCTATATGAGTTGCTCCATAGTCGTGAGCTAGTTTTACCATTTCTTCAAAATTTTCATCATTAAAAAAACTAAAGCATAGTGGCGCGTTTTTTAATTTTTTGCGTACTTGGTCTCTCATTGTAATTCTCATCTCTTATTTAGTTGTTCCACGAAGGATTATTTCTGATTTAACAATATAATGCTTTTCTTCGGAGTTATTTTCTTTCACTTTTGAGTTCATGCATTGTAAGGCTTTTTTCGCAATTTCATCAAAATCAATTTTAACCGTTGATAATGCTGGACTTGAATATTTGGCTACTTCAATATCTCCTACTCCAATAATTGATAACTGCTCTGGTATTTTTATTCTTTTTTCAACTGCTTTATTGGTAATGGCAACAGCTAATAAATCATTTGAAGCAAAAACCGCATCGCTATTATGGCTCAAAACTTCTGATGTCTTTGCGGAAATTTCTTCAGAGCTAAGAATATTTTCAAAATATACCTTTTTAATTTCCATTCCAGCATTGGCAGCGTATTGCAAACAAAATCTTTCTTGTTCTGTATGTTGATAAGCCCCGGCAAAAACAAGCTTTTTTCTGCCTTCAGATATAAATTGTTTTACTGCAAGTTCTGCTGCTTGTTCTTTGTCGTTTTGAATACAGGTTAGTCCATCGTGAAGGCCATCAATATAAACAATTTTTAAGTTTTTAGGAGCACTTGCAAATTCTTTAAAACGCTCTATGCTTCCATTTGTCTCAGAAATAGCAATTACACCATCAACTCGTCCATCAAGCATAAGATTAAGATATTTGGCTTCTATTTCAGGATCACCCATTGTTATTAATGGCATTATATCAATTTTACTCTGAAAAGCTTTTTGTTGAATACATTCAAGTAATTCTGATGATTGAGGGCAAAGATTCTGAGCCAAAAATCCAATTCTATCACTAATTCCAGAATATAATTCTTTGGCACTCTTAGGGATAACATAACCTATATCTTGACAAATCTTTAATATTTTTTCTTTAGTCTTTTGACCTACATGTATACCTTTCCCTTCGCGATTATTCAAAACAGTATAAACCACAGGACGAGATACTTTTGCAAGTTTTGCAATATCACTCATTGTTATTTGAGCTCGTTTCATTTGTTCAGACCCTTGTTTTTATTTACATTATACAGTATAATATAATATCATATAATGCACTTGTCAACACCTCCGGCAAATAATAATAATAATAATAATTTTTCTATCCTCAACTATCTGTCCACATCTTCTTAAAATCACGCGACAGAAAAGCATCGGCGCATTGCGCTTTCATTGTGTTTCGATTATAACAAGGGTATAAACTGATAGACGTCGGAACGTTCAACCGCGGCTTTATACTAGACAAAATCAAATTGACTAATCTATGAATGATACTTTTTGGGTATTCAGGTTTATTGCTGAATCCAAATCGCCCCATTTCAAGATATTGGGTAGACAAAATCCCATTGATAATTCATGGGAAGTGTCTTTGTCGACAAAGATGAAACTCTTTGGGGATTTTTCAGCAGTAACAGTTACATCTTCCGCCACGAGAGCTCCAGCGAAAATTGCCGCTACGCCGCTTTCTTTGTAACCGAATAATTCGATATTCTCAGCGTCTAGTGCCTGACGGCTCCAAGTAGCAAGCAAGGCATATTCTTTGCACCATTCGCCATATAAAGTTCTGCCCAGCCAGAGCAAAGCACGGCTTAAAGTATGATAAGGATTTAAAACTGGGGTATTCGCCGCAGTTTCCCCGCTGGCATAGGCATCAAAAAGTATAATGCCTTTCTTGCCGGTTGAAAGTTTCTTAAAGTATTCGGAATTAACGAGGTCAGCTTTGCCTACTGAGCTAGTCGCAATGACATAATCTTTTGAACCGTCCATAGGTTTACGAACCAAAACAGGAATCATTATGCCGTCAGTTGTTTCGAGCGCAAAACTCTCCCAGCCGGAATTATCCGCATACTGATGAGCTTTTTTCAATTCCAGTTCAGAAAATTTCAGAATCTCTTTCAGTTCAGCTTTTGAGGAATTGAAAGCCGACTTTTTCAATTCAGCACCTTTTTTCTGACAATAATCCGCGATGGAAATTACCTCAGCCGGACGTTTGTCTTTTTCGAAAACCATAAGCTTTTCTTCCGGCAGGCAATCAAAAGCTTTTTCCGCTTTGGGAGCGCCATGACCTATGCCTTTCAAATGCAAGTCAAACCAGCCAAGCATAGTTCCCCTGATTTCCGGCCAGTAACCATGAGGTTTATTGTAAATTTGATAGCTTAATTGAGAATCGCTGTCGTAAGACTGGAAAACTTTTCTCGCTTCCGCATATGAACGGAGCATTTCGGATGGGAAAAATGTAGGATTGGAATCTTGAAGGCAATTGCAAATCTTCAAGGCGCGAGGCGCAACTAAAGCCAATATCCCGGACTCTTCTGTAAAAGTTAAACCGTTCGGCAGACATTCGCAGATGCAGTTTGAGCGCATGATATAAGACTGGAATGTTCCGACACTGACCACTGGAACTGCGGCAGTGATACGTTCGTCCATCGCGGCTAACCACATAGTTTGATTGCCGCCGCCGCTGGCACCGGTTGCGCCAATTTTGCTGGAATCCACATAGTCAAGCGAACAAAGCACGTCAACAGCACGCATATTATCAACAATCTGCGCCCCCATCAAGCTTTCGCCAATATTGAATAAAGCTCCGCCCAGCCCTCCCCCGTGATATTCGTAATCACCATGTTCGGTGGAACGTTCCCCAGAGCCCCAGGCATCCACCTTTAAGCATACATAACCATTCATTGCCAAAGTATGACCACGGCTCTGTACGCGTTCCGCGAGACGTCCCTGTGCCCAGTGCCCGTGCATGCCGACTACGCCGGGGAATGGACCATCGCCGTCTGGGACATAAAGATTACCGGTTACATATAAACCGGGACGGCTTTGGAAATAAACATTTTTAACCCGATATCCGTCCATTTGGATTTCGCCGGTTTCACGCAAATCCAAATCCAATGAGTTATCATAACAAACCCCGAGGTTTTTCCAGATATTTTCTCGCAGTTCGACACGAAGTTTCTGCCATGATTCCAGATTGTCAGGGAGTTGATGAATTCGGAAAAGCTTTGCAGCTTCATTCTTTAAATTATTTTCAATATAATCAGAGAAGGCTTCAGTCCAAACTGCGGGGATTTGCATAATAACATTTCCATTTGTTAAATAACATTACAAAGTTTCTATATTATATACACGGTAGCAACAAAAGCAACAGCTTTATAGATTATATTGAGTTTATTTTATTACTGGTCTTCCTCTGCTAATGGACGGACGAGTTCTATTTTAGAACGATTTAATTTTATTCTGACTCCGGGTTCCGGACTGTAAATAATATTATCTTTATTTTCCTCAAGAAGCAAAATTATTTTCTGAGGTTCGTCTTTGGGTTTCAAAACCGCGTTGGCTATCCAAACATTTATTGGTTTCGGACGGGTTATTTTTGCTTTTTTAACAGTTATGTACTTCTTTTTAGTCGGGGGCATCATGCGTTTATGAGCTAGCATTATCTGGTATCTTCCGGCAGGAAGATTTCTGAGATGAATTACTTTTGATAAATTCTTGCTTTCTCCCCGAACCGTCATGCCGCGTTTTTTACCGTTAACATAAACAGTTACTCCCGGAGGATTGACAATCAAATCAATTCCACCAGTATTGCGTTTCATTTTAAATTCAACGACATTTACCCTGCCAGCAGTAATATAAGCATCACGACTTATACTGTCAAAGCCGTTTCTTTCCACTCTGATTTTATATTTTCCTGCTTGCAGATCAGCTACGGTCAATGGAGTTCTTCCATAAGTTCTTTGATTTATATATACCAAAGCTCCTTTGGGATTGCTGCGAAATTCAAAAGTCCCGGGCAAACGCATAAGTTTAATTGTTTTAGTTGTTGTTTTATCACGTATTATATCCACAGAGGCTTTCGCTTCCGCAAAGCCGGTCAGAGTAACTTTTACCTTGTGACGCCCTTCCTGCAATTCCGTGCGGAATGGGCTAATCCCGCTGGCTTTACCATTAATGTATACTCTGGCACGTGATGGTTCTGTTTTTAAAATCAGTTTTCCTATATCAGAATCCAAAGAAGCGCTTACCTTTTTGGGGCGGATATCAGTAATTGCCCATTTTATAACTCTTGGAGCGCGGTTCATGTGTTCAACTTGCGCGGAATATTCACCTGGTTTCAAATTAGTAAGGACCAAAGGAGTAAGTCCCTGATTTTTACCATTCATCATAACTTTACCGCCGGCAGGTTCACTTGTGATCAGAACAGAGCCTCTAACTGGGGGTAATGTCAAAGTCAAGCTTGTTTTTTTGTTATCCCTAATTTTCACATAACGCCAAACCGGCTGATAATTTTTTTTGCTTATTTTTAGTAAATAAGTTCCCGGCGGAAGCGTTAAAAGAACGGGAGTTTGTTTTTTAAATTTTCCTTTAGAATTAATGCTTATATCCGCCCCCTTAGGGGTAGACTTCATATCTAACTGCCCTTTTGGCTTTCTTGCTTTTTCGGGAGCACAAGCTGTCATAAACAAAATGCTCAGGCTTATTATCATCGCTAAGTATGTCTTCATCATTTTTTTCTCTCATTAAGTCTTTCAGAAAGTCTGGATATTTTTAATTTAATTTTTTTATAGTTTGTTTCGTCTACAGGAGTTAGTTGCAACATTTCATTCAACGCTTCTATTGCTTCTTTAAATTTTGTCAAACGTTCCAGGCGTTCAACTTCATATTGCAGTTCCTTGCGGCGTTTTTTTCTCATTATTTGAACTTCCCCATAGCGTTTTCTCGCAATACCCCAAATCTTTGGCTTGGGTGAAAACTGATTTAGATAATCAATAGTTATTTTATACCTGCGTTCGGCAGCTAATAAATTTCCTGATTTAGCTCTGCGGTTAGCGTAATATTCTTCCGCCTTCGCAAAACTTTCTTTCGCGCGTTTTTGCAGTTCTTGAGGAGGCATAGCGAAAGTCAACAGATCATAACCATCAGCGAATTCCTCAATTGCGGATTCAATATCCTCAAAAGATGTAGGAGCCGAATTATTTTGAATAGTAACCGAATTATATTTTTTATTTAGCGCAATAGTCATTTTTCTGGTTTCATCGAGATTATTAACCGCTGAACCTCGCGACACAGGCGGTAATTCCATAAAAGCGGTATCTTCAATAGCTGCCTTCAGAATTTTTATAAATTCCGGCTTTATTTTTTTAATAGTTTTACTGTGATGCCTGTCAGATTTTAAATCATCGATAGTAAATTTAGCGATATTATTTTCAATCAGCAGGGAAAATCTAAAAATATTGTTTTTAGTAATTTTGTTTTTTACATAACGCAGGACAAGCGGAATTTTTCTATTTTTAGACACAGAAACAATTTGTTGTTGTTTCGTGTCTTTATTAACGTTCAAAAACCAAAAAACAAAAGCAACAACTCCTACTAAGAGAACCAAATAAAACATGATATTAAAAAGATGTTTTTTAGCAGCCGGCAAGGAGTTTTTTGCAGCAGTCCTGGGAGCTTTGGCTTGTTCTCCAAAAATATTAGCCGCGCTTTCAGATAGTTCCTTAGCCGTTACAAGCGGCGATTTTTCAGCTTCGGGTTTTGCTTTTTCAACAACAGCCTTAGGTTTTACAGTCTCTATTATCGGCTTTGGGCCACTGCTTTTCTTAGCTGCTTCAGGAGCTTTTGCCGTTTTTTTCGGCATTGGCTCAAATACTATTTTTTTAACCGTCGGAGCTTCATTTTTTTTATCTTTCACAGTTTTTTTAGCAGTCTGTATAATAGGAATATCGGAAGGTTTAACCTCAGTTTTTGTTTTAGGCGTTCCTTCGCCTACACAAAAGCTTTGATCTCCCAGAGCTACAATATCGCCTTCTTTCAGTAGCCTTTCGCCTTTAATAAGTTCTTTATTGACCTTGCATCCATTGGTACTGCCTAAATCTTTAATAGCCCAATTACCATCATCCTGCTTAATTAATTCAGCATGATAACGCGACAAGCCGTCAGCCTCTATAACTATATTATTGTCAGTTTCCCGACCAATACTCATTTCTGTGCCAAACAATTCAACCTGCGCACCGTTTAGCAAGCCGTTTATAAAATGTATTTTCATTTACCACTCTCTTTATAAGGAACTATCGACTCCATTTCCTGAGTTGCGGCCTTTCTGGCTATCTGCGTAGATAAACCCGCTACAACTTCTTCGGAAACATTAATTACATGCCCAATCTCAGTACCGGTGTGATCAATACATCCCGCCGGCAGCTCAATTGTGCTCACAGCTTTTGCGCAACGTACACACATGTGCCAGCACGCAAGATTTTTCCGCAAACCAACCACCTTGTTTTCAGTACCAAGAAAAATAACATCTATCTTCTGACTCATAAAAAAAGTGTGAATGCTGTTACACCCGGTAAACACCATTGCATCAAAACCCGATGCATGGAATTTCCTACCGATCATTCCTCGAATGCGATCACCAAAGCTTACCGCAAAAAAAGGCTTACGCGCAATATACCGTTTATTTGTTAAATTTACAATCATTAAAAAAACTCCTAAAAGATCAAAGTTTTAAACGCCTGCAATACAATTGGCACAACTAAAATAATAATTACCGCCGGAAAAATAAATAAGGCAAGTGGCAGTACTATCTTTACCGGCGCCTCACCTGCTTTTTTTTCCGCACGGGCAAAACGTTTATCACGAAGCATATCGCCTTGAATAGTTAACAGTTCACCAATACTCACTCCTAATTCCTCTGCTTGAATGATAGAATTGAGCACCGTTGACAAATCCGGTTGTCCAACTCTCGTGGCTAAATCACGCAATGCCTGTGAACGTTTTTTACCCAGCTTGATTTCTTGAAAAGTACGACTCAATTCCTCATTCAACGCGTCCATTTTACGCCGTTGAATAATATCACGCAAAGACGCCAGAAAATCTTTTCCCGCCTGAACCGATAAAGTCAACAAGTCAAGCATATTAGGCAGAGCGCTAAGTATTTCAGTATGCCTGTATTGAATAACCTTGCGCAGCCATACCGGCGGATAAATCACCAGTATAACCTGCAGAATCAGTCCTATAAGTGTGCGTTGCTGAATAACACATAGAACCAATATAATCGCGCCGAATATGGCAAGCATAATCCGCATTGAAATAAAATCAACAGCATTGACCGTATCAGCATATCCCGCCATCAATAATTGTTTTTCAGTATGCTCTCGCGCCGCCTTAAAGCTTGAATTACGAGCGATAAAACGAACATTCCCGATAAAGGGCAGTGACAGTTTAAACAAAATCGGCAGCTTCTTGCGCACTTCATTGCTCATTTCTTTTTCTATAGTAATCTGCTGGAACATTTTCAAAGCAATCAACAGGAAAAGGCAGGCAGATATTCCCGCGCAAACCGCAGGAGTTATTGACCACATCAACATATGCATGTTTATCTCCCTTTATACCTTGATTGAGGTTATTTTTTTGATTGACAAAAATCCCACAATAACCAATATTATAGCTATTACGCAACTGACAATACCAATCACAGATTCAAAAAATGACTCCATCGCATCCGGCACAATGTATGACATCATGAACATTAGAGCAAAAGGCATGATGCCAATCACAATCGCCTGCAGCCGTCCCTGCGCCGTCAAAGCACTAACTTTACGGTGTATGCGGAGGCGTTCACGAATAACCGACGCCAAACGTTCCAGTACTGAAGTCAATTCTCCTCCAGTTTGACGCGCCGTGATAATTGCTACAGCCACCAGTTCAAAATCATCGCTTTCGATGCGTTTACACATATTATCCAGGGCGTTTTCGAGAGGCACTCCCAAACGTAATTCCTGAATCAACAGGCGAAATTCAATAGAAATTGGCGGTCTATTCTCGTCTGCAATTGATTCCAAAGCCTGATTAATACTGAAGCCAGCCTTCAGGGAACTGCTCATGCCCCCCAGCGCGTCTTCAAGCTGTTCGTTAAATTTAGCTAAACGTTTTATTCTCAAATAACGTAAAATCAAACGCGGCATGGGAAAAGTTCCAACCGCGACAATTGCTCCGAGTCCAATAGCTTTCACCCATGAAAATCCGCCGCTGGTCATACCAAAAATAATTACCGTCATAAAGCAGCAGAATGCGCTGATTGCCAGACTCAAATCAAATATTCTACCGGCGGGCATTTGCAGAAGAACATCATCCAGTTCCACCGCGGCTTCCTTTAAATAACGCTCTTTGTAACGCGTTGAAATATAAAGAAAAGAGTCAATTATAACCAAAGTCGCCAACGTCACTGCCATCAACACACAAATGCTTGGAGCCCATGTACTAGTAAAAAGATTCAAATTCAAAAGCCACCTCCCGACACCTTGTCATTGTTGAATATTGAAATATCCAAAGGAATCTTAGCGCGTTTAATATCATCCATAAAAGTAGGCATATTATTAGTGGAAACATAATCACCTATAATCTTATCATTATCGTCCCAACCTTCATTTTGAAAAACAAAAATATCCTGAAGTGTGATAATATCTCCTTCCATCTTGGTAATTTCGCTGATATTGGTAACTTTACGTGATCCGTCGCGCTCGCGGTTTACCTGAACGATAACGTCAATAGCTGAAGCTACCTGCTCACGGATTGCCCGCAAAGGCAAATCAAAACCAGCCATCAAAACCAAAGTTTCCAGACGAGCGAGAGCATCGCGCGGAGTGTTAGCGTGAATCGTGGTCAGAGAACCATCATGTCCAGTATTCATCGCCTGCAGCATGTCCAAAGCTTCGCCGCCACGACACTCACCGATAACTATCCGGTCAGGACGCATACGCAAAGAGTTACGCACTAAATCACGAATATTTATCTCGCCTTTGCCTTCAATATTCGGCGGACGGGATTCCAAACGTACAATATTTTCTTGATGCAACTGCAGTTCGGCCGCATCCTCAATGGTAACGATGCGTTCGCGATTCGGCAGGTAGTTGCTCAAAACATTAAGCAAAGTTGTTTTACCTGAACCTGTTCCACCGGAAATTATAATATTTTTCCGTACCATCACACAAGCCCTCAGGAACTCAGCCATATCCGCAGTAAGGGTTTTGAAGCCGATTATATCATTAATATTAAAGGGTGTTTTAGAAAATTTACGAATCGTAAGTGACGGCCCGTTCAGAGCTAGAGGAGGAATGATAGCATTAACACGGGAGCCATCCGGCAAGCGTGCGTCCACCATTGGTGAGCTTTCGTCAATACGGCGTCCAAGCGGAGCGACAATTCGCTCAATAGCCGCCAGCACCTGATTATCATCCGCAAAAGCCGTATCTGTCCGGTACAATGTTCCTTTACATTCCACATAAACCTCATCCGCACCATTAACCATGATTTCAGTAATGTCATCAAGAACAGTCAAATATTCCAACGGCCCTAAACCAATAGCTTCCTGAACGAGTTCACGTTCGATAGTTGCAATTTTCACATCGTCCGGCAGCGGAATAGACAATTCGGATAGAATTTCTTTTATAGTTTCTTTGGCGCGTTCGCCGAGTTCTTTTTCAGAAGCTCCGGAAAGCGCAAGTTTTTTAAGATTAAGCCGTTTGAGCAATTCAGAATGGGCGCGTTTTTTTATTTCCTGCACCAGCAGGCGGGCGCTTTGAGGTATGCCGGATATTTCCAATATAGGAATTTTCTCTTTGTTGGATTTATCAGACTTGACGGATTTGAGTTGCTTGGAAAGAGATTGAAGTTCTTTTTCGTCTTCCTTGGATTTAGTTTTTTCAGGAGGAGCAGCGGGAACGGCGGCATCATTAATCGCTTCGAACTCAGGTCCCTTTGCCACTATTTCGATTTCCCCGATAGAGATTACGGAATTAATATCTACAACATGTTCTTCTTGAGGGATTACAGGCTCGCCATCAACATAAGTACCGTTACTGCTGTCCAGGTCAATAATCGATAAACTACTGTCCTTGACATTAAACTGCACGTGATGACCGGATATTCCAGAGTCCTCGAATTGTATATGACAGTCCGCATCAGAGCCAACAATATAAGCACCGGGAACCAATTTTCCCAAAGCATCATCCTGATCCGGCTGTTTTATAATAATTTCAAACATTTCGACCTCGAAATTTATTTAAAGGCATTGAAATTCATTAGTTATTGCTACTATTATTAGAGCGCGATTTATCTTCTAAGTATTTTTTCAGAGAACGGAAGTAAACCGATTTCAAATCAGTAACCTTCGCCGCGTCTTCACTATTCCTCAAACTCAGAGAAAGACGACCTTTCTGGGAAGTAAATTCAACAATTTCGACATCACCGGGCGAAAGTTCCAAAGTTACGCTGCTGTAACTGCGGCGTCTTGCACCCTGACTATCCGATTTTCGTCCCCACTGGCTGCCGGTAGCGATAATACGGACATTCTGCAAAATAGTCAGAGTAATGGTATCCCAGTCTTTTTCTCCACGCATTTCGGGAAAACGAAAAGTACCGATAATATCCACCCTGTCGTCAGGACGAACCAGATAACTTAAAGAAGATATGGAATCAACCGCAATAGCTTTAGCGCGCATACCGGGTTTTATATTGGCATTAAGCCCGAACACACGGCGTGAAGCGGCTTTCAGGTCATCATACTGCAGGACGCTGCCTTTCGCGAGATAACTGTCAAGTTCCCGGCCAATAATTTGCCGACGGTTTTTCCATGGGATTGCCCGTGAAAAAACGACTCCGCTTTTAATACGGGTTTCAGAGTATGGCTCAATATCCTCTTCCGTAATCTTTTCACCAGTATTTTTATTACCAGTTAAACGAATGAGTCTACTGGTAACAGCCTGTCCTCGGATTTTGATTTTTTCCTGCTGCAACTGCTGATAGGTAAGAACAAAAGCAATAATTCCAAAAAATACCGCAATTAACAAAAGAAGTTTTTGTTTCATATCGTTTTTCTCCTATGAATTGTAATTATATATAGCTTATAATAATAAAATACCCTCAATATACGAAATGTCCAGCAAATTTGAGCAGGTTTTTCCACAAAACACACTCCATTAAATAAAAAAATCAATCATTATTGTTCAAAGTTCTTTATTTTATTGAATATTGTTTGTTTTTATAGTATTCTAATTATAATGTTGAAATATGAATAGAATCATATCCTAAAGAGGAAAAACATGTCTTTACTTTTTGAAAATAACTGTCTTGCCGGAATTCAACTGCGAAATCGTTCAGTACGCTCTGCCACTTACGAGGGAATAGCGACAAAAGACGGGCTAGTTACGCCGGAACTTATTAATGAAATGGTCAAACTCACAGGAGGCGAAGTCGGCTTAATCATCAGCGGACACGCTTATGTTTCACTTGAAGGCCAGGCTGGCCCCCTGCAAATGGCAGTCGACCGCGATGAATGTATTTCAGGAATGACAGAGATGGCAGAAGCTGTTCATGATGCCAACGGCAAAATAATAGTGCAGTTAGCACACGCCGGAGCACAAGCCCTTGACGGCCCAAACGCCATCGGCCCCTCCCCTATAAAAAAAGCTATGGGCGATACGACTTGCCGAGAAATGTCGATCACTGACATAAAAAATACAGTCACAGCATTTGCTGAAGCAGCTGTAAGAACCCAAAAAGCTGGCTTTGACGGAGTTCAGATACATGCGGCGCACGGTTATCTATTGTCGCAGTTTCTCTCGCCGTTCTTCAACAAACGAACTGACGAATACGGCGGAGATATTACCGGCAGAAGCAAAATTGTTATTGAAGTATTACAACATATCAAGGAAAAATGCGGAACAGATTATCCAGTAATGATAAAAATCAATTCCGATGACTTTATCGACGGCGGACTTTCAACGAAAGACTGCTTGGCGGCATGTGCCATCCTTGAAGAAAATGGAATTGACGCAATCGAATTCAGCGGCGGAGCCGTCGAAAGCCGCAAAGGTTTTCAACCTATACGCAAGGGCGATCTCAAAACAGATGACAAACCGTATTATTTTGATGCCGCAAAACATTATAAAGAAAAAATTAAAATTCCATTAATTCTGGTTGGCGGCATCCGCTATTACGAAAACGCCGAAAAGTTGCTGGAAGATAAACTGTGTGATTACATTTCTCTATGTCGTCCATTGATTCGTGAACCGAATCTAATCAAACGATGGCATTCCGGCGACAAATCCCGCGCAACATGCATTTCCTGTAATTTATGTATGCGCCCGCTAATGACTGGAAAAAGCGTATACTGTGTAATAGAAAAACGATTACAAGATAAACAGAAGTGAACAGTCAAAAATTGCTTCACAATAATACTAGTATTAAAATGCTATTATGGGGAAAATCTTATATCAAAGAGTTCAACTCATTTGTGATAATTTCTACTATCTCATTCTGTTGATATGGTTTACAAATAAAATCATCAAAACCAGCGTCCTGATATAACTTTATATCTTCCTGGAGCACATGTGCTGTTTGTGCAATGCATTTGATCTCGTTTTCCGGGAACTTGTCTCTTAGCCACTTCATACATTCAAAGCCATCTGAATCCGGTAATGATATATCAATTAAAGCAATGCCCGGGATAAAACCTTTATTACATATTTCCTGCATTTGGGCAAACGATCTGGCGATTTTATGATTCACATCGAAATTACACAATATTCTATCTAGATACAAACCTGTAACCTCATCATCTTCAACAACTAAAACATCAGCTCGCGTCCGCAAAGTTATGTGTTTTTCTTTAACTTCGGTAGTATTAAGACATTCAACTTCTACCGGAAAAGTAAAAGATACTGTTGTTCCTTTATTTAATTTGCTTTTAATTTTTAATGTCCCGCCGAGTTTTTCTAAAACCCTTGAAATAATTGTCAAGCCAAGCCCAGTTCCACCATATCTTTGATTTTCCAAATGTTCAACTTGCGTGAAAGGTTCCAATATTTTTTCCTTCATATCATCCGGGATACCAATTCCTGTATCTTTTACTTCAACAAGTAAATTTCCAGCTTTATAATAGGCTTTTATATTAACATTTCCCTTTTCTGTAAATTTTATTGCATTTCCAACAAGATTAAATATAATTTGCTTTAGTCGTTTTTCGGCACCAATTACCTCCGCAGGCAAATCGCCACTCTGAAAACTTAAAGCAATCCCCTTCTCCTCAGCTTTGAAGTTTAATATTTCAACACTTTCTGCTATTAATTTTTGAGGAGAAAATTTTTTGCGTAAAACATCAGCGTTTTCTACTTTTATATCTGACAATTCTAAAATATCAGTAATTAATTCGGTTACATTATTAGCACATTTTTTTATTATATCTAAATACTCAAGAAGTTTATCTTTATACCTTAATTTGCTAATACCACGCAGGGTCTTTTCCATAATTTCCAAAAAACCGAGAAGACCATTTAAAGGACTTCTTATTTCATGAGACATATTGGCAAGGAATTCACTTTTAGCTTGACTGGCACTTTCTGCCTCTTCTTTTGCTACCGTTAGACTATGAGCAGTCTTTTTTCGATTAACAGCTTTTGCTAATCTTTCTGTTACAATAAAAACTAATTCATATTCTTCTTGCAAAAAAGGAGTTCTATCATCTTCACCTTTACATTCTAAATAACATATCTCCAATCTCCCAAAATTCTTAATACTATTTGACAATACATATTCAGTTTTTTCATAATTATCAGTTTTATATTCTACTCCGTCAATAGTAATTTTTGCGCAAGTTACCTCAGGATATCGAAAAGCGGCTGGCAATATATTGAGAGTTTTCCTAAATATTTCTTCTAATGACACATCTTCTTTCTCCAGTATTTCTGATAAATTCCGCAAACATTCAAGCTCTTTGACTCTTTTGTTTATATTCTCCCTTATCTTACAATCATCTGTTATATCCCTGAACACCAATACCATTCCCGACATGTCTCCTGTTTCATTTTGAATTGGCGAACATGAATCAGATATTTGACATCTAGAACCATCTTTAGAAATGAGCATATTGTGCTTTTTCAGACCAACTTTTGCTATATCATCCTGCACCTCCTCCGCATCGGAAACGTTATTGGGAGTTGCATCAATAATATTAAAAACTTTTTCCAGATCTTTTCCCTTCGCCTCAGACAAACTCCATCCCGTAAGCGTTTCGGCTTCCGGATTCATGCGGATAATCTTCTTATCAATATCGGTTGCAATAACTCCGTCACTGATCGAATCAATGGTCATTCTAAGATCCTCTTCGCCTTTCTCAATAATTTCTTTAATTTGTTTATTTTTAGTAATATCTGTAAAGGTAACAACGACTTGACTCAATTGATTATTTATATCAAACTCTGGAAATGCATTTACCAAAACCCATGTTGTATCAGCCGTCGAGCATTTTATTCCAAGTGTGTATCCTATTAACGGTTTTTGCGTTTTCAAAACCTGGTTAACAGGATATTTATCTATAGACACTTCAGAACCATCTTCTTGAATAAAACTCCACACTAAGCTATTATCAACTTTGCCATGCATTTTATCTATTGATACACCTAACAGCTTAGATGCTTGTGGATTACTGAATACTATTCGAGTATCTGGAGCGTGAACCACAATTCCAGTTGTCAGGTTATTAAGCATATCGCTTAACATGCTTTCCGCTTCAATTTGAGTTTCTTTCTCCGTAAGGCGGGCAATTATCAAAAAAGAGACAAGCGGATATATAGTTATTACCGGCAGGATTACTGCTTCTATTGCCTCTATTGCTGTATCATAAGGGAGAATGAACATACATGAAAACATAACAGTATTAACAATCAAGCCAAAAATTAAAATATATAGTGGGCGCATCACTATTATATAATTTTTCCTTAGATAATAATATCCAAGACCAATTATTCCCGAGGATACTATTATCAAAATATCAGCAAAAAGGCTTATTCCACCTCCAACAATACGATAAACAATGGCAAATAATACACTTACTGCAACAGCTATAGGACCACCGAACAGTCCTGATATACTAATTATAATTGAGCGCGTATCAAAAGCTAATCCTGGTCCAATATAAGCAGGATAACTCATCACTGCAACAGCAATCACCCCGAACAACACCCCATTAAGCAATTGTTTTACTATTCGATGTTCACGAAAAAAACTGAATATTTGCGTATAAGCAAATCCCATTATTATTAATAAGGCTGCATTTACTAAGAGGTTTTGAAAATGTTCCATAGTGACAACTCCTGAAAATTGTTCATGCATGATATATTTATCTTATATCACTTTGATAACAAATAAAAAAATCAAATAACAGTCTCTTACTTGAACTCAATCTGGTCTAAAAGGCGAAGTCGCAATAATTTCACAAGCTCCTCCTGTTTGTATGGCTTACCAATAAGATCATCAAAGCCAGCATCCTTATAGCGTTTGGAGTCTTCCTGAAGAACATGCGCAGTTTGTGCTATACATTTGATATTTTTTTCAGGAAACTTATTTCTTAACCATTTCATACACGCAAAACCATCTTCTCCAGGAAGCGATATGTCGATCAAGGCAATATCCGGGACAAAATCTTCATTACATATTTTCTGCATTTGGGTAAATGATTTAGCTATTTTATAATGCGCTATGGTATTTTGCAGCGTCTCTTCAAGATACAAGACAGAAATCTCATCATCTTCCACAACTAAAACATTGGCCATTGTCTTTAAAACTGTGTCTTTTGAGCTTGATTCTGAAGCTACAGTAGATTCTTCAACAATTCTGGCCGGCAAAGTAAAAGATATTGTTGTTCCGGTGCCTAATTCACTTTCAATATTAAGCGTGCCATTTAAATCTTCGAGAATTCTCGAAACAATTGTCATACCCAACCCAGTACCACCATATTTTCTAGTTGATGACTGGTCAATCTGGGTAAAAGGTTCTAATATTTTCTTTTTCATATCAGCAGGAATTCCAATCCCTGTATCTTTAACCACAACAAACAAATTCCCATCTTTGTAATCAGCTTTGATATTGACGCTGCCTTTATCGGTAAACTTTATTGAGTTTCCGACCAGATTAAATACAATTTGCTTGAGTTGTCTTTTGGCACCAGTTACTTTCAATGGCAAATTTCCATGCTGAAACTCCAATCTAATATTTTTCTCTTTAGCTTTAAAATCTAAAATTTCTTTACTTTCTATAATTAGTTTCTCAGGTGAAAATTCTTCAAGCATCACATCATTACCCCCCGCCGTAATACTTGCTAACTCCAGAATATCATTTATTAGTTCTGTTACATTTTGACCACAGGCCTTGACTATACCTAAATATTCAATAATTTTATCACGCTGTTCATAATCCTTGCTACGCAGCAATGTATCCTCGATAATGCTGGAAAAGCCGATAAGTCCATTTAACGGGGTTCTTATTTCATGAGACATTGTAGCAAGAAATTCACCTTTTGCTTTGTTTGCCATTTCAGCTTTTTCCCTTGCAGTATCTAATTTTTTTACACTATCAAGCCGATCAAACGCAATACCAATACTTTGACCTATAGACTCAAAAAGATGAACTAATTCAATATCTATTTTATCTGGCTCCAAATAACTCAACTGAATCATCCCAATAGGGGAATCTTCTTGCAATATAGGAATTAAAGCCATTGATTCATACCCGTACAAACAACAATGACCATCAAACTTCATACAAAGATCACCAACACTCTTATGTTTGCTTATATTATTTACCCAAAAACTGCCTTTAGCAGTAATATTTGACGATTTAAAACTCTTAATATTTTGAGATAAAATAGAACAACATAAGCAGCCAAACATCAGGCGACCTTTATTATCACGATGAATTTCGCCATCTTTAACTGGTTTGCATAAATCTTTCGATGATTTAAAAAACTTCTTATCAAAATCGCTTACAATATATGGGAAAAATTCATCTTTGTGCATCCTTATTCCAATTGCATCAGCTCCTGAAAATTCTTTAAATAATTTAGCTAGTTTATTAATAATATTCTCATCTTTAAACTCATGATTTAATTCAGAAAGTATTTTACTTGAAAAATCTCTTCTTTTTTCCATTTGTTTTTGTTCAGTTATGTCGCTAACCAAAACAGCAAAATAGTCTTTCTTTGGAGAGAAACTCCAAACATTAAAAAATTTATTGAGCTCGCCAGCATAATTTTGATAAAATTCAGATTTTTGAGTACTTGCCACTTCTCCATATTCTTTAATCCAGTATTCTTCAGTGGCTGAAAATAGCTCCTTTACTGTTTTACCAATTGTATTTTCAGCTGATATACCTGTCATCTTTTCAAACGCCGGGTTTATTTTCAGAAATTTATAATCACATGGCCTGCCGTCTTTATCATAAATCATTTTGTGATACGCAAAACCGACAGTCATGTTATCAAACAGCATTTTGTAATCATGTTCACTTTGCTCCAGTTTTTCTTGAGTTTGAATCAAATCTGTAACATCATAATTAACTCCAATTACGGAAACTGGCTTGCCTGCGCTATTTTTGAAAACTTTTCCGAAAGCTTTTATATTTCTAAGTTCACCATCGTCTCGAATAATCCGAAATTCTGTATTAAAATCTTTTTTCTCAGTAATTGCAATTTCAAACTGTTTTTTTGCATATTCAGCATCATCTGAATATAGCCTCTTAACCCATGCATCATAACAGTTTTTACAATGTTCATCTGTTATACCGTAAAGAGCATAAATTGAATCATCCCACATAAGTTTATTACATGCCAAATCAAATTCCCAAACACCAATTTCTGAAGCACTGATAGCGAACGTGAACCGTTTATGAAGCAAAGCAATCTCTTCGTTTTGTTTCTCCAACTTAAATTCAAGCATCCTTCGTTTTGTTATCTCAACACCAACTGCTAAAATTTCTATCATTTCTCCATTTTTATCATAAACTGGTTTATTACTCCAAGCTACCCATAGACGACTGCCATCTTTTCGCATGTTTTCATTTTCATTTTGTGAATAACTTATTGGATCATTCACAATTTGCTTCATAAGTTCGGATAAATTTTTATTATTTAAATCTTTTTCAGGAATAATTGTTCCGACTACATTCTTGCCAATTATTTCTTCTTCTTTAAAGCCAAATATCTTTTGTCCAAATTTATTAATAAACTTAACCTCACCGAGTGTATTTAAACGTATAATAATACTATTAGTATTATCTACCAGCTCTTGGTAATCTTTATGACTTTCTCTAAGACTTGCCTCTAATGACAATTCATATTCGATGTTATTAAGAAAATTAATAATAGCAAAAGATATAACAGGATACGCAATAATAACCGGAATCCAAATTGAGCGTATTGTTTTTAGTGCAATATCAACAGGAAGTAGAAATATGCACAACAACATCACTATATGAACAATTAATCCAAAGAAATAAATTTTTGTATTGCTCATAGTTGAAGGTTTTTTCTTGCTGAGGTAGAAATACACACTCCCCAACAATGCTGATGCAATGATAACCGTAACCCCCATTATTGTTCCAACACCACCGTGATATACACGATAAAGAACAGATAAGGATGCTGCGATGCCAGCTGTTATAGGACCACCAAATAATCCTCCGATACTAATAATAATTGAGCGCGTATCAAAGATTAAACCTGGCATAAAATGGAAAGGAAACGCCATAACATAAATACTAATAAAACCAAAAACAAATCCATTTAATAATTGTCTATAAATCTTATTATTAAAATATGAAAAAATCTTGGAATAAGCAAAAAACAAAACAATTAATAAAGAAAAATTGATAATAAATTCATTTAGAATATTCATATTTAACAATACCTCTTTAATTATAAAGATATTACATTAAATATAAAAAAGCAATAATATTAACGATTTTCTTTTTTTTAGTTAATTTTTGGGGCAATTAAGACTGCACTAAATTCTATTTGGCGTCGAGAATCCTGCGTACTTCCTTAGCCATTACAGATATGCGGTGTGGTTTTGGTAAAAATCCTTTGGCGCCCTGCTCCAGCAAGTCGTTGACTTCTTCTTCTGAAACATAACCGCTTGAAAGTAGAACTTTAGCATTGGGATCAAGTTCTTTAATTTTATAAAAAGTTTGATGTCCACCGAGTTTAGGCATAACCATATCAAGCAATACCAAATCCACCTCATTAGGATTTTCCCGATAAATTTCAATTGCGTCAAGCCCGTTTTCAGCCAATAATACCGAATACCCGAGACGCTGCAGGGCCTCTATCAAAAAGTCCCAGATAGTCTCATGGTCATCAACTATTAAAATTGTTTCGTTTCCACCAGGAAGCGTTTTAAAATCATTTGTCATATTAAAAACCTTATCATTAGCCACTCCTAAGTATAACCTAAAAAAATTAAAAATGCAAGGACTTAAATATTAAATTTATTTTTTCTCAGATAGTTTTTCCGGCAGACGCAATTCTTGTTTGAGATTATTTTCCAGCAATACCTTCTGGTCTCTCAGCTCGTTTTTCAACTGCTGATTTTCAATATACTGTATATAATACCTCACCTGCCATAAAATAAGTTCCTGCCGTAATGTAGGCTGTTTAAGCTTTTTAAGCTTAAAAAGTAATTCCCCCGCCTGTTCCCGCAGGTTGGGTAATAAATATTCAGACGAGCTACAACGCAGGGCTAAAACTTGCATTTTTGTTTCATAAACATTTGTAATATCCGGCTCTTTATTAGATTCCATTATAAACAGAAATACCACTAAAATAACAATTGGAACCGGAAAAACAGTCAGTAGAGTCCAGAACAAAGCATCACGACGTCCTTTTAATTGTTTCACTTTCTTCCGGGTAGACACTATATTCTTATAGGATTTTTTCTGTAAGTTGTAATCCAGATGATGAATAGAAATAGTATGTATATCAGGAATCAGACTTGAATCCGGCGCAGTTGCATGGCGCAAATTCCACAGTGATTTCAAAAGAATTTCATAATCAGGGAAACGGTCTTCAGGGAGTTTCTCCATCATTTTTTTAACCAGATGAGATACTTTCAGAGTAACCCCAACGCTCAAACGATGCAGCGGCGGCGGGTCTTCATTAAAATGCTGACTGGCTATTTCCTGAAAAGATTCACCTACGAAGGGTAATTTACCGCTAATCATCTGATAAAGAGTAACTCCAAGACTGTAAATATCACAACGGCAATCAAGTTCCTCACCCGCGAACTGCTCCGGACTCATATAAGATGGACTACCGGAAATCTCAGCTTCCGCATTCCAGTCCCCTTGAGTTATTGCCAATCCCATATCGGTTAATTTAACGATTCCGTCAGTGGTAATCATGATATTATCCGGCTTAACGTCACGATGAATAAGCCGGGAGTCATCCCAGGCGTAAAACAATGCTTCCGCGACTTGCTGAACAATATGCAATGCTTCATCGGCGGGAATACGTTTTTCGCGTTCCAGTCGGTCACTTAAAGTTTCACCATTGATATAATTCATAGCCAGATAACATACTCCATCTTCTTCACCAACCGCATAAGCTTGTACCAGATTAGCATGACTTAATTGTGAGGCTGCACGGGCTTCATGCAAAAATGAATCAATAAACTTAGCTGAGCTCAGCTCAGGAGAAAGTATTTTCAAAGCAACTTCGCGCCCTAATGAAAGTTGTTCAGCACGATAAACTTTACCTATTGAACCGGAACCGATTTCTTCTCCGATAACAAAATCACCAATAATGCAGTGTTCTTCGAATGGAGTCGACGGCACAAAACACGAATGTCCGCAACTCACACACTCAAGACGTGTTTTAGGAGGGAGATCTGTAGAAACGATAGACGAACAAAAAGAACATTGAAAACGCATATTGTATTTCCCCTCCTATTTAATAGTAGTTTATGATTCTTTGGACACTTAATATATCTCATATATATTAGCAAGAAAAGCTCTAAAATGCAAGTGTTATCTTATTTTTTTACCATTATTGCCGCGAATGCACCATCGTGAGAAGAGGTCGGAAGGAGCAATTGCTGCTTAAGCAATCTGAAATTTGTATTATTCGTCAGAAATTCCTCTATTTGCGTCTGGTTTTCCTCGTGTTCAATACTACAGGTACTGTAAATAATTTTACCGCCCGGCGCGACAAGCTCCGCGGCTTTTTCCAGAATACTAAGTTGTAACTTCAAAGTATCATCCAAAGAAGCTTTATTGAAACGCCATAAAGCATCCGCTTTGTGGCGGAATACTCCGGTATTTGTGCAGGGAACATCAGCTAGAACAATATCAAAACTTTCAGCGGGGAATCTTAATTCAGTTGCCGCCCCGACAATGATTTTGCAATTCAGGTTACGGTTTTCAAAATTTTCACGGGTCAATTCCTGCCGTTTGTCTGAACGATCCGCCGCGACCAGCTCGCCGCTTCCTTTGAGGCGTTCTGCTAAAATCAAAGCTTTTCCACCAGGCGCGGCACACATATCCAAAATACGTTCACCACCCTTGATCTCCACCATACAGGGAGCTAAAGCAGTCGCCGGATCTTGAATATAAATTCTACCGGTCGAGAGAAAATTCTGTCTGAATAATTCTTTGCAGTCATCTGTGGAGAAAAATACCATATTCGGTGCCCACTCGAATTCCGGGAGCTTTACCGCTTTTATCAAATCGAGTTCTTCCTCACTTAGCTCGCCAGTCAAACGAAAAGTAAAAGGAGCTTCCTGCGTTAAAGCAGTGCTCATTAGTTGTAATTCTCCTGCGTTGAAAACTTGTTTCCAACGCTTCTGCAAAATTCTAGGGAAGCGGGACAAAGGATTTCCGGCTGCTGCTTTTTGATATTCATCCAAACCCGTCCTAAGGATATTACGCAGAACTCCGTTAATAAATCCACTGGCGGATTTACCATAATTCTGGCGTGCCAGATCCACCGCGACATTCACCGCTGATTCAGCCCTGATTCCGCTTTGAAAAAAACATTGAGTCGTAGTCATTTTCAGTAAACGCTGATAACGCGGCTTTGGCACGCGAGCACATTTTGAGTCGACAATACGGTCAACCAAAGCTTTATTACGGAAATACTCAAACAGCATACTGGATACGGGTGGGCGCAATTCAGGGGCAACGTCCTGGTCCAGATAATCATCCAGACTAACATGTTCATTTGTCCATTTAGCAAGCCCCATAAGCGCAGCTTTCAAAATTCGTTCAGCAGTTTGCGGGAATTCGTTATTTTCCATATTTAAATCTCTTAAATTTCCTGTTCATTAACAAAAATATCAATCACCCAGGAATTTTTCTTGAATACGGTAATTGCAAATATAGTCGGCAATGGCGTCTTTCAGGCTGGTTGCGGTTTTATCGTAACCAAGTGCCTGCAATTTTCCCATTTCATTTTTTGTATAATATTGATAACGATCTTTCAAATGCTCGGGCATTTCAATATATTCAATATTAACCGGTTTATCCATAGCCTCAAAAGCAGCCGTCACCAGAGCATTCCAGGTTTCAGCTCTTCCGCTGCCTATATTATAAAGACCACAAGCGTTTTTGTGATCCAAGAGGAATAATATCATATCCACCGCATCTTTCACATAAATAAAATCACGCATTTGTTCTCCATCTGCGTAGTCCGGGTGGTATGACTTGAATAAAGCCATTTTCCCGGTTGCGGAGATTTGCTCATAAGCCCGGCAGACCACGCTGCGCATTTCAGCTTTGTGCATTTCGTTGGAACCATAAACGTTAGAAAATTTCAGGCCGGTTATTTTATCCAGCAATCCGGTACACTTGGCCCATAAATCAAACATCTGCTTGGAATAGCCATACATATTCATGGGACGAAGCTGCTCAATTTTACTTTCATCATCAAGGTATCCTTGACTGCCGTCACCATAAGTTGCGCAGCTGGAAGCATAAATAAAACGAATATCACGCGCAACCGCGAAAGCAGCTAATTCCTGAGTGTATTTGTAGTTATTATCAATCAAATAGCTCGCGTCTCTTTCAGTGGTGGACGAGCATGCCCCCATGTGAATAATCGCGTCAATTTTTTTATTGTCAAAAGTACCGTCCTGAATCATTTCACGGAAATCTTCTTTTTCTTCGTATTCCGCAAAACGCAAGGCGCGAAGATTTTTCCATTTATCTGATTCTCCGAGATTATCAACGCATATGATTTCATCAATACCACGTTGATTAAGTCCCCAGACAATAGCACTACCGATTAATCCTGCTGCTCCCGTAACTATATACATTATTTGTCTCCACTCTCCTGTTTCATTCCATGAGTAAACAGATTGACTTGTTCTCTATTTATTTTTTTCAAAGGTGTTTGCATACCGGTTAAAGTGAGTGTCATCATTGCTGTATAATTATATTCTTTTTCCTCATCCTCATTACGTTTTTGGCCTTGCGATAATTCAATCGCCGCTTCCCAGCAATGCAATTTTTTAATTATTCTCAGTTGCTGCTGACGCATATATCCAGCTTGAAAATCATAGAAAAATTCATATTCCGCGCGCAATTTGCGATCCGGCATCAGGGGAACACCAAAACCGAAACGAATATTTTGAACCAGAGAAGTATATTCCTGATCGAAAACGCCCCCCCCTTGTATTTCGGTAAAATTACTACCCATTGAGTAAACTGAATGTGTAGTATATGGATTTTGGAGCACATAAGACATAAATAAATTAATATCTTCAGTGGGTTTGTAGTGCGCCATCACTTCCCATTTATTCAGCCAGTCAATTGCGAGACCATTAGAGTTTCCACCTTCAGTATCCGTCTTTTCGATGCGGTCATTCCCGGAAGCATCAACGGAGAAAAATGTAAGAAAACTTAATTTCTCGGTCGGTTTAAAATAAATTTTAGTGGCAAAATCTCCAACATGACCAAGATCGCCATTAGTTTCAAAGTGGTAATCCCAATAATTTTCCATGCTGAACCAACTGTATATCTTTTCGTTTCCATAATCTCCGCGTCGAGTCTGGAGACGGTTTCTAATCCCCACACGAACAAAGTTCTGTTTTTCAATACGGTCTATTTCATCGAAAAAATATAGATGATCACGATCAACACTCGGATCGGGAATGTAAGTGTAATTCATATATGGTTCAATCACGTGCCGTAAACCATCAAGCTGCCAGTAAGCATTGCGGACGTTTAACCAGGAACGGCTTATTTTGGCGCTTGTTTCCACACCTACTTCTCCAACAAAACGTACCTTACCTCCTCCCTTTGCGTCATAATTAACAACAGTCGCATTTGAATTGCCTTCCGGCGCGGAAACCGCGCATAAAGCCATTACATCTTTGGAAGTCACTTTTTGCTCTGAGGATCTACTGTAATAAGTGAGACGAACACCGGCACGAGGGATGATGGAAAAATTCTTTAGCTTCAAATTGTAATAGAACATATTGACCATATCAAAACGTGTTGATTCATAATTTTTTGGATCAACCTTATTTCCTAATGTACGCGGACGGTCAAATTCACGCCATTTCATGCTGTTATATCCAATAGAAGTCTGACCTTCCCAGTAAATATTACTGAAAAGTTCCTGACGCGGAAAGTTCAGGCGGAATGTCGGCAAACTTTCAACAGTGTTAAAGAAATTATTAGTTTGCACCCTGCTGAATATAGAAGCGGTAAAGCGGTCAAATTGATATTCAAAAGCACCATAAGTGCTTGGTTCTGGATTATTATTGTATTGATTCTTAAAGAAATCATAAAGGAAATAATAGTCACTAAGAAGCTGAAATTGTCCACGAAAATCCAAACGCGGAGTAAGATGACTTACATTATTTATCCGGACGTTATAGCGGGCATGCGGAATTTCCAAGCGGTGCGAAGCGACATCTTCTGTTGTCTCATACGGCTTCATATCATAAAGACCATAACCCAAAATTCTAGTTTTCGAAAATTCTGATACAATGTCAGCGTCAGCCCCATATCCAAAACCGCGCATAGTATAATAATCAGCCATTAATTTTACCGAGGAATACGGTGAATCACTAAGTCTATAACGCTTGGAGAGCAGGAAGAATGCTCCCCAGAAACTATTGTAACCTCCCTGAAACTGGAAAAGTCCAAGACTTTCATCTTTAGGTTTATGAATAAATGGAAGCCATAATACGGGAATGCCGTATACATTATACGAACAATTTCTGGCCCAGATGCTGTGATCGCCAAGATCAGGACTCCCGGATATGCCGAATCCCTTAGTTTGCTGCGGTGACAATGTGGCTGAACTGCATTTTACTGAATAATGTTCATTGTTATTTTCCAAATATGAACAGGAACTCATTTCGCCGTCTTTAATGGTAATCTCGCCGCCGGGTTTACGGGTTCCGGACTTCGCCCTCATGGTAAAAGTATCGTAACGAACAGTGAAATCAACAAATTGGAAATAACCGGAGGAAAGGTTTCCTGTTACTTTTTTAGCTTTAAACATATTACCGCGGTATGTAACTTCAACTGTTGCGTACTGTTTGCCGGTGGGATCAATTTTATAGCCAAGAATATCTACGCTGGATTGAGGATAAGCACTGAGTTCAGCCAACTTGTTTAGGTCTATCATAGTCTTTTTCTTCAGCAACTCATATATACGGACATTGCCGATAGCCTCAAAATCTTTGCTTTCAGTATTAACTACCGCTCTGTCTGCATAAATAGTAAACTTGCCGTACGGAATATAAACATTTCCTCTAACGACAATATTTTTGCCAACAATACTCCAATTATCCGCTTTGATATGCTTAAGCTGGCTGAAACCTGATTTATTGCCGAGACCAAGATCCAAAGCAAAAATCTGGCAGCTTATCATCATAAATAAAATGATAATAAATCCAAGTTTTTTAAAAGCTTTGTTCAATCACACTCTCCTGTATTAGCTGAAGTAATTGCAAAAGTACCCGCGGGTACTTCTGCAATTTTCAACATTAACTGTTTATCAAAGGGAATACTTTTTGAATAGTTCCTTTTCCGTATCCAAAGTGTAAAACCCGTTCTTATCTAAAGGCGAATCAATTCCGTCAGCCAAATCTGAAACCTTATCAATCGGTGTCAGCGGCATATCCGGACAATT
>Ga0255410_1004_pt1 | contig 52129 bp, 43 predicted proteins | sample CelNoTSeSYBR01J2_FD_182126 | JGI IMG/M metagenome (GOLD analysis project Ga0255410, IMG submission 182126) | Sediment cell enrichment communities from methane seep in Santa Monica Basin, California, United States - CellEnrichment... | ecosystem: Environmental > Aquatic > Marine > Cold seeps >... | reverse complement strand
AGGCAGAGTAATACTGAGCGTTGACGGGAAAGACTTAAGAACTCGAATATTAAGGGATTTTTTACCTTTGTAAGCTTCTGTATTGACAACAATGGCTTTTGCATTTTTTGCGTGTTGTCGGAATTTGGGATTGTTTGTTTCGAAGCTTTCAGAAAATATAATTTTCTTTGTCTCCTGCGTTCTTGTTTTGTGTATCAAAATAGCCCGCTGCCAAATGCCTCCTGCATATCCAGAATCCAGGACTCTTATTGCTATATTGTTTTTCTCTCCTGGTTTTAGAGCCTTTGTTATATCAAATTCATGTGATTTTTTCCAGGCATCAGGATCTTTTTCCACATCAAAGAGATATTTCCCGACCATAATGCCGTTAATATATATCCAGCAACTTTCATCTACTGCCCCGAGGCGAAGAATATATTTACCTGAGATTTTGCTTTCTGGTATCTTTACATTTGATAAGCGATACCAGGCGTATCCATCGTATTTAGCATAGCCTTGTTTTTCCCATACCTTGTCGATACGGATACTGTTCCACGAAGAATCAGCGAAATCAGCTTTAAACCAACCTTTTTTTATGCCGCTATTTTCAGGATCAAGTTTAAATTTCCACTGGTCTGGGAGTTGAGTTATAGTTTGGTTTTTGCTGGCTTCCCCGTAGAGTTTCCAGTATTCTTCAATCGCAGGGAACCATCTTTTAACTTGATTCTGTCTACGAAAAGGATATGGCTGTATAAGAGTTGTGCCCTGGTATTTATTTATCATAGCATCAACTTCACCGCCGGTTTTTCTGGCGGCTTTAAGTAGTTCGACGATTTGCTCACGAAAGAACTTTTTAGAGAAATCCGGTTCGTATCCAACTATTCTCACTTTAAGCCCACAATCATTTAAGCGTCTGTAAATCCGGAACAATCTAACGACTTTATCAGTGTATTTAAGACCTGTTAAGTTATATCGTATACGTTTCTTTTCTTCTTTTATCTTTGCCAATGCTTCAGCCTCTTTGAGCAGTTTATATGCTTTATTGATAGTTTTTTCATTGTACCAGTCAGGAATGTTCCCCGGGGCGATTCCGTCAGTCTTAGATTTGTTAAAACTGGATTCCATCATTGAGAAAAATTCCTTCATTTTATCTCCGCCAGCTCCATAAGCTTTCCGGCAAAGATCATCAATAACATTACTTACTTTCTGGTCAGGCTGCCACATCAATCTGGCAGTTACATAATAATTTAGAAAATTTGCTGCGAAATCCATGCTGCATTCAGAATAAAATCCGATATAATTATTTTTCTTCATGAATATGAGATCGTCAGCTATGATTTTCGTTTGCGGGTGCATGACGCCGGCAAAAGAATAATTGCCTAGATAATCACGTCCGATAAAAGCGGAACATTTACTTTCCCATTCTTTCAATCTTTTACGATTGCGTTTTTTATAGTTTTTATCGCGATAATAAGCATTAGTTTGCGTCATACTAATAACAACATTATCCTCTAATTTTTTCAAATTCCTGGGGATTGGCCTTACAACGGTATATGAAAATATACCTAGGCGGAGTTTAGGATGGGTCTTTTTTATTTCTCTGGCAATGGTGTTGACAAAGGTATAAACCCTGTCGCTTAATACCAAGCCCTTATATCCTTCCTTAGAACTGTAAAGTTCAGGATGATCCAATGCTTTGCATTTTGCGCATTCGCAGAATCCTAAGCCATCGTTAGGACTAACAGATACAATTGCATCAGAATCTGGCTTGTTGCGTTTACGGATTCTCTCCACAAAAATGCGTATTACCTCCGGGTTGGTGGTACAAACCTGCCAGCCCATTAATTTACTATTCTTATGTTTCGTTAGAACCCTCTTGCCGTTTATCATGGCATAATATTCTGGATGTTCGACAAAGTATTTGTCTGTCAAATACATGCCCCAACTATGGGAGAAACTCCAGGGGGAACCTATTGTTATGCCCATTTTATTTCTCATAGACCAAAGTGGAATTTCCCAATCCTTTATCTTTGCCGGGTATTTATCAGTGGCAGTAACAAACCAGCAGTAGCGCCAGAGGAAAGCCGGTTTTTCATAAATGTCAATATTTTTAGGGATTGTAATGCTTGCTCTTTTTGGGACAACTTCCCCTTCAGCTCCCGGCCAGAACCATCTTACGCCGTAAAATTTTTCGAGAAAGGTGTAAACTGCGTAAATACTTCCTTTGCGAGCAGTCCGGTAGTCGAATGGAATGAGTCGGCCTCTTCCCTTATCAAGATCATCACCCATTAGAATCAAATTGTTTCCAACTGATTTGATGATGAATGAATCCGGAGTAAATTTTTTTCTAATTTTTAGTTTGTCAGTATATTTGCTTTGTCCGACCATGATAAGTTGACCAGATATATTCTTATCGTCAGTTACAATAGAATATTTTTTCCCAGAAATCTTTTTTAAATAATTTTGCAGTTCACTAGCTGCGAATTTTGTGACTTTCGGAGCATTGCATTTAATAATAATACTGATTTTTTTATTTTCCGCACCATGCGTGATTCGACTAAAAATCATCAAGGTAAGAACTAAGGTTTTAAAAATTTTCATTATAATCTCTTTTTCATTTAATAATTGTTAACTGCTGCAATCCAGTGTTCATCTCTTGAATTCCACGCGTCATCTTCTTTCATAGATTCGACATGTCCATCAACCATTAGATAATTATGTACTCGTCCGCCATGACTCATATTCGGCTGCCTATGCACGTGCCATCCCGGTGAACCCCAATTATTGTAGCCAGCCGCGTCGCTGTTGTTATGTCCGAAATTAAGTCCCCAGTATTCAGTCAGCATGAACCATTGTGATGGAACCCGTTTCCTTAGCTCAGACAGTTTTAATGGTTTCAGGTAATGAGTTGCTCCTTTGCTCATTGCATATGAACGCTTATATTCCCATGTCTGCTTATTGTTATCACTGGGGCAAGCAAAGAATTTTTCTTTTAAAGATGGATCATGCTTTACAAGCACTTCTTCCCAGGTGTCGTTATTCCAAACCCCATTCCCCGTTGGAGCTCCCATGAGCCAGTCGTCATGGTCGTTTATATACATATTAAATCCTAAGCCAAGTTGTTTCATCTTATTGACGCAGCTTATCTTCTTTGCCGTCTCTCTGGCTTTATTCAGAGCAGGCAACAGCATACTGGCAAGGATTGCTATGATAGCGATAACGACGAGGAGTTCGATAAGTGTGAACTTTGAACTTTGCTTTTTCATTTTTTGTCTCCTTTTTTAGTTTTTAAAAATTATTTTTTCCTGTTGATTTGCGTATTAGCAGTTCTGTTTTTATGGAGGTGCAATTAGTTGTTGCTGGTAAGGATATGAGTCTTTTTACTGCTTGTACACCCATTTCGTAATATGGGACTTTAACAGTTGTCAAGGGAGGATTCATAGATTTTGCGTCGGGAATGTCATCGAAGCCGGCGATTGAAATATCTTCAGGAACTCTTAATCCTGATGCAATAGCCGCTTCGACTGCGCCTGAGGCTTTGATATCAGTGTCAACGAAAACCGCTGTCGGGCGGTCTTTACCTAAGGCAAGTAATTTCAATAAGGCTTCAGCGCCAGCTTTTTTAGTTCCAGAGCTAATCAATTTGATGTATTCCGGCGAACATGGAATGTTTAAAGTTTCGCAACTTGCACGAAAAGCATCAATACGCTTTTTATGAACCTGGGTACTGCCAGCTATGAGTGCAATTTTATGATGTCCTGCTTTTTTAAAGTAATGTATTAGTTGATGTATTCCGCTCAGACAATTCCATGTTATGTTGTTGGTCGACGACTTCAGGCGAGAGTCAACATCAATACAAACCAGCCTTTTATTACGATTAGCTGCTGTTTTTGCTTCGTCCTCCGTCGGATTGATAAGTATGCAGTAGTTATTTTGATTTTTTGTTTCCTTCAAAATATCAGAGGTGCTCAACATTTTAATCTTTCCATTGAAAAAATTGATGATTCCGCGTCTTATTTCACTGGATATAAACCAGTTAAGCGGATCAATGTTAGCGATGTTATCCTGTGGCGGAACATTGACATATAAGACGAAAGGAACAATATTATTACTCATGAATAACACGTCTTCTCCACTTTTTTTAATAAAAGTTCCGCCTCCGATTTTCCGCTCGACAATGCCATCAGCAACCAGAGATTTCATAGCTTGTGATACAGTTAAAGAACTGACATTGAACGCACGCATCAGTTCACGTTCTGAATGAAATCGTTGCCCGGTGGAATATTCATTAGCTATTAAGTTTGTAAGAATATTTTTAAGCTGTATATGCTTTGCTATTCCACTTTTTTTGTTTAATGTTCCAATCATCAATAAATGTGCCTTATTAAGTGTATTGTTTTTTTAATACACTTCTATTATAATACAGTTCCGATGAAATGTCAAGACCTGTTCGTTTAAAACAGCAATTAAAAAATAGTGTGCCGTAAAAAACTTGCATACGGCGTGATTTATTATTTTTTTAACCAGTACTCAAGAAAATCATATCCCTTTTCAAGTTCTTTTACTGGGGGACAATGTCCCGAACCATGATTGGATAAAACCAGACGTTTATCAACATCAGGAAGCTGAAAATAAGCTTTTGCATTATTCATTTCAATTTGGCTGTTTTCATTATCATAGAGACCTGCAAGTAGCATAAATGGTTTAGGACAAGCCAGTGTCAGAAGTTGCGAATGACTCATTCCTTGTTCTTGTAGTTTTTCAACCTTCTCCCCCCAGTACCATATATCATCCCAATTCGTTTGATCCCATCTTATGCCGAAATCACTGGTCAGAATAACTTTAATTCTATTATCAAGGCAGCCAGTGTAAAAAGCCATTTTCCCGCCAAGTGAATGTCCGGCAATACCTATATTAGTTTTATCTACCCAGAAATCATCGTAGAGTGAATCTACCAGCAAGCGAGTATCGGCAATAAGTTTTCCGATACCGCTCCATCTCGGATATTCTGCTAAAAGTTTTTCCGCAGTCACCTGCCATTTTTCAAAAGCTTCATATCGATTATAATCACAGGAAAAATTGCCTCCAGAAATCTCAGAATCACCCTTGTAAAAATGAAATGGATACGCATCGGCTATCGCTGTTATAAAACCGCGCTTAACAAGATCAAGTGCCATACTGAGCTGTTTATATCGAGCAATAGCCTTTCCTGATTCAAGATCAAATCCAACCATGCCGTCTGGATGATAAAAGGGAACAGCAACCGCTGAACATTTTTTCGTAATCTTTTTGGGGAACAACTTCAGAAGTTTCTGATATTCCGCAGGGCCACAGGCTTGAAGGTAAAGCTTCCCGTCAAAGTCAGGATGTTCAATGTGTCGAACCATGTGAAGCGAATGTTTGAAAGCATAATTTTCTGGATGTCCGATTGCATCCTGCCATTTTTTCAAAAGTTCCTGTTTCATTTTTTTTATTCCAATTCGTCTATCATTTTTTGGATAGCCAAAGCATCGTGCCAATCCGCCAATATAATTTTGTTCAGGTCAAGGCCGAAATGACGCGCTATATCTACTCCCATAATCTGATTGTCGGTGGTATTGACGTGCAAATGATCGCGCATCAGTTCACGTTCTGAATGAAAGCGTTGCCCAGTGGAATATTCATTACCTATTAAATTTATAAGAATATTTTTAAGCTGTAAATGCTTTGCTATTCCACTTTTTTTGTTTAATGTTCCAATCATCAATAAATGTGCCTTATTAAGTGTATTGTTTTTTTAATACACTTCTATTGTAATACCGCTTCGATGAAATGTCAACAGCCATTTATATGAAATAATAAATAATATCGTAATTTCGTAATCGGTCAGTTCAATGTCAAAATTCATAAAAGTAGTCGCTGGTGCGGCTCGCACCGCGACAAAAGTCTTTGACAGCTCAAAAGACTATAGCCCGACTTAAATCCCTCATGTGCTGGAGCAAGGCTGCTCCTAGCACTACTAAGAAAAATAACTGACCGATTACGTAATTTCAATAAAATAAACATTTGTTGTTGGAAATACTATAAAACTATTCTATTATAAATAAAATCAACTTAACTTAATAATGGATATATAATGCAAATAGAAAAATGTTCGTATGGTGGCTGGGATAATTGTTTGGAAATGAGCAATGATCAAGTAAAACTGATAATAACTTTAGACGTTGGTCCCCGGGTTATATTTTATGGTTTTGCTGGCGGTCAGAATATGTTCAAAAACTTTGATGAGCAGATGGGACAAACTGGCGGCGACGAATGGAAGATTTACGGCGGGCACCGTTTATGGCACGCTCCTGAAGTAGCGCCGCGTACATACTCACTTGATAATGAAGCTGTCAGTTATGAGCGTGTCGGCAACAAAGTAATTCTGAATTGCACACCTGAAGCTGATAATAAACTTAAAAAAGTTATTGAGATCGAGTTGGATGAAAATAGCAGTGAAGTCAAATTATCCCATAAAATATTTAACATTGACTATTGGGACAAGGAATTTTCCACCTGGTGCCTGACAGTGATGGCTCCTGAAGGCAGGGTAATTATTCCGCAGGAACCGTACGTCGCGCACGGCTCAGAGGAAAATGAATCATTTGACCCCGCCCGTCCGCTGGTGCTTTGGCAATATACAAATATGGCTGATCCGCGCTTTATTTGGGGAGAAAAATATATCCAGCTCAAGGAAGATTCATCAATAGATTCCAAACAGAAAATAGGCATCCTGAATAAACAAGGCTGGGCGGCTTATGCTCTGAAAGGCGATTTGTTCGTGAAAAAACAGGATTATGATGCCGATGCCGAATATCCTGACTATAACTGTAACGCCGAATACTTCACCATGCCGGGAATGCTGGAAATAGAAACATTTTCACCACTGAAGCGCGTTGCTCACGGTGAATATTTAGAAAATAATGAAACTTGGAACTTATTCAAAGTCGATGTCAGCGAAGATGAAGCGGATATTGACGCGAAAGTTTTACCGCTGATTTAGTAGTTTTTTACATAAATCATGGTTTTAGCCGACCATGAAGAACCGGGGCTGAGAACCTGCATGCCTGTAATTTCTGGAGGTAGATCCAGATTTGGTGCGTTTACCATCCAAGTCATTGGTTCAGGACAGAAAAAGTCTTTATTGCCGCCGTTGTTCCATAGGCACCAGTGACGATATTGTTCATCGACTTCGTAATAAAGTCGCGCATGAGCATCTGGATATTCAATAATCGCGCCCCGGAAGGGCTTTTTATCGATTATTTCTGTTGCTATCGGGCAATGACAGCTTACTGCACGGTCATTTTTGAAGGTGTGGTCTTCTTTCTCCCATGGCAAAAGTTTACCTGACGGTAGGTGGCGCGATTGGTCAATATCCCAGTAGCCGTCTCCGGTTGTAACTTTAACTTGTGCGTTGGCCGGCATGTTGAACGCGGTATGGAAGCCGAGCCCGAATGGCATGGGAAGGGTGCTCTTATTGTGGACGGAAATTTTTTGAATTACCGCTTCAGGAGTGAAAAGATAGACCATGGTCAGAGTGAAATCATGAGGATAGCCGGAAGTAGCCTTAAAATCATAAACCATGGTAACTGAATCATCACCGAGATGCGTCAAGCGCCATGGTTGACCGAGAATCAAACCGTGCAGATGATTATTACATTCTGGTTCGTTGACCATTAATGAATATTGCTGTTTCCCGAAAATGAATTTACCACCATCTATTCGATTTGGTGGAAACAGTACTGGTATCCCATACATTTGCGGTTGCAAATGCAGTTCGTTTAGCACTGATGGAGAACGCAGCAATTCCAGCTTGCTTGCTTTATGCCGCAAGCGAAACATATTAGCACCGGCATCGACTGCTATTTCCGCTAACCAACCGCCGGAATCAATTCGCAGGATATTTTTTTTTGTTCCGGTTGCCTTATCGTTCATGTTTGTTAGAATGATATATTGACGTCGCCAAAGATTTTTGTTGGCGGCGGCATCATGACAAGCTTTTTCTTTTCAGTCCAGTCGCGATCCCAGGTTCCTAATAGTAGTGGGTCAGTTTCTTCGCCCCATGGATTTAAATCAATAATCAGGATTTTTTTGCTGGAAGTAATATAGATGTCCATAACAAAAGTTTCTGCAGGCAGATTCCAGGATATTTCATTGAAAAATTCGTTGACGAGTTCCCATAATTGCTCTTTCATGCCTTCAAGCCGGCGGAAGTGACGGATTAGCCAGTATTGACTCATTGCTGATAATTCGCCTTTGTGTATAAACAATCTGAATTCGCGTGTTTGGTTAATACGACGGAAAGGACGTATGCAGATATGGCTTACTTCTTTTTTTGCCGCCGCTTTACGAACTTTTTTGCTCAGCGCTAAGAAATTCCAGGCACTTTCGGGGGAATAAACCGCACCACGTTTTGCTCTGAAACGTTCAGTGTCAGTTGGAGCACAGGTATCGACGGAAACAAAACAGTTTCCCGGGATATAATGCATTGGTTGTCTCATGCGTGTAATGACATTATACGCAATCGGACCGCCAATCGCGCCATCGGCTAAAGCCTCAATTTCTTCGGGCTGCAGTTTTATAAAAGATGTCGGGAATGTATTTCCAGACAAAGCCGGATACCAATTCTGCATCTTGCAAAAGTCGTTATTATCCATAAGGCAAAGACCATTTTAAAGTTTAAAAGTATGTGTTATATAAAAAATATCAAACAATAATATACAGCCTTATTGCCCAAAAAACAAATATTATTCGCGTAATTAAAAAAAACATACTTTTTCTCTACTTGGCTATTGACTTAGTTTGGATTTTGTATTATACTAGAATTAACAACTGATTCGAACCAGTGTGAACCAGATTGAAATAATAGATAAAAAATGAATGAAAACTGTACAATTACATTAGATCCTACTTTAACTCTGCCGGAGCAAGTGTTTGAAAAGATTGTTTTTGATATAAAGAACAGCAAGTTGCTTCCAGGTGAAAAATTACCGAGCGATAGAGCATTGGCAAAGCAGTATGGCATAGGGCGCGGGTCGATTATCGTTGCGTTGAAACGTCTCGAGGAAGAATGTTATGTTGAGCGTATTCCCGCCCGCGGCTCTTTTGTACGGCATGACGCGGAAATTACAAGTACTGAAATTAACATCGCTTTTATTTCTTCTGAATATTCTATATCAATTGCTACAATGGACCCGGAAAACTGGGGAATTAACTTCGAAATTTTCAGGGGAGTCAATTTTGCCGCCTGCAAGTCTACAAATGTACATATAACATTTCGTTATATGCTTGAGTCCACGGATGAAATGATTTTACGCAGACAGAGGGAATTATTGAAAACTTTTGATGGCGTTATTTTTGTTGGACATGAATTTGCTGATTTAAAAAATGTTGTAATTCGGGAAAATATTCCGGCGGTGATTGTTGCTCCTGATAATACCTTACATCAAGAATTGTTGCCATATGTAGAAAATGATAAAGAAGATGCCTTTAAGGGTTTTGCAGAATTTTTAAAGCGAAAAAAAGTCAACTCAATCGGTTTAATAAGCGAAATATTTCCGGACAGCAATTGCAGTAGTGCTGTATACCGGGATAGAAAGCTGAAACGATTATATAAGTATATTAAAGATATAGAGATTATAGAATTTGAAATTCCCGTATTTGTTGATGATGAAGACGAGCTGATAAAGGCTTTTGAAAAAACTCTCCCGAGTAAAGCTGAATCTTTACCAGATGTTATCTATCCGTTAAATGCATTAACTATTCCAACTCTTTATGAATTTGCACATATTAAAAATTGGCAAATCGGGAAAGATATAAAAATTATTTCCTTTGCCAGCGGCCTGAGTTTTAATCAACTGCGCCCCAAAATGACTTTTCTGCAGGTACCAAACTGCAAAATGGGTGAACAGGCTGTAGAAATATTAATAGATGCTATTCGAAATAAAAAACATATAACAAATAAACTTGTACAGTCAGCTATAGTAGAAGGAAAATCGTTTTAAACAATTAAACTTAAGGAGAGCCGTATTATGTTTAATCGCAATAAAATTTTCACACTCATTGAACTCCTCGTTGTGATTGCTATCATAGCAATCCTCGCTTCAATGTTGCTTCCGGCGCTGAATCAGGCGCGAGGGAAAGCAAAAACTATAAAATGCCTTAGTAATCTGAAACAGATATATCTTGGCGCGACTTTTTACTGTAGTGATTATGATGTGAAACACATGCCTAATGGACCAGCGTGGGGACCTGATACTGGATATTGGCAGGGAGCAATCTATAAAGGGAAATATATTAAAACAACTAACTGGGGCGGCGGGGGACCTAACGGAGCATACGCCTGTGATACTGAGATGAGAAAGACTGTAGGCACGAAAAGTGAATTTGGTACTTGGAAAGGGACTCATTATGGTATAAATTGGTTCCTGGTTCAATCTTCGCCTACAGATGCTAATGCTTATCAACGCTGGCATCCTAAAGCGACGATTCCTCAACCTTCACAAGCTATGTATTTTGGCGACAAGTCTCCATATATGCAAGCTGAAGTAATTTATAGCGATACTATAAATACTGCCTTGCCGACTTACATGCGACACCAGAACAAAATGAACTATACTTTTGTCGATGGTCATGCTGAGACTGGCGGTACTGATAAAGTTCCCAACTATTTTACATTAGGGAATAATGCTGCAAAGTATCGTTTCTGGCTGCGGCGCAGTTATGCGGCAAATAAATCATGGCTTGATTTGTAGATGATAGAAATTACAACTTGTAAATTAATAGGAGTATTTAGATGAATAAAACACATTTGTGTTGTGCCTTACTTTTAATAACCGGAGCTTTATCTTCTTTCGGAGAATTGATATTTAAAAATGATTTTCAGAAGAAATCACCGATTAAGTTTTGGACATCGGGCGGTAAGTACAAGATAAATTTTATGGGTTTGACAACAGAGAACGCACCTGAAGGACGTAAAGTCTTTAAACTTGATGTTACTTTTTTGAAAAATTCTTATGGATATTATTATTTTCAAATTCCATTGAAATTTATGCCGTCAAGTAATTTAAGATTAAAAACCCGGGTGTTGCTGGGCAAGGAAAATACCGCGCGTTTCGGCATCGGCTTCAATGCATTTTTTCCCGAATTTCGACGCAGCGGTTGCAAGACGCTCTGTAAATTTTCGACGAGTACTGATGGTAAATGGCGGGACTTGGACCTTGACGGTATGGGATGGTTGAATAACTTAAAAGTGAAATTCTGTAAAAAATATGCTCCTCCGGTAACTCGAGTTGAAAATTTAAGTCCATATATTGACCGTGTTATATTATTTAGTACGGGCTCCGCCAAACAAAAGCGTTTAGTAGTTTATCTGGACGGAATTGAGGTAAGCGGTGATGCCGTGCCAAGGAAAGATTGGAGTAAGTTACTGCGGAAATACCAGGAGCAGGTTTTACTTAAACAACAGAAGTTGCTTAGTGAATGTCGAGGACTTTTGGACAGGCATATTAAGGCAAGCGGTAAAAGTGTTTTCAGTAATAATTGTGAAAAGTTTCTTAAGCCATTGGAAGAACGGAAAAAGCGTGATGGTAAGAGTTTTATCTTAAACAAGGATGAGTATAAGCGAATTTTACGCGAGATCGCTGATTTAAAATCCGCAGGCGGCAAAAAGCTTTCAGACAAAGCATTAGTTTACACCTTGAACAATCCGATAATCAGTACAATGATTTTACCGAAAGGATCGGTGCCGCTTCAAGCTGAACTGGGCGGCAAAGCTATAAAACTGGTTGCGGCTAAAGGGGAATTCGAATCTTTCAGCATTCTGGTTAAGGCTATGAGAAAACTCGATAAGTTGATAGTTGTCTGTGATGATTTGAAAAGTCGTTCAGGCGCGCTTATTCCTGCTGGAAATGTTGATTTAAAAAGTGTTAAATGCTGGTATCAGGCCAAAGGAGCGTGGTATACATGGATTAAAGGAGGAGGGAGTCAGATGACTCCTGAATTATTGCTTAATGATGATTCTCTGGTAAAAGTTGACGATAACCTTAAAACTAATTTTATAAAATTACGCTTCCCTTCAGGCGATAAATATTGGAATGTCGATGATCCGAAATGGAATAAAAAAAAAAGAACAAGTCTTTTGCCAGTTGATCAATTTCCTGTTCGGGACGCTAAAAAACTTTTACCCTTGTTGCTTAATAAAAATAATTTAAAACAATTCTGGGGAACTGTAAAAGTTCCGCAAACAGCTTCTCCCGGAGTCTATACTGGTATCTTGAAAGTTTTAAACGGCAATGACGTTCTAGCTAAAGTTAAACTTAAATTACGCGTCCTTACATTTGAATTGCCAAAGCCTAAAACCCGCTATAGTTTAAAGAAAGAGTTCATAAGTTCAATATTCTATCGCAGCCGCTACAACCCGAAATACCCCAATGGGACAATTTCATCTGAGGATCGTTCCACACAACAGATTGCCGCTGAATTAAAGAATATGCGTGAACATAATATTTTTAACCCGAACTGTTACCAGAAATTTAACGACAAAAAAAGTTTCGCGAAAATGTTGGAATTGCGTAATGCTGCTGGCATGAAAGGCTTGGCTATTTATTATCTGGGGATTATCACTTCTCCGTCGTGGAACAAGAGACCGCAAAATTTTTTAAAGCTTGTCAAGGATGTTAAAGCTTTTATGGAAAAATTCGGAGTTTCAGAATACTATTGCTTTGGGGTTGATGAAGCACATGGTGAACGTCTTGTGGCACAGCTTAATGTCTGGAAAATGGTTCATGAATCTGGAGTTAAAATGCTTGTTTCCGGGAGTATGCGGAATTTGCACGTCGCAGATAAGATCGACATACAGGTGAATCACGGTAAACCTACTTTGGAAAGAGCTGCATTATGGAAGAAAAAAAATAAAAATCTCAAGCTACTGGCCTATGCCTGGCCGCAGGGTGGTGTTGAAGATCCGGTATTTAATCGTCGCGGTCTCGGGATGACTACCTGGCTGGCGAATTATGACGGAACCATGACTTACGCGTATATGCATGCTATGGGGAACGGCTGGAATGATTCTGATCATCGCAGCTACCGCGATCATAATTATGTATATCCGACTACAGATGGAGTTATTTCAACCATAGCACTGGTTGGGTTCAGGGAGGGAGTCGATGATGTTCGTTATGCCACCAAGCTCAAAGAGCTTATAGAACAGCATAGAAACGGGCCGAAAAAAACTCTGGCTGCCGCTGCTCAAACTTTCCTTGATGAGCTTAGAGATGACGGCGATTTGCATTTGCTTCGTCTGGAAATAATCAATTACATTCTTGAACTATTGAAATAATGGAGAATTTACTAATGAACAAAGTTATAGTTTTTATTTTAATCAATATATTTACATTGGGATCTGTATTCGCGGAACTCCAAGTGAAAACCGCAGTTGCTGTAAAGACTGGTAAATCTCCAGTTATTGACGGCGTAATCGCTAATGATGAATGGAAGGGGGCGTTTTGGCATAATTCGTTTGTAGCATATCCTGGCGATTCCATGGCAAAACAGCAAAGCCGTTTTGCGGTGATGTTCGATAAAGCAAATATTTATATTGCCGTAAAATGTGATGAAATTCATATGGATAAAGTCAAACCTTACCGCAAAAATGATGTAAGTATCTGGCAGCATGCCGGACTTGAATTCATGTTACAGCATGAGGGAGAAAAAAAAGAACATCTGCAGTTTTTGACTAGTGCAGGCGGTAGTGGTTACGGGTTGAAATTTATTACAAAAGCTCAAAATACTAAACATGAAATTCCAGACGCGAAATGGCAACGGGCGGCGAAGCGGAATGAAAGCGGCTACATTGTTGAAGTTAAAATATCATTTGCATTATTTGGGGGCAAGGTACCATCAAATGGTACTGAATGGCGCTTTAATATTCTCCGCAATGCGCTTACTTTGGATAGTGATCGTTTTTCTACATGGTCGCCGGTCTCAGATTTTCATGCTCCAGTGTCTTTCGGGTATTTAATTTTTGCCTTTTCTGAAGCGCATTTAATCAAACAGCGCGTTAACGCAAAAAGAAAGTTCAATACTCTGGCATCACGAATTGAAATCTTTCAGGGAAAATACGCAAAATTCGATTCCGCCTTTGCTCACAAGTTGAATGCAGAACTAAAACGTATTAACTGGTTAAGATTTAAAGCATTTGGCACAAGCGTAATGACGATGAATAAAGTTCAGTTGGAAGCGTTTTGTGAAAAACTTTTGGCTTTTTCCGGGTGCTTTGAAAAATTAAAGCAGATGCGTTCAGAATATCTGCTTAACAAATTTTTAAAATAGTTTGACCGCTTTATTATTCGGCTTTATCTGGGGTTTGTGCGTTAAAATTGAGTTGTAAGCGAGTGAATACAATTATTAAATATACAGAGAAGCAAATGATGTAAACACTGCTGAAACTTAAAAAAGGTAACTCAAAAGCACGGAACATAGTCGCGATCAGAAGCGGTGGAAAACTGGCATAAATTCCGATGGTGAAACGGGTGCTGTATTTTAGTACCGGAGTTCTGGTGCTTGTGGCCGATAAATTCAAAATAAAAGAAAACATCATAACAAAAAATGAAACCTGTAAAAAAATGCCGACTAGATTTGCGAAAAATTCTGCTGAAATTAACATGTTTTTGTAGTAATCAGTCAGAGCTGACCAGGATAGTTCCGGGAAATGACAAATAAATTTATCTTTTACTGATGTGTTGTCTTTTATATAAGATACGATAGCGGAACGCTGTATGCTTTCAACATTTAGTTGTTTTTTGGAGCAGTAGGCAAATGGAAGTAATAAAAATTTATCAGGTCCGATTTTTAACCATGGAGCAAACATTGCCGGAGTCCATAACAAACCGGAGTTAACATCATCGGCGTCTATTTCAGGCAGACCACTTTTATCGATGTTTGGCAGATAAGTTATTTTCTGGAGAGAGTCAGCTATAAGAAGAGATTTTTTTTCACTGAGCTTCTTTGGTGTTATTCCGTTCTGGTCGACCTGAATGTCACCGAAAACCTCTTCCATTTGCGCGAAAGTTTCGTCAACCGCTCGTGAGTTTTTGGAATAAGTACACATCAATATAAATAATGAACAAATAAGTATCAGGATAAATAAATGCCAAAACGCTCTGCCCAGGGATTGGGATAAAAGTTTTGTGAAAACCTTTGTGTCTTTGCATGTTCCAATTAAAGCTGTAAAAAAATTCATAAGTTAAACCGAGATTGTTTTTTTGAAATCTTTTTTATTGCCGCTCTTCTTCAAACGTTTCAACTTAGATTCTATAACACTAAAATCTTCTTCTGTCAAGCGGTCAACGAACAATATCCCATCAAGATGATCAACTTCATGCTGCAAACAGCGTGCCAGTAAGCCGCCGCATTCGCATTCGATCAATTCCCCATCAATAGTTTGAGCACGAAACTGAATAAACTGCGGACGCTCAACTGGAGCATAAATCTCAGGTACGCTCAAACAGCCTTCCTCGGCAGTATCAGTAGTTTCGCTGACAGCAATGATTTCAGGGTTGATTATCACCATTGGCATACGCGGCAGGAGCAGTGCCTCACCCGGTGAAATAGCTGTGCTTTGAGAAGCAGGTACAGCTAAAGCGACAATTCTTTTGTCTACATTATATTGAGGGCCAGCCAGGCCGATGCCGTCGAAAAGTTCCATTGTGAAAAGCATTTCTTCAGCAATTTTATGTATTTCCGGAGTAACATCCTTTATCGCATCGGATGTTTTTTTGAGAATTTCCGCTCCGTAAGTGGTAACTATATATTTATTTTTGTGTCTAAAAAACATTTTTATGCTCTTGGTTTATATGCTTTGCTCGTAGGCTTCCAGTGCGCACGCGATTCTTTTTTGACACGCTTGTGAGCCTATTAACATTATTGTTTCATCAAGTTCCGCGCCGCCGGCGACACCGGTAACTGCCAGTCTGACTGGAGCGAATAATTTACCATGTTCTAAATCGTTTTCGTTTTCCGTATCGGCAAGTATTGCGGAAATGAGTTCTCCGGAAAGTTCCGGCGCAGCGGCAAGCTTTTTGGAAAAAGCGATCAACGCGGCACGGTTTTCTTCTTTTTTGAACTGTTTTCTGAATTGCTTGCCGCCGTATTCAAAATCATCGCTGAAAAAATATTTCCAGCTTTCAATTTGAGTAAAGTCTTTAGTTCTTGTCTGCATTAAGGCGGCAACTTTGGATAATTTATCCTGATTAATATTTTTACCCCAGTCAAATGTTACGACAAATTCAGCAGCTTCAGCAAGGAATTTATCGAATGGCATTTCGGCGATATACATGCCGTTCATATTTAAAAGTTTTCGCGTATCAAACTGCGCTGGAGAACTTTTGACTCTATCCAGAGTAAAAGCTTCAATCATTTCTTCGCGGGTCATTTTTTCACGGTCATCGCCGGGCGACCAGCCCAGTAAAGCCAGATAATTGAACAATGCTTCAGACAGGAATCCTTTTTTGCGGAAATCCCCGACGAAAGCATCTCCATCGCGTTTGCTGTAAGGTTTTCCTGATTGATTGACAATCATCGGCATGTGCGCATAATTCGGAATTTCCGCACCGAGCGCATTATAAAGCAAAATATGACGGTATGTATTTTCGACATGATCGTCGCCGCGTATAATGTAATTTATTTTTTGCAGAATATCGTCGCAGACATTTGCCAAGTGGAAAATCGGTGAGCCGTCGCCCCGCATAATCACCAGATCCTTGATGCCGTCCAGCGGCTTGGATAATTCACCTTTGATTATGTCCTGATAAAATACTTCACGGCGTGTAAAAGTCATTCTGGCACAATTTTGTAATTCAAAAACTTCGCCGTTTTTTATACTTTCAAGCTTATCGCTCAAGTCAAAAATCAGTTCGTCATCGCTGTTAAAAAGTTTTAAATCTTTGAAGCCCGCAAAGCAAGCAAGTGTGGGAACGGCTTTGCCTTTTTTACTGACTCCCGCGAAACTCAAGCCGGAATATGCTACAGAAACATTTTCATCGGGATGCAGGACCATTTCCGCAGCTCCAACTGTTCTGATTATGGGAATATTGTCGCTGTCAAATGGAATACGGAATAAAATCGGAGCTTGTCCCTTATCATCGGCTTTGCCGCGGTAAGCTTTGTTTTCTGCGATTAGTTTCTGAGCCGCAGCTTCGTGAGCTTCCCGTTGTGAGGTCTGATACATGATTTCATCATCATGATCCAGCCCCAGCCAATCCATGCACTCAAAAAGCGCATTGATAGCTTCTTGGGTCGAACGTTCCAAGTCGGTATCTTCAATTCTAAGTAAAAATTTACCGCCTGCGTGTCTGGCGAAAAGCCAATTAAAAATAGCTGTCCTGATATTACCAATATGCACTTGTCCAGTAGGAGATGGTGCGAATCTTACTCTGCGTTCCATTATAAAGTTTCCTGATTAATTATTTAAAGCAACAATCTAGTTATTAACTGTTAAGTCAACCCCGATTGTATTAGTGTTAGTTGCGGCTCTGAGGGAAACTTTAGCTTTCCGCAGGGCTACCAGCGCCCTTACCAGATTAACTTCGGCGTCAACCAAAACAGTCTGAGCCTGGAAAAGACGAGCCAATTCGGTATTTCCCGCACGATATTCTTCTTCCACCAGGTCACGCTGCTTGGTTACCAGTCCCAGTGTCTTTTTGTATATTCTTGCCTGTTTAGTACGCATGACATAATTAATATACGCACCGCGGACATCTTCAATAACCCTTAACCAGGATTCAGCAACATTGAATTTCGCCTGAGCAACCAAGGCTTCGGTTTCTCTTACCCGGTTAAAGCGGCTGAGACCATTAAAAAGAAGCCATTCTGCTTGAACACCACCGTCAAAGTTGGTGTTATTGTAACCGCTTCGCGAGGTTGGTGAAGTGACGCGAGTGCTGTTGGCTCCATAAGACATTGTACCGTAAGCTGTAACGGTCGGCATGTATGGGCCGAATGATTGATACATGGAGTATTTGGCGGTTTTCAATAATTCACGGAATTGGTGCAAGTCCGGACGATTATTCAAAGCAGTATCCAGATAAACGTCGATTGAAGTCAAACGGTCATCGGTTGCGGAGCTTATTGTCGGGAATTTTATTTTGGGCGGTAAATTTCCATCAGGATAACCCATCAGGCGGGCAAGCGCGTAAACTGCTATCTCATATTCATATTCCGCCTGAACCTGATCGACGGTTGCAACGTTAGCTTCAACTTTAAAGTTGAGAACCTCACTCAATGGTACCGCACCTGCATCAAATTTTAATTGTGTATCCCGCAAATTGCTTAACTGGAATTCCATGTTTGACTTAGCGATACGTTGACGTTCAATTGCCAGTAGAATATCGTAAAAAGCAAATGCTACGCCCCGCATCAGTAAACGTCTGGTATCTTCCTGTAAAGCCTTTTGAGCTTTGTATGAATGGCGTTGGGCTAAAACATTCATAGTTCTTGCCAGACCATCAAACAGCAGCCAGGTAGCATTCATACCTACATTAGCATAAGCGTTGGTATTATCCTGTGCTGTAGAGTTATTTTTCTGAGAGTAGTTATTGTTTGAGCCCCCTCCTCTGAACGAAGCGTTGACGGTAGGAGAATATGCCCCAATCGCCTGATAGTAACGCATCTTTGCCGCGTTAACAGCGTGGTACGCTGACGAATAATCAGGGTTGTTTTTGACGGCTATTTTTTGTGCGTAAACTAAGGTTAAAACAGTTATGTTAATAAGAACTTTACTATAGTGATCTTTCTTCTGTTCAGAGAAAATATTATCTTCCGTCGCGACCTGCGCTGCTGGATAACTGTAACACCCGCCCAGCAATAAGACAACAGCCCCGGCTAAAGAACTGATAACTAAAAAACACTTATTATTGTTTTTAAAAAATCTTAATTTACTTTTTTTCATGTTATATCTTTAAATACTTATTTTATTATTTAGGGCTCCGAAGACTGTGTTTTTTCTGTAATTTGCGAACTTATTACAATTACACACTCACCTTTCCATTTGCGGCCTTTATTCTGCGTCAACAATTCTTCCGCAGTACCGCGTAATACTTCTTCGTGAAGCTTAGTAGCTTCACGAATGATTGCTACTGAAGTATCACTGCCTATTATCCTGCTTATATAATCAAGAGTCTTCTCTATACGATGAGGAGACTCAAATATTATTACCGTCTTGTCTTCCACCGCAATACGTTCAAAAAACGCCGTTTTGCGTCCTGATTTAACAGGTGGAAAACCGTAAAAAGCAAATTTGTCAACTGGTAGCCCCGCTGCCGCTGCCGCGAATGTCAAAGCTGAAACACCCGGAATTATCTCCGGTTCGATTCCAGCGGCAACCGCTTCCCGGACTAATAAAAATCCCGGGTCAGCTATAGCCGGTGTACCCGCATCCGAAACAATCGCCAATTTTAAACCAGCCTGAACTTTTTCAATAAGTCCGGCAGTCTTATAGTGTTCATTATGTGTATGATAACTACACATCTTCGTATGAATATCAAAGCGTGTTAACAATTTACGCGTATGGCGCGTGTCTTCCGCGGCGATCAAATCAACTGACCGCAACGTTTCCAGCGCCCGATAAGTAATATCATTTAAATTACCAATCGGCGTAGATACTATATATAGTTTTCCCACAGTGTCAAATGCCATAAAATTAATATAATTTGTTTTCTGATTTCTTTATGAGTCGTAAACTAACGCATTTATGTTACATTGTACAGTAAAGTTTTATAAAAAAAGTGAAATATTATGGAAAAAAACGAAAAAATCAGCTTGTCTAAATATTTAAGTGTCTGTGGAATTGCATCGCGGCGTAAAAGTTGTGATTTAATAAAGCAGGGAAAAGTGCAGGTAAATCAGGAAATTGTCAAAGAGCCCGGTTACAAAATATCGTCGCGGGATAAGGTGATTTTCGCCGGAGAACAAGTCCTTTCTCAAGAGAAAGTATATATAATGTTAAACAAACCGCGTGGATATATTTGCACCAGCGACGATCCTTATGCTCCATTGAAAGCTCTTGATCTAGTAAAATTGCCTCCCGAACAATCACGTATACGGCTTTTTTCCGCTGGACGACTCGACAAAGACAGTGAAGGACTACTGATTTTCACCAACGATGGCGACTATGTCGAAAAAATCATGCATCCGAAACACGAAATCCTGAAAAATTATCAAGTAAAAACCAATTCAGAGATTCTTGATAATGTTTTAGATAAATTACGCGGCGGCATAGACGATGACAACGAGTTTCTCAAACCCAAAAAAATCATCAGAGAAGGCAAATGCCAGTATAAATTTATCTTAAACGAAGGCAAAAAGCGGGAAATTCGCCGCATGATGAGATTTGCCGGACCAGAAATCAGATCACTAAAACGAACTTCATTAGGTTCATTACTTCTGGGAACATTAGAATCCGGTAAATGGAGATACCTATCTTCCGCAGACATCAAAAAAACATTGGAACGGTAAAAACAGTCCGTTCCTCTGCCACGGAAAAGAATAAAAAATACAATATTTTTAGGTTCGGGTATTGACAAAAATTGCTTTATGGTATATGATAAGGTATCATAAGTAAGTGAAATTAATTTTTTGGACCCATTCATGATGTCATATTTTAATAAATGTGAAAAAATAATTCCATCAATAGAATTTGATGCAGAATCACCAGTTCCGTTGCATTATCAGCTTTCAACGGGAATAGAGGAATATTTACGCAAACATCGTTTTACTGCTGGTTCTATATTGATTTCAGAACGTGCTTTCGCTGAATATCTGAAGTTAAGTAGAAATACTATCCGAAAAGCTTACATCCGTTTACAGGAAGACGGAGTTATAGAACGCAAATCCAATGGGCGGAACGTTTATATCACGGAGCAGTTTGAAGAATCATATGTTCAGGAATCATATCCGACGATTGGTTTAGTTCTGCCTGATAAAATGTCGTGGCTGATTAGTAATCGAAAACTTGAGGTATTGGATTATGTTTCAGGAGTTATTGATACAGCTGGCGAATTTGGCTTTGCGGCAACGATAATTCCTTTGCCGCCGGTAGATGAGCCGCCCACAAAGTTACAAGATTGGTTTGATGATATGCGGGGACATTTAAGCGGTTTAATTTATCTTGGCGACCGCGAGGGCGAATATCACGACAAGGCTTTTCAGGTAATGTTGGCTGAAACCTCAATTCCACAAGTTTTTGTTGGAGGAAAGTCTCAATTAGAACACGTTGGTTCAGTTACAGTTGACGCGGTATCTGGAATGGCGCTGGCTATCGAACATTTACTTGAATTACAGCATAAAAATATTGGTCTTATTTTCAAAAAAGTCCCCAAACGGCGTTATTTGCAACTGCAAAGTTTTCATCGTTATAACGACGCAGTAGAAGCCCTGAATAAATGTAATGTTGAAGTTTGTCCTGAATTTGTGATTAATGACTTTAAAGATATTGCATCTTTAGAAAAACAAATCACTAAAATGCTGCAACTTAAAAATCGTCCGACTGTTTTTCTATGTTATAACGACTGGGTTGCGATGCAAGTTATTGAAATCTGCAAAAAACTTAACTTACGTGTACCTCAGGATATATCAATAATCGGGTATGACGATAATCATTTAGCGGCAGAATTTAATCCTCCATTGACAACAATTAAACATCCGCGGTATTTGCTTGGCAAGAATGCAGTAAAAATGATTGCTGAAAGCCGCCGATTACATGTGCCAGTGACTCAATTAAACAAAGTGTTGCAAACAAATCTTATAATCAGGAATTGTACCGCATCAAAAATAGAAAATCTCGCGGCGATAATGACAAGGTAAATTACAGAACTGGGTATAATAATCATATTGTTATCAGTTTTTACCTTAATTCAATTACAGTGTATTAATAATATTTTAATAAATCAAGGACGTTACGTGACAATGAATTTTATGTTAAAATCTTATATGTTGCTTTTTTGCAGTGGAATTGTATTATCAACAAGGGGAGCTCTTGTTGTCAATTTTAATCCTAACCCCTGGAGCAATTCTAACCCAGTTAAAATCTCAACATTAAAACAGCAGAGCAAAACAGTTTTACATAACGAACATCCGGTCTTTTTGGTAAATGTGCATAATTCTTCATCAAAACGTCTATTTGCAACAGTTAAACTGGAAGAATTTAATAAGGTAAAAATTCCAGAAGCTTCATTTTGTCTGCGAACTTCCGTTAACATAAGGACAAAAAACGGAACTTTGAAGGCCGATCCCCTGCCGCGTTTAAATAAAGAGCAAATCATCAGTATTCCAGGTGGAGAATCACGTCAAGTGTGGTTGGAATTTGACGCATCAAAATTGATTCCAGGGCAACATGATTATACTTTAAATATTCAAAATATTAATAATGTTCCGGTAATACAAGTCCCTCTGAATTTGCGCATCTTGCCTTTAGCATCCAACTTAAAGCCGGATTTACTTGTGTGGGATTGCAGTCTGCGCGGAACTGAAGGCGAAACACGGGAATTATTATTGACGGAACTTGTCAGTAGCGGGGTAAATATATTTCATTCAATTTGTGAGATTCCAGCGAAATTCGATGATAACGGTAATATGCTTGGCATCCCAGATTTTAAAGAATTGGATCAAATTGCTAAGGTTTTGAAACCTCACGCACGCATTTTATTATTAAGAGCCGCGAATTTATTTAAACAGCGCAAACACCGTTCAAAACATAAAGGTTATTTAAAAAGCGTTTCAGGGAAATTAATTGCTTTTGGTTCTCCCGCATGGAAAACGGCATTAAGTCAATGGGCTCAAGCTGTATCAAAACATTTAGCGGCAAGTAGTTTTCCTAATTCAAAGTGGGCTTTTTATCCTTACGATGAATATCTAGGATCAGGGTTTGTGACTTTTGCCAAAACGGTTAAGGCTGCCGTGCCTGATGTTCAGATTTTTGGTAATCCTGCGGGACGCAGCAGTCAACAATATCTGGGAACTTTAGCTTCTAAGAAATTAATTGACATAATTTGTCCGACTGCGGCTAGGTATTACGCAGAAAAAGCTGAACGTGTCAGTTTATATAAAGCTTTGAAAAATAGTAATGTCCGTAAATTATTCTATTTCGCAGGTTGGCCTCAAAAAGACTTTTCGCCATTAAAAATGTATCGGGCTCAAAGCTGGAAAGCTTTAGCATGGAATACTAATGGCTGGGGGTATTGGACAGCAACCGGTGTAGCGAAAAATCTTTGGGGCGGCAGTCCGTGGGATGATTACGATAATCCGCGCCCTAACCCTGAATCATTATATATTGAAGATGGTGTCGTAATTCCCAGTCGCCGCTGGCGTGCCGTGCGTGCCGGCGTTGAAGATTATGCCCTGATAAGCCTTGTTCGCCAAAAAGCAACTACAGCAACAGCGAAGAATACAATCAAAAATGCTATTGCGGCAGTTATGGCAGCTCCCGATAATTACAAAATATATGCTTCTCAAAGGCAAAAAATGATTGATTTACTAATGCAACTGGAAGGAATAAAAAAATGACTATTATAATCCCTTTACTTATTTGCGCTGTTAATATGGATTGGACGTTTAAACCAGATATGAAAGACTGGGAAACTAAAAATATTAACGGAAAAATCGAGGCTGTACAACTTCAAGGATCTACATGTATCAAGCTTACGACAACAAGCGCAAGAAAAAACTTTACTGTAATCCGTCGCCAAATCAACGATGTTAAAATTGGCGACAAAATAGAAATCACGGCTGAAGCTAAAGCGGATACTTCCCGTGCAAAATTAGTTATTAGTGGCGGTTTCAAGTGGGGAGAAAAAGTTAACGGTGGTCAATACGTTGAAAAGAAATACACCGCAAATTATATTTGGACAAAACTACGCATCGTTGTCAAAGTAAAAAAATTACCGCTATACGTTAATTTAGGAATATATAAAGCAAAAAATAAATACTTATTACTGAAAAACGTGTCCATAAAACCATTTTTAGGAAATATCGCCAGTAAATCAGAGTTAAAATCAACAAAAATTAATTTGCCAGGTAATTTGCCGGAAGGAAACTGGGAGCAAATAATTACAGAAAACAAAGGGAGCCTTAGTAAAACAAATAATGGAATCCGTTTGCTTGCTGATACAGCCGACTCCTGGGTTGCCTTACGTCAAAAACATAATAAGTTCAAAATCGGTGAAGAAATTATTTTCAGCGCAGAAGTAAAAGCTCCGACAGAAAATGCTCAATTAATAGTAACTGATGGATTTATTTGGGGTGAGGCTGTTAACAATCGACCATATCATAAGACTAAACACTCTGGTTCCGGCGAATGGGAAAAACTTCAAGCGCGTCTAACTGTCAGCAGCAATATGGTTTGTGTGGGACTTGGCATGAGTCGGGGGTGTGCCAAACAATGGTTGGAAGCACGTAATATAAAAATTACTCGTGAACGGGAAATCATTCCAAGTCAAGTAAAAAATACTGAAACCAGATTACAAAAATGCGCTAAAAATTCAGAAAATCCGCTAAAAATTCGAAATTATTGCAAAAAAACTTTAATAGAATTGAGGAAAAGATTCGCCGCATTTAAACAGGCTGAAGATACGCAAATGATAACATGCCTTAAGAGTTTACGCAAAACTTTAATCAAGGCGGAAACTCCAGTGTTTGTTTCGTGCGGAGTCATTAATCCTGAGAAAATAAAATTAGATTCAGAAAAAAGTATTCAAATAGAAATTTATAATATCTCGCGGGCACATTCAATTTATATGAAAATAAATGCCCCTGGAGCAAAAATCAAAGAAATAGATCCGACTAGTAAAACAAAGTTTGGATTGCTTGAAGGGAGCTTGTTTCAAGTTCCGGACGCGGAACCAGCAATTTTGGAAATATCAGCAAATCAAAATGTTATATGTGAGTTATTACCGCTTGATCATAACAGCGGTGATGCTTACAGAAAGTTCACTATTCAAAAATGGAGGTAAAATTGCCTTGTAAGTATTCTCGCCACAAAACAATAAAATTCACAAAAAAGAAGGAAAACTATTATGAAAAGTAAGACTTTTTTCACACTCATTGAACTCCTCGTTGTGATCGCTATCATAGCAATCCTCGCCGGTATGCTTTTACCAGCTCTGAATAAAGCCAGAGAAAAAGCTAAATCTATAAGCTGTAAATCGAACCTAAAACAAATAACTATGGCTGCCAGATTATACATAGATGATAACGATGGGTTTTTCTTTAGTCACACTTGGACCAATGATATAAGCGCTATCTATAAGGGTAAACATCGTCCCGGCATTCGTGACTATCTAGGTTTGAAATCTGCGAACTGGGACAAACAAGGCTTAATTGTAAATTGCCCGACCATGGAAGCTCTATGGCCATCAGTTAATTCATTTCATCAGAATTATTCCGTAAATTCAATGGCGATATTCTCTTGGGTAAAAAGCAGGAAACTAGTACAAATAAAGCATCCCTCAGAAATGTGTTATTTTATGGATGGTGCGGTTGCTTATCCCTCCGGAAACAAATGGTATATTGACGTTTTTTACGATGCTTACCGTGCTTCAGAATGTAAATTCCCGCATAATGGCTTTAGCAATATTAGTTTTATTGACGGTCATGTTGGAGATATCAAAGCTCCCGAATTCAAGAATTACAAACGTGAAGACCGTTTCTTTTCGGGGGATTAAATGCGCAGGAAATACGATACTAAATACTTCCGTCGAGAATATGATTTGGATTTAGCGGTGATCGGCGGTGGAGTCGCAGGGGTTACTGCGGCAATAACGGCGGCACGTCAGGGCTTGAAAGTCGGGCTCATGCAGAATCGTCCGGTTTACGGTGGCCCTTCGAGTTCTGAATCAAATGCTAATGAAGGCAGCTACTTATGCGTTAACGGCGCTTCTGATTATTACAATCGCAATGCCAGGGAAACTGGTATAATTGAAGAAATGAAGCTTGAGTTTTATAAAAAACTGGAAGAAGGCTGGCGGCGACACTGGAGTCTTGTTCTTAGGGATTTTGTCAAACGTGAATCTAATATAACCAGTTTTTTAAACTGTGAAGCTTATGATGTGCAGACGGAAGAAAATAAAATCACACAAGTGACCGGACGGGTAAGCGGTTCAGAATTGACAGTTATATTTCGGGCAAAACAATTTATTGATGCTACTGGAGATTCATTTATTGGAGCTGCTGCTGGAGCAGAATTCCGTATGGGGAGAGAAGGACGTGATGAATTCAATGAAAGCCTCGCGCCTGAATCTCCAGATACTTACACTCAAGGTACAACCATCATGTTTCGTGCTATTGATACTGGAAAACCAATAAAATTCGTTCCGCCTGAATGGGCTATGAAATTTAAAAGTGATGATGATCTGCCGTATCGCATCCATCGTAATCTGCACCATGGATATTGGTGGCTGGAAAGCGGTGGCATGCAGGATACAATAGCTGATAATGAAGATATCTATCAAGATTTACTAGCCGCATTGTTTGGAGTATGGGATCATATCAAAAATTACGGTGACCATGGTGCGGAAAATTACGCTATAGACTGGATATCACCATTTGCAGGCAAACGTGAATCAAGACGATTAATTGGGGATCACATACTTACCCAGAAAGACGTTATAACTAATCGACAATTCAAAGATGTCGTAGCGTATGGAGGATGGCCAGTTGATATTCATGCGCCGGAAGGGATTTTGGGGAAATCGCATCCCGGCAGCGCTCCGCCAATGCTATTCCCAAAGACTTACGGTATTCCATTTCGCTGCCTGTATTCAAAAAATATTGATAATTTAATGATGCCGGGACGCAATATAAGCGCGTCCCATGTAGCAATGGGAACAACGAGAGTCATGGCGACCTGTGCAGTTTGCGCTCAAGCTACAGCTACAGCTGCTGTTTTGAGTTGTAAATACAACAAAACTCCACGAAAAATAGGTTCTGAGCATATTGAAGAACTGCAACAATTACTGTTACTTAATGATGCAACATTACCAGATATAAAATATACGCAGTCGAATAACTTAACACAGTACGCTAAGGTTACAGCGACAAGCTCCATGTCTTTGAAGTTTCCAGAACCAGACAAGGTTCTAAGTTTATTGGCAGAAGCTAAAAGCACCGACGATCCATGTGACATTCCTCCAGTAGATAGAACTAGAGCTCAAATATTCCCGACAAATTCAAATTATATCGAATCAATAACATTACGTATGAACAATTGCAACTCTCACCCAGTTGAGGTAACAACTAATTTGAGTCTTGCTCAAGACCGTTATGATTTTAGTGGAAAAAATAAGCTGAAAGAAGCAACACAACTTGTTCCCATTGGAACCGATATTTCTGTAACGTTCAATTTTGATATTAAAATTCTTGATAATGCTTTGTTATGTTTAATAATCAACCCTGTAGCTGGAATAGATGTTCAGACAAGTTCTTATTCTATGCCGGGACTTTACCTAAAGCCGGATGGTTGCTACTTTGATAACACAAATATCTGGTTTGAGGTTGAACCGGCACAAAACATATTTGACCCCCAAAACACAGTCAATGGAATCTCAAGAGCTGAAGAGAAAACTAATATGTGGATTGGAGATCCTCAGGTTGCTTTACCACAAAGCTTGTTGCTTGAATGGGAAACGACAAATGAGTTCAACTGTATTGATTTAATATTTGACACCAATTTAAACAAAATCAATAAATATGGCGCCGCACCGGAATGTATTAAGAATTACGAATTATTTGCGGATGGGAAACTGCTTTTAAAAGTAGAGAATAACTATCAGAGGTTTAAACGGCATTGTTTTGCGAACACAATTAAGGCAAGCAAATTAGAGCTGAAAATAATTGGAACTAATGGAGATCAAGCACCTAGAATCTACGAAGTTAGAGTTTTTCTAAAATAATAAGTATTGTTGTTGTTTAAGTTATAATTTCTATTCATATTTTAAGCGAAGGCAAAAAGCGCGAAATCCGCCGCATGATGAGATTTATTTGTAAATATGGCAGTCTGCGGTTATCATATACCTTAAGGATATATTGATAAATTCTGGGAGGATTTTGATATGGGGACCAGAGTTCGCAAAGAACGCGAAATGAATGAGGAGTTCGAACAAAAACATAGTTTGACTTCTTACCAGTGTGAAAATTGTTTAAAGAAAAGTAAACGTGCTCCTGATTATGACGGAAGACATTTTTGTTGTGAAGACTGTCGTATAAAGTACCGCAAAATTAAAATTAAAGTTCCATTTGTTGGCGAACATATTGTTTCCCCGCGTAATGGCTATGTACATCATGGGATCGGCGATGATCAGGAGGGAGTGCTTCATTACGCCGGATTTTCCGAAGCTGCCAGTGGTGCCCCAGTTGTTCGCGGTTCTTTTCATGATTTTAGTCATGGCAATAGAATTATTGTGATGCCGCACAAGACCCGTAAATACAGCTTGTTGGAATCCGTCAGGCGTGCTGAAGAGCGGCTTGGAGAAGCAAACTATGACTTACCCAGCAACAATTGCGAACACTTCGTTAACTGGTGTATTAATGGGAAAGTTAAAAGCAGACAAGTCGAAAAAGTGGCGACTTACACTACTGGTATAATTGTGTTTATTGTCGCTATTGTGGTTTTTAATCTTTTTGCGGTAACCGGTTTTGCCGCAGTCAGTTCCAGTATGCTGTTCCCTCGACTTGCCGAATTACATGGGGACATGTTGCTGATTATCTTCACCGGGCTCGGGATAATTGGCGGACTTGCTCTCTCCGGAGCCTTAAGTTTCACTATTCTTCGTGATTATCTCTGGTTGTCTTCAGAGGAAAGACGTTCCCGCCGGGTAGCGCGCCGTTCTGCATTTTCTACTGTTTTTATAACCGCTTTAGTTGGTTTTATTTATACCTATATTCTGGCTGAAAAAATTCTAATAGGAGATTTGCTCGAAAAGCTGGATCCTGGAGTTGTTCCTAAACTGGTAAATATTTCTTTGTTTTTAGCCACTGGTCTTCCGTCAGTTATCGCTGTAATAGTCGGTCTTTTAGTTCATAGAATTCTATCCCGGAATATTTCACAAGTTTGATGTCTAGCTGTGGTATATTATCCTACGCGGAGTCGCGGATGTACAGCTCTGGCTTGACGCTTATTGAAGAAAGAGGCTTTTGTTTTTGCAGAAAAGCCAAAACCATATCTGCGCATAATTCGCCGCATTTATATGCCATTTGATCGTAAGTAGTCAGCGGTATTGGACAATATTCTGCCAGTTCAATATTGTCAGCACCGGTTATCATAATATCTTCGGGAATTTTGACACCAGCAGACAGTAGGGCTTTTTGTAAGCCAATGGCTGATCGATCGTTGCCGCAGATGACGGCGTCCGGGCGTTGGCGTAAAACTTCGTCTGCAACTCTTTCGCCATCTTTGATTTTTAGACCGCCCTCAATGAATTTACCATCAGGAACTAATCTTGAAAATTCAGTCCGGCGGCGGAAGCAGCAATCTCCTGAACCAATAGTCACATACGCAAATGATTTAGCTCCTTTTGTGCGGCAATGCTCAACGAGTTGCTTAATGCCGACAGTATCATCGCAATAGACTGTAGGGTAATCTTTATAGCGGTTACTCAAAAGCACAAAGGGCATTTTATTAGCGGCAAGTTCATCAATCCAGGCATAATCCCTGTCAACTCCCCAGATAATCAAGGCATCAATTTCACAGCGCTTGAAAAGATTTAAATATTCTTGTTTTTTAATAAAGTTTTCATCAAGTGTTACTGGAAGAATGCGGTAGGAATCGCGATTTAATGTTTCGTAAATTGCACTCATCCCACGAGTTAAATTGTCATCAACAAGAGAGCCTGATGGAGGAATAAGAAATCCAATAACTTTTGATTGTTTTGAGAAAAAGCGCGAGGCATTAATATTAGGCATATAATCATGTTCTTTACAGACAGCCAGAATTCTGTCTTTTGTCTTTTTACTTATCGGAATGCTGCATTTTTTGCTGGAAAGCACTCGCGACACTGTGGACGGCGAACACCCCGAAAGCTCTGCTATTTCTCGTATGGTCATAAATTAATAAATCCCGGTTAAAATAAATTATTCTATTATTTTAACACCAGATTGTTGACAAGTCAAATGCTAAGGTATATAATGTACTGCAACAGTTGCGGTATATTGTTGCAATAATCATTTACAAAGGGAAAATAAACATGAATCAAGACGAATATAGAAAAAAAGTAATGGGCTGCTGGTTCGGCAAAGCCGTAGGCGGTACCTTGGGACAACCATACGAAGGATGTGACGGACCTCTGAATTTAGATTATTACAATCCAGTGCCGACAGATATGATTCCCAATGACGATTTGGATTTGCAGGTATTATGGGTGTACGCTTTGAATGAGATGATATCACCGGTAGTGGACCGGGACGTTCTGGCAGATTCCTGGCTTAATCATGTTGCTTTCCCATGGGATGAATACGGTATCGCGATCAGGAATTTACGCAACGGTATACGTCCGCCTCTTTCCGGCAGTTATGATAATTGGTTTAAAGATGGTCTCGGGGCGGCAATTCGCAGCGAGCTTTGGGCGTGTCTGGCTCCGGGAGAACCTGACAAAGCGGCGGACTTTGCTTACGAAGACGCCTGTGTCGATCACATTGGTGATGGGATTTATGCCGAACAATTCTTCGCGGCGTTGGAAAGCGTCGCCTTTGTTGAATCTGATATTAATAAGTTGCTTGACGCTGGCTTAAAGGTCATTCCAGCAGATTCCCGTCTGGCGCAAGCTGTTAATGATACTCGTGAATGGTGCGGGCTTTCCGATGATCCTATGGCTATTCGCGAACAGATTTTGCAGAAGCACGGCAGCGAGAACTTTACCGACGTAGTGATGAACATACCTTTTGCGGTAATGGCTTTACTCCTGGGCAAAGGTGATTTCAGCAAAACCATTTGTCTGGCGGTGAATTGTGGACGCGACGCGGACTGCACCACTGCCAGCGTTGGCGCTATTATGGGAATTATCGATCCAGATGGCATAGACGAAAAATGGTTGAAGCCAATCGGGCGCAAGTTAGTGATAAATGACGGCATTACCGGAATAACTCACTCTGCGACTTTGGACGGATTTACGGATATGGTAATAGATTTGCGTGAACGTGTCAGTTTGCGGAGTTCCAAAGAAAAGCCAAGCCTCGAAGCTGTCAATAATCAAAAAATCAAAGCAGAAGCTGGAATATTCGCGGACTGGTTCGCGCAGGATTCCGGACAATTTTCACCACACTTAAATAAACCGACAGAAATCTGTGAGTTTCCAGGGAATTACGGAAGTATTTCAGCTTCAAAAATTCCAACAGACAGCATTTATATGATGCGTTTCAATTTTGAACTGGAGCAAAAACAGGACGTTAGAATAATGTTTAATTCCGTGTCAAACAACCGGGTCTGGGTAGACGGCAAGTTTGCTTTTGGACGTGAAAGCGGACGCATGGCTCCATCATTCCATCGGGCTCCCGTAAATCAATTTACAGATGTCGAACTGAACGCGGGAAAACATGAACTCCTCGTCGGAGTAGCTCCAAGCAATGGCGAAAAAGAAATAAAATGGGTTATCGGTGTTGGCGACAAAAAAACTCAACAATGGTTGCCAAACGCATTCAGATAGTTTAAGAAATTTGAAATTTGAGGAGTGTCGGGTATATTAGCTGTTAATTATTTATAATGTTAACAGTATTGCCGCTTGGATAAACCGGGCGGCAGGAATATATATTTATGAAAATCGGTATAGTTGGCGGCGGGACGCTAGGAAAGTTTCTGGCAGTAACATTCTGCAAAGATAAGCATGATGTTGTGGTTATTGACACCTCTGCAAAGACTCTGGACAGACTTCGTGAAAAGCTCGATATTATGACAGTAGCCGGTAACGGTTCGAGTTATGCGACTTTGAAAGAGGCGGGTATTGACAAAGTAAAAATGTTTATTGCCGTCGGTAGTGACGATACCAGCAATATTCACGCCTGCCGGATTGCACGGCACATGGGTGTTTCCAATATCATTTGCCGTTTGACTACTTTGGAATATTTTGATACAAAAGATGATTTCACACCTGCAGATTCCGGAATCGATTATGTTGTCGTTCCTCAGGAGGAATGTGTTAATAAAATCGTCAATGTCATGGATAATATTTCAACTCTCGAAAAAATTACTTTCAGTATCCCGGAAGCCTTGATTGCCGCCTTTACCGTGGTTCAGGATTCTCCTTTGAACAATATGAAACTGATGGATTTTCCTCTGCCCGAACTGATTCGTTCGGTGCGTTTCGCGGCAGTCATCCGCGATGGTGAATTGATGGCTCCGCGTGGAGATACTGTAATCAAGGCGGGCGATGAGATTTATATTGCCGGGCTGCGCAGTAAGGTTGATGCCATGGTAAAATGGGCATATCCGGTCAAAAAGAAAATTAGCCGTATTATTATTGCCGGCGGCACCAAAGCCGGATCAAAACTGGCACTTGAACTTTCAAAACAGGGTTTCGATATCCGCTTGATTGAAAAAGACCAGGTTCTGGCTGAAGGCATCATGAATGAGATCAACACTAAGATGATGGTCATTAACGGCGACCCCAGCGAGAGCGATGTTTTAAATGAAGCCGGGGTTTCTACATCTGATGTTTTTGTCGCGACCGGCGAAAAGGATGAAAGCAACATTCTTAGCTGTATTCTGGCTAAACGCATGGGAGCAAAAAAGACAATTGTTTTGACTAATAAAGAAGAATATGTTGACCTCGTTCGAAAAATGGACTTTATCGACTGCGGTTTCAGTCGCTGGGTTGTGGCTGGTAATTCGATTCTCAGACACATTTCTGTGGTCAACCAAGTGCATACCAGCGCTATTTTGAATCGCGTCGATGCCGTGATTTCTGAATTTGAGGTCAAGAAAAATTCCGCAGTTTGTGATAAACAGATTGATCAGTGTAAATTTCCAAATTCAACCGTTTTGTCGCTGGTTTTCCGAGACAGCAGGGTATTGACTCCCTACGGTGAACTGCCGCTTCGGGCAGGGGACCTTGTTACCGCTATTACTACACAGGAAACAGAGAAAAAACTCGCGGAACTCTTTAAATAACCCTCCGCCGAATATAAACTATGAATATCCGTCATGTTATAAATGTTATCGCTGCCCTGACCGTGGTTATCGGATTGGCTATATTGACCGCCGTGCCGGTGTCATGGATGATGGGCGATTCCAACCAGGTTATTACTCTATTGACCATCTCGGCTTGTATCCCGATTGTAATCGGGGTTATTATGTTTATGCTGAGCAAAACTAAAAAATATATTTTGGGGAAACGTGAGGGCTTCGGCATTGTTACTTTCGGCTGGACCGCCGCCGCGATTTTCGGAGCTTTGCCTTTTATTATAGTCAGCGACCTTTTCTGGTACGATGCGTTTTTTGAGACCATGTCCGGATTCACCACTACCGGAGCCAGCGTTCTTGACAACACTCTATTATTGAGTAGTGGAAAAACCTTGCAGAAAGGTATTGCCGATCTGCCTTATGGGCTGCTTTACTGGCGTAGTTTGACTCACTGGCTGGGTGGTATGGGAATTGTGGTGTTATCACTGGCAATCGTCCCATTCCTCGGTTCCGGAGGACAAGAACTCTACAATGCCGAGGTGCCGGGCCCGACTTCTGATCAATTGACTCCGAGAATCGCCAATTCGGCAAAGATTCTCTGGGGCGTGTACTTGCTGTTGACAGTGGTGGAAACCCTGCTGTTGTGGGGTGAAATGCCATTGTTTGACGCCTGGTGCCACACTTGCGGAACCATGGCTACCGGTGGATTTTCGACTCAACAGTCAAGTGTCGGTTTTTACAATAGTGTTTATGTTGACTGGGTCATAATATTTTTCATGTTCCTCGCCGGCAGTAACTTTGTACTGCATTACCGGGCACTGCGCGGCAAGCCGCTTTTTCATTTTAAAGATGAAGAATTCAGGTGGTATTTGTATATTACTTTGATTGCGATAACTACCATTACAGTTGTTTTGATGTTTGCTCAAGAACCGATTGTCAGCACAACCGGGCTTAACGTTATTCCGAGTCTTTCTGAATCGATTCGTTATGCCTCGTTCCAGGTGGTATCTATTTTGACTACTACCGGATTTTGCACCGCCAATTTTGCGATATGGCCAGCCTATGCCTGTCTGTTGCTGGTGATTCTGATGTTTATCGGTGGTTGCGGCGGTTCAACCGGCGGTGGTATGAAAGTTTCACGCTTTCTTTTGCTGCTCAAATATGGAGTATCGCAGGTAAGTCGCTGTCTTTTCCCGCGTGAAATGTCCAATGTTCATCTCAATAAAACCAGACTCGGAACCGAAACTTTGCACAAAGTGTTAACTTTCTTTTTCCTGTTTGTATCATTATTTGTGATTTTTTCACTGATTTTATCTCTTTATCCCGGCGTTAACTATGAGACCGCGAGCTCGGCGTCGATTGCTTCATTGGGAAATATAGGTCCGGGGCTCAGCAATGTTGGTGCTACTTGTACCTACGCATGGATGCAGCCTTCCGCCAAGATGATTCTTTCTCTGGCTATGCTGCTCGGACGTCTCGAAGTCTATACCGTTCTGGTAGTATTACTGCCGACCTTTTGGAAAAAATAAATGTTAACAGAAGCAATATGATGCAATTATTTGCTAATGTGTGTATCCGTCGGCTTCTTTTTCTCCATCATTAGATAAACACCGCCCATTACACAAACCAAAGCTATTATAAATGAAAGACCAATCTGTTCCTTTAAGAAAATGCATGAAAAAACAACCGTAAGCATTACACTTATATAACCAAACGCGCCAACTTCTCCGGCCTTAAGATATTTTAAAGCTGTATACCAGAATAAATACGCTATTCCATTAGCGAAGACTCCCAGGTAAACATAAGCAAGCCACATTTTTAACGGCATTTCCCATTGCATAGGACGCCCGGTAAGAATAATTATCAGAAAAAGCATTATCGTTCCGACGACAAATACCAGGGCTACACTGACCGCACTGCCGTAACGTTTTACAATCCCTAGACCTCCAACCGTATATGCTGCCCAGCACACACCGGCACCAATTGCCATCATATCGCCTATGATACTCGTGCTGTCTGCGTAAATATCCTGACTGCCGTTACCCAAAATAGCTATCGTAATTCCGCCAAAACCTAAAAGCATGCCGGTTATTTTATAGCGATTCATTTTTTCCCCCATAAACATCCATGCCATCAATACCGTAAACACAGGCGATAAATTAGCACACAAGCTGCTTCGAGCGGCTGTAGTATATTTAGTTGACCAAAAAACTAATACACTCTCAATGGCAACTCCGAACAAACCCAGGAATAAAAAAATCCAAGTATTTTTACTAAAAGCCTTTTGTGCATCTTTGAGCTTGCCGGTAAACAACAGCAAAAAAACAAAAAAGGCAGCTCCCATTGCCAAGCGTAAAAAGGTTGCAAATATCGGATCAACTTCAATCTCGCTTTCTCCAAAAACAAAACGACTTACTACATAAAAGCTCGCCCAGCTCGCCGTAGCAATAAATGCCAATATCATTCCAAATAACTTTTGCTTACTAAACATTCTTATTTCCCTTATAAATTTATTTTATTAGATTTTTTAATTATTTTTTTGCATTACCGGTAATAAATTCTTTATGTACATATATAGAAGTCATAGCACTTAGTAATGCAGAATATTCCACGCCGAATGACATTATATCACCAGTATTAATACCATCCTGGTTAGCTTCGATATCCACCAGTAAATGATCACTGCTTGCACCAAGAATTTTTACGCCGGATACAAGTTCTTTTAAGGCTTCTGGAGCAATATCCTGTCGTCCCGCACCTAGAATAGCACGCCGTCTGATTCCACGATTTTTAAAATCAGGGCGGCGCCCGAATGCGTCACGCACAATCTCCCCCATAGGAGCCGAAGGTTTACGCCCCGCTTCAATAACTTCTGCTTTGAAGGTAAAAGCATCTTGGACAGTTCCCGGTAATGGTTTGCATTCCAAAGTTTCTTGTCCCAGTAAAATACCCTCGCCGATACGTAAATGATTAATGCGCTTTGGCATTTTTCCTGTCATCACCATAGACAAACTACTGCTGTTGCCGCCTGAAACGATATCCAGTTTACGCCCTAAACGTTTTTCAATTTTTCTCGCGCAATCTGCCAGTAAAGTCATATTTCCTTCAGTCGGCTTTATACCACCGTAACAAGTCAAATTAGTTCCAATGCCCGCCAAGCTTACGCCGGGCAGTTCAGTTATCTGCTCGGCAATGCATGGCGCATCTTCCGGCAAAATGCCTTCACGTAAATCGCCGACATCAATCATCAAAATAATTTTGTGTTCGCGTTTTATTTTTAAAGCTTCACGCCCCAAGGAAGTAATCACCGGCATTTCCGAGTTTAAACTAAAATCACATAAACTTACAATTTTCGTACATTGGCTAAGCATCGGAATACGTAGCATCATAAATTCAGTATTGACCCCGCTATCGCGCAAACGTTCAAGATTCACGATTCTGGAGTCGCCCAACTGACGAATGCCACCAGCCAAAACAGCATGCGCCACTTCTGGAGAACCGCAAGCGCTTTTGACAACCCCGGCAACCTGAATTCCATGTTCTGCACACAAATTTACAATCGCCCGAGCGTTGCTGGTGATTTTAGCAAGATTAATTTCAAATAAGGGATAACTCATAATTCTCCTCCGTGTTGCTCTAAAAATCCAAGTCAACACATTCCTTCAAAGTCTCCAACACCATAGTTGTCCGCGCGTTTTTCACGCCCTCTACTTCTCCCATGCGTTTCATAAGCTGATTATGCGCGGCAGTATCTTTGACGCGGGACTTGATAAAATAGCAATATTCCCCCGCAACCAAATGAACTTCCTGCACGCCGGAAATTTTTGCTAATTCACAACCGACATTGTTCTGACCGACTTTTTCGTTTGTTTCCACGTGAATAAAAGTGGTAATGTCAAGCCCGACTTTCTTTGCGTTAATACGAACTTCATATTTTTCAATAATTCCTGAAGATTCCAATTTTTTAACGCGTTCACGAACTCCAGAAGGGGCCATGTCCAATTGTCGGGCTAAATCCCTATTGCTAATACTGGCGTCATTCTGAATAATTTTCAGAATTCTGTAGTCTATTTTGTCCATAATACACTTCCTTTGCTGGTTTGGTGTACAATATTCATGTTTTGAGACTCTTTCAAGTTGTTTGGACAGAATTTTTGCGTTTTTTTTGAAGAAGTTGTAAAACGGTTTGACTCCATTGCCGTCGATGTTGTTGGGCATAGGCACTTTAAGTGTATTGATGCCTTTAGTCAAATATTTCTATCACGAGCAGCCATTTTTCGCTGTTAATGCGTGAGAAACGGGGTGTTACCGTATCGAATTGAATTTTAAGGACGTTTTTGGGAATAGCGTTGCGAAAAATTGAAGTATTTTCTCAAAGCGGCAGGACAGGAGGGGAGACATGTAATGGGACAATATTTTCTTGGAATTTGCCATGAATATGGAAAAGGCGAGATACAGGATTTTCTGAATATTCTGATTGGAGCAAGAGTTGCTATTGTTCCAATCAGAACTTTAGGAAGAATCCTTTTCTCTATAATCGAGAATAAAAATTTCGATTATTCAAAAGAGTTTATTTTGGCTCTTACGTATTCGATTATTTTTTCTTCAACCGGCTTTAAATAGAGATCAACCGGTATGAATTTATCACCATTTTTTTCAAGTTCAGTTCTGATACTGCCCATAAATAAATATTGAAGTTCGGTTGCTATATTTATTTTAGCGACTCCACAGGCAATAGATTTCTTGACTTGTTCAGCCGGTACCCCGGTTCCGCCGTGCAGTACCATCGGAATAGTGATGCTTTCACCAATTTCTCTGGCACGTTCGATATTTAATTCAGGTTCTTTTGTGTAAAAGCCATGAGCTGTACCTATTGACAGAGCCAGTGCATCTACGCCAGTTCTCTCGGAAAACTCTATAGCCTCCGCTGTTGTTGATATTTCAATATCTCCACCACCAAAAGGTACATGTCCGATTTCACCTTCGATTGACACTCCTGCCTGATGCGCTATTTTTACACATTCTGAAGTCAATTTTATATTTTCTTCAAAAGGCAGTTTAGAACCGTCAAACATTACAGAAGTATATCCCGCATCAATAGCTTGTTGGATTTGTTCAACGCTGACACCATGATCCAGGTGCAGGACTACCGGTAGATCAGATTTTTCCGCTAGACGGGAAGTCATTGCGCCAATCAATTCAGCGCGTTCATCGTCAAATAAACGTTGATAAACCTGAATGATTATTGGACAGCCTTCCTGTTCCGCCGCTTTGAATACGCTCAAAAGCGTTTCCAAATTGGCAACGTTGAACGCGCAGACAGCGCGTCCTTCTTTTTTTGCCTGCGGCAGAATTTCATTCATTGTAACTAAGGGCATTATTTTGCTCCTCCATTAACGGCTTCTTCTAATGATAATACTGTAAGCTCTGGGGCGTATTTATTCAAAGCCTGTTTTGTATAAGGAGACGCAGTTACTAGAATATCATTTTGCGGATCATCTGCTAACTCAACAATTTTTTGGCAGAGTTTTTCTGCTAATTTAGGATTGAGTTTGTCATAAACTACCGCACCTTCACCGACTGCGTAGGATTCTTCAGGATTAGTTCCAAACTGTACTAATTCGTAACCGCATTTCTGCAATAATTCACGCGGAGCAGAGAGTTCGCAATAGTTTTTAAGGAAGTCACTATCCAAGTAATAAATCTTTCCTGAACCTGCTTTAGGTGCTAAATATTCAGAGCTGTGTTTTACTTCAATATCTAATTTGGCTTTGAGCATGTCATAGCTTGCAGGACAAGAAGTTACTAATGCCTTACAGCTTGATTCTGCGACTGCTGCTTTAAATTTAGCAAAAACAGTTTCGGATTCTTTAATGAAACCAAGAACTTCAAGAGCTTTGCCTGTGTCGCCGCCTGAAATGATTTTGCAGTCTTTTGGAGCTGCAGATTTATCATTATAAGAGTCCACATAATAAAGTGTATCTCCAGAACCTTCGACTTTGAAATCGACATTCTGCAGTTCAGCAACCAATGCTTTAACTTTTGCAGGAGCTAGTTCGGCTTCGACAATATCCTGCCTTAATGCCAACTGTAAACCAGCTTCGTCATAATGTGTAACACAATGGTAACGGCAAGCCGCACTTAGAGTACTTTCGTAAATAGTTTCGATATAGTCGGGATTATTCAATTTGCTTTTATCCATGCGGATTTTATCACAAACTAATGCTCGTACACGAGGAGTGTCAGCTTCCTTGAAACTTACATTGCCAAGTGTAGCTAAATGACGACACATAAAACAGAAACGACAAGCGTTTATTACGTCAAGATGTTTATCAATATTCATTATTAAGCTCCTTTAAAACCCATTTTGCCAGGGTTCATAATGTTGTTTGGATCAAGTACTCCTTTTACGTCTTCCAGGACTTTAAAAGCCGGACCGTAAAGTTCTTTCATCATGCGTCCGAGTTTGAGACCAACACCATGATGTTCATTTATCACGCCGCCTTCTTTGATTGCCGCACGGATTGCTGTATCCCAGATTTTGTTGTACAGCGCAATAGCTTCACGCGGATCTTCCGGTGGAGTATCAATAATAAATCTGGCGTAAAGCATGCAGCCCCATTCGTACCAATGAGAAAAATGACCGATAAAGGTTGCTTCTGGAAAGTTATCATTGACCGCATTTTTCATTGCCCAGTAGACTTTTTCAATTTTTGAGAAAGTCGCTACTGTATCAAGGGTTCCGAATGCTTGTGGAAGTTGGAACATGTATGGTGGATAGAAGAATTTATAGCGGTTTTCCCACCATGCTTCACCCATTTCAAAACCAAGGTCTTCCGGGTTCTGTTTCATGCAGATATCAGCAGCCAACTTCATTTCAAGCTCAACCATTTCTTTAGGGCCATCAAAACCAAATACCAGATAAGCACCTTGTTTATCAATATTCAGAACTTTTTTGATAAGTTTAGCGGTTTCCGGCTCATCGTAAAGACGAATAACGCAAGGGCGCAAACGGCTGGTCATGATTTGCGAACCAGCAACCATTGCCTCGTGCATTGTTTTGAACAGGAATGCGTGAAATTTGCGAGTTTCAGGAATTGGATGAATTTTTAATACCGCTTTAGTAACAACTCCAAGAGTACCTTCGCTACCGAGGAACATTTGAGTCAAGTCTGGTCCAGAAGCATGGCGTGGTACAGGAAGCGTATTGATGATTTCTCCAGTTGGAGTAACAATTTCCAGCGACATAATGATATCTTCCATTTTGCCGTATTTAGTGCTGAGAACACCAGTTCCGCGATGTGCGATAAAGCCACCAAGAGTGGAACAGCCTATTGAGGCAGGAAGATGCATGGTGCTGAATCCGGATTTTTCAATTTCCCATTCCAAATGCTGGGCGATAATACCAACTTCAGCAGTGGCAGTTAGCGATACAGTATCAACTTCCAGCACTTTATTCATGCGTTTCATATCCATAATGATTCCACCATAAATCGGCAGAGCTCCACCTTGAGAACCGGCACCGCCGCCCCATGGAGTTACAGGAATATTATGAGTGTTGGCGATCTTCATTATCTCAGAAACTTCTTTCGTTGTACCGGGATGAACAATAAAATCCGGCGGAGTAGGAGTTTCGCCGCGGTCATGCCAAAGTTCTGGCACCCAGTAATAATCGATTGAATGTCCGAGTTTGTCAGAATCATCAGTTTGGACATAGTCTTCACCAACGACCCACGTCAATTCACTACGAATCATTTCATAGTTGTAGCTTCTTCTTGTTAACATTTTGGTCTCCATTATGTTAATTAGAGTTGTTTTATTAATTTATTTAAAAAAATCTGGACTTATTTCTTTTTTGAAGTTTTCAAACATTTCATTGGTCATCGCTTGGATTTCGTCTAATGAACAAACTGCGGCAGTCAATGGATCAAGTGCTATCGCTTGAAAAATCTTTTTCTTATCGCAGCTCAATGCTCCTTCCGCACCCATCATATGCAGATTAATCATACTACGATTGAGCCCTGCAAGTTGTTCAGGGTAATCCGCTACAGCCTGTGGGCTAATGCCGTCGGCATTAACCAGGCATGGAACTTCAACACTGCATTCTGGTGGAAGCGTGGGAATCAAACCGTGGTTGATAACATTAAGATTAGCATTAAGCGTTACGTTACTTTCGATTGCCTTAATGATTTGAATAGCATATTCATCACTCGGACTAATATCCAGTTCCTCAGTTCCAGCGAGAAGTCCTTGAATTTGCTTTTCATTTTTTTCTTGAAATTCGGCACATACTTTTATTGACGCTCCCGAAGTTCCTTTTTCCATACTGTAATCTTTTTCCGCATTCGGCTCAAGACTGCAGAATTTATCAATTAAATCCTGACGTTTACGGATATACGGAATATATTCGCTGCCATGCCCGCTGGATTCAGTCGGGAAATAGCCAAAATGACGGAGTAATTCAAAACGCACCTTATCCTGTTTGTAAATTTCAGGATCATTCATTGCTTCGCGTAATTTTGGATACATATCTTCGCCATCGACTTCGAACTTCAGGAAAAATGCCTGATGATTAACGCCGGCAACAAGATAGTCAAGTTTTTTATAGTCAACATCAATGTATTTACTTAATTGTTTTGCAGTATGCGGTACACTATGGCACAAACCAATCACTTTAACTTTTTTAGCTCGACGATTCAAGGCTATGGTGTTCATCGACATGGGGTTAACATAATTTAGCAAATATGCTCCAGGACACTCTATTTCCATTGTGTCAAGCACTTTAAATAAATCTCTCAAAGTGCGTAAACCGCGAAAAACTCCACCGGGTCCCATGCTGTCAGCGACTACCTGATCGACACCATATTTACGTGGTATCGTCTGTTCTGATTCCTGTAAGGCAAAGTTTCCTGAACGAAACATCGTAATAACATAATCCGCGTTGCGAACGGCTTCATGCAAATCCGTTGTCGCATGAACAATAGGTTTTACACCTATCTTGTCACTAAGCTTTTCTATGATTATCTTACTATTATTTAAGCGGTCGGCATCAATATCCATCAAGACAATTTCACTGTCTTTCAGAACATCTGTCATCAAAATATCTTTAATCATATTTTGTGTAAAAATGACTCCGCCTGCACCGATTAATGCAATCCTTGACATAATTAATCTTCCTTTATTTTAGTGTAAACATCAGCTAATGTATCATGTATTTTTCTGTAATGAGTAAATTGCTTCGCGTAATATTTGGCATTTTTCGGAATCGGCTCAAGCTGCTGTGTGAACTCAAGACATTTTTTAATGGCGTCTAATTCATCAGAGAAAACACCGACCCCAACTCCGGCCAGCAAAGCACTGCCGAAAGAAGCGTCGCAGGAAACAGGGGATTTGACTGAGGCGTTGAACACATCACAAATAATCCTGCTCCACAATGGGCTTTTCGCTCCACCACCTATTAATATAAATTCATCAACCTGAAGCCCCATTTTTTCTATAGTGCGATAGCAATCCTTTAAGGAAAAAGCAACACCTTCGAGCAAAGCCCGTGCACAGTCTCCTTTGGTAGTCGCCATGCTCATGCCAGTAAAGCTAGCTCTTAGATTCGGATCCCAGTATGGTGAACGCTCGCCCATTAAATATGGATGAAAGAACACGCCATTCGAGCCAATAGGAGATTTTTCAGCTTCTTGATTCATTATTTCATAAACATTTACGCCCTCCCGTTCGGCTTGTGCAATTTCTTTTTCGCAGAAATTGTCTCTGAACCAGCGTTGACATATCGCCGCCGCGTTAGTCGCGGTTACCGTATACCACATGCCGGGTACGACGTGCGAATAAGTCAGGGTTTCAGGATGCGGATGAGCTTCCGCGGTCATTACATTGACATTTCCGGCAGTCGCCAGTTTTAGGATGCATTGCCCCGGCTTTACGGCTCCGGCGGCATAATCTTCTATTGCTGAATCACTGGTGCCGGTAACAACGGTAATTCCTTCCGGCAAACCGGTTTCTGTAGATGCTTTTGCTGTTATTTCTCCGGCAATATCAGTCGGTTTAACTATAGCGGGAAGAGCGTCAAACGGGATTCCGGCAATTTCGCAAAGTTCTTTGCTCCAGCAACGTTTTTCAATATCGAAAAATAATGTTCCCTGTGCCTCAATATAATCAACATTTAATTTGCCAGTCAGTAAAAAACGAATATAATCTTTAACAAATGAAATATGTTTAGTTTTACGCAAAGTATTCGATTCGTTATCCCGTAACCACATCATTTGTGGTAAAGTCCAAGTCGGCGCGGGCATTTGATAAGCTGTTTTAAATATCAAATCACGATGATGTTCATTGAGAAATTCACATTCGCTGACACTGCGCTGATCTGTCCAGATTATTGTCGGGCGAATAACTTTCATATCTTCGTCCAGCAGTACTGCCCCGTGCGTGTAACTGTCGAAAGATAATGCGGCAATGCGTTCTTTGAATGGAATTTCGCGCAGAAGTTCGCACATGACCTTGTACCAGTCCGCCGGGTTTTGTTCAGCCCAGCCGGAATGCGGATGATTTGTCGGGTATTCCCCTGAACGACTGTCGAGGACTTTGCCTTTGCAGTCTATCAGGGTGATTTTGCAGCCGCCGGTTCCAAAATCTATGCCGAGCAATAAGTCTTTTTTCATACCTCTAATACCCATTTGTGATTCGGATCCATTACAGATTTAAATTTACGATAATTTTGTCCAGCCATTATCCAAAGATAATACATGGTATAACCGGGAGCATTTACTACCGGATGATAGCCTTCAGGAATCAAAGTAGTGTCATTTTGTTCAACAGTACAAGTAAAATCGATTGAACGGTCATCAGTATAAATTTTTTGAATACCATAACCCTGTTCAGGGTTGAAACGGAAGAAATAAACTTCTTCCATATCAACTTCGTCCGGCAAATTATCAAAGTCATGACGGTGCGGCGGATAGCTGGCATGTTTTCCTGAACCTATGAATGCTTCGCCAATATATAAATGCTTTGAAGGATATTCATCAGTCAACATCAAATAAGCGTCACGTTCATAACTGTCTTTGCCGATATGTACTTCCTTGACCTGTTCGGGCGTAATTACATAAGCTTCAACATCCAAATCAGATGGCGAGGCCGTCCAGGCTAGTTCAACATCGGTATCAGCTTTGATTTCATAACTTTTCCCGCAGGGAATGTAAACGGTATAAGGTTTCCCTGAAAAAACATCTTTGCGTTCACCCAGATTTTTAAATGCAAAACCGTCACCAGTTACGGAACATTTACCACCCAGGATAATCAACGCGACTTCATTTTGTGCCGAATTGCCGAGGTAAGTTTCATCTTGCTTTAAATTTATAATGCCGAATTCGGTTAATTCCAGATTGCCATCACCGATAGTTGAGATTTTAGTAAATCCTTTTTGCGATTCGTAATGCTTCAAGTATTCCATTTTACAACACCTTTTTTTTATAATTCTATAAGTTCCAAATCAAGCAATTTAGCAAATTGCCGAAGTTCTTTTCTAATATCACCGTGACAGAGAACGTAATGATGTTCAAAGCCGCTATCTACTAATTTTTCGACTAACTCTTTAGCCGGACTATTAAATTTTACTGTAAGCGGAGTACCATGCAGCATTTGTTCAGTGTCAATTCCTTCACCACTGATCGACAATAAACGATAACCGTCGCCGTTGCGAGTTTCGCCAATGCGAATGACTGTTACCGGTCCTGATTTCAAGGGAAATTCGACGGCAACACCTTTTTTACCTCCACCATCAATAATTGAATGTGTGCATAATTCCGGGGTGCAACCTGGCTTACATAATGAAACCGGAGCAGCGCCACAGTGCCAGAATAGACCTGTGTCACCATTTTGATCGAAAGAAATCAAATCGCAAAAGAAAGCATCTGAACCGCTCAATGATTTGACCATAAGCATCGCTACCGCACCATAAACATCTCCTTCACAAGCGGCTGGCACACCACTTTCTGTCAGACAGCCAAGAACATGACATACGCCAATGCCGTAAAGATCACTGAACTCCGGCCAGCAGCGTACTGTCCAAGCATCAAGTCGATATTTTTCAGTAAGTTTTACAAACGCGGCAAATAAAGCTCCGGCTTTGTTTAAATCTCCATCAGAAACGGAACATTTACAAGCACCTTTTACCTGCGCGACTGCTTCTGCTAATTCTTTGCCCTCTATTGATTCAGCGAGTTTAACCAGTTCCAGTAATGTAATTCCTTCAACTTCAGTGCCGAATTTTTCACGCATCGCCAGTTCATTAAAATTGGAGGTGTAAAATCCCGGTACGCGACCACCAGCGGAACCGATGCGAATATTTTTCAGTTGTTTAACACATGAAATAGTTTTTAACTGTGCTTTCAGATCCGGCATTACGGTTTCAATATTACCGTAAACCAAACTGTATTTCAGATTCATTTTCCATAATGCATGCGCATTCATGTTTGCGGCGCAAAAACTGTTTGCTTCGATTCGTCCGCCTGTCATCGGCGGTTCGGGTTCGCTCCAGAAAATCACCGGCACCCGAAGTTTTACCGCCATGCCTGGAATAACTGAGCCCAATGAAAAGGTAATCGAGTGAGCCAGAATTACATCAACTCTTTCCGCATCAAATTTTTTGCATACAGCATCGGCTTCCGCCTCACTCTGAATGAGCAATCCACAATCCACCAGTTCAACATCCAGTTCTTTCAATGCTTTTAAAGCATTTTGCCGTTGTTTTTCCAGTTTATCGTTGATCCAACTGCCTTTTACAAGTGAAAGATACCCAACTTTTAATTTTTCCATATTAGCTTGTCTCCAACAAAAACTTTTTAGTTTCGGCAAGAGTCGGGATTCCGGTTCTGCCGCCAAATTTTGTACATTTTAGCGCGGACACTGCGGAAGCGAATTTTGCACATTCCAGCCAGGAGCCGCCATTTATATATTTATACGCAAACGCGCCGTGGAAAACATCGCCCGCGCCGGTCGTGTCTATTACATCAACTTTAAACGATGGTACGCGGAATATTTCGCACCCGTCAAAACCAACACATCCCGCAGAACCTAGAGTTATTGCCGAAAATTTGCAGTTTTCTGCGAATAATTTCTTTACCGCTATTTCGGGATCAGTTTCTCCCGTGAGTTTCGCGGCGAATTTTTCTGAGGCAATGGTTATATCGGAAAGTTCTATCAAGCGTTCGATTTCAGGAATCAGCGTTCCCGCGTCCAGTGAAACAGTCACGCCGTTCGCTCTGGCAATTTTAGCCGCGTATAAAGCTGCTTCCGTCTGGTGTCCATCCAGATGCAATACTTTGGCATTTTTTATTAATTCAACATCAACTTCGTCCTTACTTAAAGGAGCTGCGGTTCCCCGAGTCCACATAATACTGCGTTTGCCAGTGGCTGCTTCTGTCCAGCAGAACGCTGCCGGAGATTCGCCTTTGTCGCGAACTGCAAGGGATTTAGTGTTGACTCCGCCGGATGTCATTCCGGCAATAATTTCTTTACCGCGTTCATCCGCACCGACGCTTCCGGTAAATGCGCTTGACGCGCCAAGCCGGGCTGCGGCATAAGTTGCGGTTGCCGCTGGACCGCCGCCTTGAATCAGGCTTTCAATGATTTCGACTTTATCATCAAGCGGAATTTCAGGTACTATACTTAAATAGTCCAGTCCACAATACCCTAAACCGATTATTTCAGGGGTACTTCGCATTATATCACCTAAATAATTTATTTTTTAATTTTGATATATGTAAGAATATACGTTGAAAACAAATTTGTCAATAACAAAATGAAATAAAATGATATATTTTGATAAAATATGATAAAATAAAATAAAGTTTGAATTGTTTTGACAAAGAAGTGTTGACAAAAACGAGAATAGAGTTTATTATTTAACTTAAACTAAAATCAAAAAATAGAAATTATATGAAGAATCTTAGAGCGTTAGAAATAATTGATTTTTTGAAAGACCGAAAGGTTTGCACAATGACTGATCTCATTGAGCACTTTCAGGTTTCTCAAGCCACTATTCACCGTGATGTAGCAGATTTGGCTAAAAAAAAATTAATTAACAAAGTTCACGGCGGTGTTGCTATAAACTCAGTTATGCCGCAGCAGGACGAACCGCTGAATTCACATTTTTCAGCACGTATAAATAAAAATATTAAGAAGAAATTGTTGATTGCTGATAAAGCCCTTAATTACATTCAGGATGGTGATATTATTTTTCTGGATTCTTCGACTACCTCGCTACATTTGGCAAGAAAGATACAGGCTTTAAAACTTTCTAATCTTACTATAATAACTAATGCCGTATTAATTATTCAGGAGTTTTATAAATTTCCACCACACTTTTTTCTCATTTCAATAGGTGGCAATTTTAACTGCCAACTCAATTCATTTTTAGGGCAAACGGCAGTAGAAAATCTCAAACGTTTAAAGATTAATAAAGCATTTTTTTCCGCAGTGGGGATAGTAGATGAGAGAGTATCCACTTTCCATGAAGCTCACGCCGCATTTTTGCAGGAAGTAATAGCTTTAGCTGAAGAAAACATTTTATTGTTAGACAGCGCCAAAATAGGCAAAAGTGGAATTTTTCAGATATGCAAGGCAAAGAAAATTGATTGTATAATTTCGGACAGCACCAAAAGATATACTTAAGAAATATTAAACTCAAACAAGGCGACTTAAAAATGAAGTCGCAAAGTATAATTTTTACACTCATTGAACTCCCCGTATTTGTTATTTATCCAAGAGACCTGTTTTAAAAAAAATGTAAATTTCAGACATAAAAGGCAAGAATTAGCATATAATATATAAAAAAGGCACAAAGAGTGCTTTGAGATTAAGCTGTTTGAAATTGAGGCAAAAAAAGAATGGCGGAACAAGAAGCAAGGTTCATGAAGGAAATGGAAAAGATCAAAAAAACTGATCCCAAACGCTATGCCATAGAAATGAAGTAAGCGTCATATCTGACGCATCTTTTATTTACTGATTTTCGGATATAATTTTCTGGCTGAAGATTTATTTGCTGTAATATAATTCGGTCTTTTTCCAGTTGCCGGGAAGAAGTTCGTGAAGCTTTGAATGCTGGTGACCGTTGATGCGGCGCAGGACATCGTCGAGATAAGTGAACACATCAATTTTCATCACACGACAGGTTTGAACCAGGCTCATCAGGATTCCGGCAGCCTCGCCACCCTTACAGCTACCCATGAACATCCAATTTTTTCTTCCAATAGTAAACGGTCTCAGAGCTCGTTCGCTTTCATATCCTAATGTTAGGATATGAAAGCATATCCTCATGTTTAGAATATCCTCAGGTTTTTATGAATGCTGCTTAAAAAGCAGTCTTCTTCAGTAAAAGATGAGGATATTCTTGCTTAACGAGATACTGTAATTTACTCAACATTATCAAGGAGGTAATTACATGTATCAAGACTATGATCAGGCCGTAAGTAAAGTAATGAAGTATCTTGTCAGCAACAATTATACTTCCAGCATCGTCTACACTCATAAGCGATGTTTCCGTCTCTTTAAAGCGTATCTGACTGAAAGACAAGTTGAATATTCCCGTGAATTAGCCATACATTGGCTGGGAAAAGTCACCCCGAATATCTGTTGTTCCTCATCTGGAAATTATCGACGGGCTCTTTCTAGAATAAATGATGTATTGGAAAATCATGAGATTGTCAATACCAAGAAAGCATATGACGCGGTTCAGTACTATAAACATATGGACTGTTGGTGTAAAGAATTACTGGATGCTTTTTTAAAGGAAACATCCTTAAGGTATAATGCCGGATACATCCAAGAAATACGTATTTCAGTATCCAGATTTTTAATCTATGTATCTGCGCATGGTATAGCCGTCCCGTCAGGAATTACGCACAAATTAATTTTTGACTATTATCGGGATGATATGCACAGGACGCAGAAGGTCAAAAACAGTTATAATAGAGCTATCAGAATTTTCCTGCGGTATCTTGCAGCCAGTAAGCAGGTCAAAAAATCTATACCATTGACCTTGGATAATTTTGTACTTAACCGTCTCATTTTCATAGAAGAACTACCGACGCATGAAAAGGAAATATTTTGCAAGGATGGCAAAAGATCCTGCATAAAAGCAGAAAATTTCTATTCTATGGCTGTGCTACTGAGCAACGATTGTATAAAAAAACATCGTTATTCAGCTACCATAAAGAAAAGTTTCAGGGAGGCATGGGATGAACTATTTGTTTTTTTGGAAGCCAACGGACTTGATTACTCGCAGGAAATTGCAATATGCTGGGCTACCTATATGCAGCACTATACTACTCAGTGGAGGACATTTCGACGTGCAATAAAAATATTTGAACAATTCAGAAACAGCGGTGATATTCAGCCCACAATTGTATATTCATACAAAAAAGATAAGGCCGATAATCTTTCTGAATGGTGTAAGGCGGAATACAGATATTTTATTGCGGACAGGCAAAGGAAAGGATTTGCTCCTTCAACAATTCATATGTACCGTTCTTCATGCCTGCGATTTTTAGAATATCTTTCCAATGTCGGTATTACTGCATGGGAAAATATTTCTCCGGAAGTCATTAAAAATTTCCATCTTTCTGATCCGCATTCAACCTCGGAAGCCAGAAATGCATATGCAGCCAAAGTCAGAGTCTTTCTCGAATATCTGGCCAGCAAAGATTTGATTCCATCGTCCCTGCATCTGGCCTTATCGAATGAGTATGCTCCCAAGGTGAATATTATAAGAACTCTTAAGGAAGATGATTTGACTGCTGTTTATAATTTTAGAGAGCACGCGCAATCTGGCATGCAACTACGCAATACCGCAATGATAATGCTTGGACTTCGTATGGGAATACGGGCTTCCGACATAACAAAACTCAAGCTGTCAGATATATCCTGGAATAAAGCAACTATTTCAGTGCAGCAGGTAAAGACGGATAAATTCATAAAGCTTCCAATGCCGACTGAGGTTGGAAACAGTCTTTACAGATACATCATGCACGGCCGCCCGCTTACTGCTGTTGAGCATGTATTCGTTAAGCACAGGGTTCCATACGACAGACTAACCAGCGGAGCATGTGCGAAAGCTTTGAAACGAGCCTTGCCCAATAATCCACATGGGTTTCATATAACCCGTAAAACATTTGCATCACGAATGCTTGTTAATAACGTAAAACCGGCAACTATCGCAGAAACTCTTGGTCATAGTAATAATTCAACAGTTATGGCATATCTTGCTACGAATGGCAGTGCCATGCGTAAATGTGCCATTTCTCTGGAAGGGATTGATGTGAAAGGAGGTATACTGTCATGAATAAACTATGCTATCAATATAAAAGTGTGTTCGCTCCTTATATAGAGGGGCTTATCCGGCAGAAAAAAGCGGATGGATTCATTTATGATTATGAGGCTTATATCCTGAAATTCTTTGAACGCTTTTGCATTGACAATGGTTATAATGAGCCAATCATAACTCGTGATATTTCCATGAAATGGGCGATCCAAAGAGAAACAGAAGGGATTAATTACCGTAATCAGAGAGTTTCAATTGTGCGGCAGCTTTCCTTATATATGAATTCAATGGGGATAAACAGCTATATTCACCGTTTAATGTCATCAGTGGCTGTCACTGTTCCCCATATCCTGGATCACGATGAATTAAAATCATTGTTTGGCGTTATTGATACATATCTTCCAGCTGATCCCCAGTGGCATCGTCTTTCCATGGAGTACCAGATACTATTCCGGATGTATTACTGTTGTGGGATGAGGCTATCGGAAGGCTGTGACCTAAAAAAGAAAGATATTGACCTTGGAAATGGCATTATTACAGTCAGACAGTCCAAAGGGGACAAAGACAGACTTGTATATATGGCGGATGATTTCACCTGTTTGTGCCGAAAATACGCGCAACAAATGAAAAGCATGTTGTCTGACACTATCTGGTTTTTCCCTGGTCTTACTCCGCAGATGCATATCAGAAAGACAAGCGTTGATAAAAAATTTAAACAATTATGGAATATGACGCCATATGCGGAAAAATGTGATAAGGAACCTACCGTTCATGCATTGAGACACAGTTTTGTGGTAGATCGGTTGAATCAATGGATGATTGAGGGAGTTTCTCTGGATGTCATGATGCCATATTTAAGCAGATATCTGGGGCATACAAGCATCGAAGATACCATGTATTATTATCACCAGGTAAGCGATGCATTCCGAGTGATACGGCAAAAAGACCAGGCTTCAGGGAAAGTTATTCCGGAGGTGATGCCTTATGAAAAATAGAATCATTTCTGAAGGCACACTTTTCTTTTCCATGACATTGGAATTCCTGGAAACGTACATGCCAAAACAGCTTGGAAGAAGCCCGGAGACAATTAAATCATATCGCGATTCACTTACCGTTTTTAGACACTTTCTGTACGATGAAAGAAAAATCTCCATTGGACAATTTCGTTTTGAGGACTGTAATGCCAGAATGATACAGGATTTTATTATTTTCCTTAAGGAATCCGGCAACAGTCCAAGTACATGCAATCAGCGTTTGACTGCGATCAAGACTTATCTCTGGTTTGCGGCAGACAGGGACATTGCTTTGCAATCAGTGGCACTTCTTATTTCGAAGATACCGCAGTGTAAAGTTTCCCAAAATGAAAAAATAATTTTATCAGAAAACGCCTTAAGCAGTATCCTTCAACAACCAAGGGGCACAAAGACCAGTATGCGTGACAGGGTCATGATGATTCTGCTTTATGATTCAGCCATTCGCCTTGACGAACTTCTGAGTCTGACAATTCAAGATCTAATGCTGGAAAACAGCAACCCGTATATCAGAATTAATGGAAAAGGTAACAAAGAAAGAATTGTGGCAATTACCCTAAGAACTGCTGAACATCTGATTCAGTATTTGAGGATATTTCATCCGAATTCAGACAG
>Ga0255410_1002_pt1 | contig 59162 bp, 53 predicted proteins | sample CelNoTSeSYBR01J2_FD_182126 | JGI IMG/M metagenome (GOLD analysis project Ga0255410, IMG submission 182126) | Sediment cell enrichment communities from methane seep in Santa Monica Basin, California, United States - CellEnrichment... | ecosystem: Environmental > Aquatic > Marine > Cold seeps >... | reverse complement strand
TTTCATATCTGGAAAATGTTCAGGTGGCAAGTGACCGTAATCTAATTGATTTCCGGTTTCCAGTTCAATATGTTCTGCGTCCTGATCTTAACTTTCGAGGTTTTGCCGGGACCATTGCTTCCGGTTCCATCCGTAAGGGAGACAGGATTAATGTCTTTCCGTCCGGCGTTTCGACCAGTATAAAATCAATTGTTACATACGACGGAGAACTGGAAGAGGCATTTGCCCCGCAATCTGTTGTCATTACTACGACTGATGAAGTTGACATTTCGCGCGGCAGTATGCTTGCGCGTCCCAATAACGTTCCCATAGTGGACAATCACTTTGACGCTTCTCTGGTATGGATGAATGATAAAGCCGCGACCTGTCGCAGCAAATATTTACTGAAGACTTCGACGCAGCTTGTTCCGGCGGAGATAGCCTCAATCATGTATAAATTTGATATTAACACCTTGCACAGAGAAAAAACCGAAAGTATTCAGATGAATGATATTTCGCGTGTTGAGATTACAACTCACCGCCCGGTTTGTTTCGATTATTATGCCAGAAACCGGTATACTGGATCTTTCATTCTCATTGATTCAATTACTAACGAAACTCTTGCCGCTGGAATAATTAATGAACAATCACCAGAAATCCATCATAATCGTCAAGCCGGCAAAGAGCCGGTGAGCAAAAATATTTTTTGGGAAAACATGGCGATCAGTGCGGCAGACCGCGAACAAATGATGGGGCACAAGCCTGCTACTATATGGCTTACCGGTTTGAGCGGTTCCGGCAAATCAACGGTCGCGAAAGCCTTGGAGAAGAAGCTTGTTTCAATGGGAATTGCCACATTTATACTTGACGGCGACAATATTCGCCACGGCCTAAATAAGGATCTCGGTTTTTCCGCTGATGATAGAACGGAAAATATCCGCCGTATTTCCGAGGTGGCAAAACTGATGAATGAGGCGGGGCTTATTGTAATAACCGCGTTCATTTCTCCTTTTCTTGAGGATCGCGCCCATGCTCGCGAAGTGATCGGTAAAGACTGTTTTGTTGAGGTCCTCATTGACGCGGATCTCAAAACTTGTCAGCAGCGTGATCCTAAAGGCTTGTATAAGAAAGTTGCGAAAGGGGAAATTAATAATTTTACTGGCATTGATTCGCCATATGAGAAACCAGTTAAGCCGGAGATTTCAATTAAAACAGATGAACTCAGCATTTCAGAAAGTGTGGAATATCTTGTGAATGAGCTGATTAACTGTAATACATTAAAGTCATCTGATAACAGATAAATAAGGAATGACATGGCAAGAGATTTTAAACATTTTTGGAATATTGTTTTTTACAGAACGGCAGCGGAATTAAAAGCTGAAAACAGCCGCAAGATGGCCGGATATATCTGGTGGGTACTTGAGCCTTTGATGAGCTTGGTAGTTTACTACTGTGTTTTTAGTTTTTTAAAATTCCGGGAGAATAATTTTACAGCGTTCCTCTTAATTGGAATCATCACCTGGCGATGGTTTAATGCCAGTGTAATGCGTAGTGTTACAAGTTTGAAACAAAATCGCAACTTGATGCTGGAAGTCGATATATCAAAAACTTTATTCCCGTTGACTGTAGTTTCTGTTGCTATGGTTAAATTCTTTTTCTCGCTCATTCTGTTGTTGGTATTATTAATATTGCTTGGGATTCCAGTTACTCCTTTCTGGCTTTTACTACCGGTATTGCTGGCAATTCAGGTATTGGTTATTGTAGGTTGTAGTTTTGCAGTTGCTTCAATAACTCCGTTTTTTCCAGATTTTACCTATATATTGAACACTTTATTGACGTTGATGTTTTTTGCTTCAGGAATTTTATATCCTCTCAAGAGGTTGCCTGTGAAGGTACAGCAGGCTCTTGTCTTGAACCCGATGGCAACCTTAATAGAACAATATCGGGAAATACTTATGTATAGCAGGTTCCCCGACGTATGGAAACTGGGAATAACCTTTACTGAAGGAATGTTGATTTTTGCGCTGGGTTATTTTATTCTGAAAAAATTTAACCGTACCTACCCCAAGGTTATTTAATCAAAATAAAAATATGAAAAAGAAACACATATATCTACATATTGGAACAACCAAGACTGGGACGAGTTCAATACAGACATTTTTGCGAGACAACCTAGAGGTGTTGAAGCAACATAATTTTATAGCACTTACTCCTAGGTCTCCTGAAAGATTGAGAACTCTTTCTGAAATTATTATGAGTGCAGCAAAAAAGAACTTTCCGCATTTCAATGAGACACAGCAGCAATGGTTAAATGATTTAATTCAAAAATTGAAAAATGCGGAAACGGATAATATAATTTTGTCAGAAGAATTATTTTGGAATATTATTAGTGTGAACAAAGAAAGATTCATTTTTATAGATTTCATTAATTCTCTCAAGGAATTTGCCGATATTACAGTTGTCGTTTATCTCAGGCGGCAGGACTCATTTCTGATGAGTGCATACCAGCAACGCCTCAAAGGCGGTGGGGTCAGAGAGAAAGAATGCCAAGAGTGGATATCAATATCCGCAAAACCACAAACTGGAATTACAAATTTTCAGGGAAATCTTAAATTTCTTGAATCGCTTTTCGGTAAAAATAATATCATCGTTCGTCCTTTTGAGAAGGAGCAATTTGTCGATCAGTCGTTATTTGCTGATTTTATGTATTGTGTTGGCCTGCGTATGAGTGATGAATTTGAAATTAAGAATAAAAAAAAGAATCCTGGTTTATCTCCTGTTATGGCGGAAATACTCAGGTATCTGAGTATTTATTATAAAAATAGAGAACCAATAACTCCGTTTCTTAGTAAAAAAAACAAGAGCAATAATAAGTTGTTTAATCAGAATCGTCAACATAAATTTTTGTCTCCCAAACAAAGATTAGCTATTATACAGCGTTGTGCAGCAGATAATGAATGGGTAGCCAGGGAATTTCTTGAGCGTGAGGATGGAATACTTTTCAAGGAATTGCTTCCAGATATAAATAATCCGTGGGAAAAATATAAATTGACTCCTGAAGTAGTAAAAACTTTTTTTACTGAGGTAGATTTCCTTGATAAAAAACAAAAAGAAATTATGCAGAAACAGGTACTGAAAGGATTAGGTATGCAAAAATGGCTGTCTATGAAATTTTATTTTATTAAGATAATAAGAAATTCACCACTTTATTTACCTGCCCGTGTTTTAAAACAAGTAATGTTATCCTTTTCTGACAAATCTGGAGAACAATCATGAAAAAAGTAATATTCCAGTTTAAGAATATCGGGGTGTTCTATAATAAACGCTCTTTAAAGCCTTGGAAAAGCAAGAAGTTCTGGGCATTGAAGGATGTTTCGTTTGATGTTCACCATGGCGAAACAGTTGGTATTGCCGGTAAGAACGGTGCCGGCAAGAGCACTATGCTGCGGCTTGCGGCTAACATAATCAATCCTAATCTTGGGCAATTTATCAAAGAACCTGGAGTCAAGGCATCTCTGTTGTCTTTGAACCCGGGTGCGAACGAGTTGTTAACTGGTCGTCAAAACATATTTTTGACCGGGCTGATTCTGGGTATAGATAAAAAGACGATAGCGGAGTCCGAGGACGCTATAATTGAGCTCACAGAATTAAAAGACTTTATTGATGAACCGGTTAAAACATATTCCACAGGTATGTTATCGCGTCTCGGGTTTGGAATTTCTTATTTTATGGACCCGGATGTATTGCTTATTGATGAAACCCTATCTGTTGGAGACCAGGATTTTAAGAAGAAATCAGCCGCATTGATTAAAGAAAAAATAAAATCCGATAAAACGGTGATGCTCGTTTCGCATTCTCCACAAATGCTGGAAGACCTTTGTGATCGTATTATATATATTGAGAATGGAATGTCTATGCCGGAGCTGCCGGTTAAAGAAAGTCTTGAGAAATATTTACAATACCCCAAAAAAGAGAAAGCTTAACGTGACTAAAAAAAACTTATACATGCACATTGGCACCCCGAAGACCGGGACTACAGCTATACAGTATTTTTTGAGAGAAAATAATAATTTACTTAAGAAAAAGAACTTTTTGGTTTACACAGCTCAGGATGATAATGTTTGGCTAAATTTAAGATTTATGACAGCATACCTTGATATTTTTGGAAAACTTGAGCTTATGATCAGAGGCTATTTGCCGAAGAAGCATTCCAAACAAAAAAAGACATTAAACAACTGGTATAAAAAGTTTCATGCAGACATCAAGCAAAGCACTTGTGAAAATATTCTTCTCTCTGAGGAAATGTTATGGTGGGCTGTTTGCGGGAAAGAGAAAATGCTTGAGTTGTTAAATGATTTGCGGGATGATTTTAAAATAAAAATCATAGTTTATCTGCGCCGCCAGGATTATTATATTATGAGTATGTACCAGCAGGCATTAAAAGCTGGCAGATGCCAGGGAATGAAATGTTCTGAATGGATTGAATCTCCGGATAATCCTCAAAAATCATCATATTCGTATTACGATGAACATCTGAAATGGCTTGTCGATACTGTTGGTAAAGAAAATATGATAATAAGAATATATGAGAAAGAGCAACTGGAATCACAATCTATATTTAGCGATTTTATGAGCACGATAGGACTTGAATTGTCTGATGAGTTTGTCATCCCTGAAAAAAATATAAATGAAGGCTTATCGCCGTTCGCAGCTGAGATGGCACGTAACTTTAGCAGTGGCAATACAGAAAAAGCTAATTTTATGCGTTTTATTTTAAATTACAATAGCGGAGAGTTTTTTAACAAGCTTGGACAGCAGCATGATTTTATGTCTCCGGCTGACAGATGCAAGCTGTTGTCCGAATTTGAAAACGGCAACAAATATATAGCCAGGGAACTGCTTGGTCGTGAGGATGGACGTTTGTTCTATGAACAGCCTCCTGATTCGAAGCAAGATTGGACTCCATACGAACCTTCACTTGGTGACACAGTATCATTTCTGTTGAAAGTGCTTGACAAGCAAGGGCAGGAAATAGAAAATTTGCAAAAAACGACAAGTTTTCATAAAAGAATTTTTCAAAAAATGAAATTTGTCTATTATAAAATGCCTCTTTCTTTGAAATATCCGTCCCGTAAAATGTGGCAACGTTTTAAATCTTTAAAAGCAAAGCTGTTTGGGAAATCCATATGAAAATATGTGTTGTCATTCCGACATTTAATAATAAAAAACTCCTGACAGGCTTATTGAAACAACTGCGGGGAATTCCTGAATTTGACCAGTTGCTTATTACTGTGGTCGATAATGGCTCGTTAGATGGCACAAGCGACATGGTTCGGGCAGAATTTCCTGAAAATCAACTGCTTACCCTGGCTGAAAACAGCGGAGGCAGCGGAGGTTTTATTGCCGGAGTTGAACACGCTATGACACTTGGTGTCGATTATATCTGGCTGCTTGATGATGATGTTGAGATAAGGGGAGACTCCCTTAGCTTATTGCTTGATGCCGCCAAAAAGCTTGATGGCAATAAGATTAAGTGGGGAGCAATCGGCTCAATGATGGCAAATCTGGATAAACCTGAATTAGTTGTTGAAACCGGAGCGGAAGTAGTTTGGCGGCGAGGCTGTTTTAAATTGTATAACAATGGCTTGCGTGTTGAAGATATTAAACCGGAAATCAAGCGTGTACCATATTGCGCGGCAGCTTCACTGTTGACCCGCCCGGAAGTTGTTGAAAAAGTCGGATTCTTTGAGAATATTTTTATTCATTTTGACGATGTTGAGTGGTGTATGCGGATGGAAAAAGCAGGATATGGAATTTACTGTAACACTGCGTCAGTCATTTGGCATATGACAGTTAAAGGTGCTCCTGTAACCTGGGTAAGATATTATGATGCAAGAAATTTCTTATGGTTATGCAGAAAATACAACAAAAAATGGTTATATTTGAGCATTTTTCGTATGCTTCTGAAGGCATTTTATTTCAAGATGCACCGCATGCCTGTTATTGCTAAACTTTATATGCTTGGAATCAAGGACGCGTTTTCCGGCAGACTGCGCATGCGCAAAGAACTTGAAGTAGATGAGATGATTGATGTTGACGACATCCTGCCGGAACTGCATGGGCGGAAAATTATTGGAGTGTTTAAAAACAGTTCCAACCGGGAAGAATTACAAAAAACATATCCGGAGATAATGGATAATGTTGAAAAAATCTATTGCTATGAACGGGGGAGGGCTGTTTTGCTGTCGTCATTCTGGCATATGCTGTTTCACCCGAAACATCTGGTTATATTTGATGGGAACTGTTACCACGGGATGATGTTGCCTCCTTTATTAAATGATACTTTTTATGTGTTTCCCCGCCATAAAAAAGCTATCAGGCGAATGGGGCGCAAAGCATGAATATATATGTAATAGGATCAGGATTTTTCGGAGCGGTCATTGCGGAAAGAATTGCCGCAGATTCCCGCATGCCTGTTACTGTTATTGAAAAACGGCATCATGTAGGAGGTAATTCCTGGTCTGAAATATGCCAGGAGACAGGAATAGAATGCCATAAATACGGTTCTCATATCTTTCATACATCGGACGAACAGGTTTGGGATTATATGTGCCGTTTCACTGATTTTAATGATTATCGGCACAAGGTCTTGACCACATACAATAATCATGTTTACACAATGCCGATAAACCTGACTACAATCAATTCTTTTTATGGTTTGAACCTTACGCCGTCTGAGGTTGATGCATTTCTTGCGGGAGAAGCGGCAAAAGAGAAAATATATGAACCGAAAAACCTGGAAGAAAAGGCTGTTTCTCTAATTGGACGTCCGCTTTACGAAGCCTTTGTAAAAGGATATACGATAAAACAATGGGATAAAGATCCGAAAGAATTGAGCAGTGATATAATTTCCCGGCTGCCGGTACGAAATGATTGTAATGACCGCTATTTCAGCGATAAATATGAAGGTATTCCCTTAGATGGTTACGGTGAACTGTTTTCTCGGATTCTGGATAATGAGTTGATTAATGTGAAACTGAATACTGATTTTTTTGCGGTCAAAGATTCAATACCATCGGATTCTTTGATAATTTATACCGGTGCCATTGATCAATTTTTCGATTATAGTTATGGAAAACTTGAATGGCGTACTTCAACTTTTGAAACGGAGATTCATGACTTTCCAGACTATCAGGGAACAACTGTCATGAACTACGCTAATCACGAAATCCCATATACCAGAATTCATGAGTTTAAGCACTATCATCCTGAAAGACCGCCAACTGATAAAACGATAACTTATACGGAATATTCAAAATTTGCTGAAGATTGCGATGAGCCTTATTATCCCATTGCATCATCAGAAAATATGATAAAACTGGAAAAATACTGCAAAGAAGCTGAAATGCTCGACAAAGTTATATTCGGCGGACGCCTGGGTACATACAAATATCTCGACATGGACGATGCTGTTGCAGAAGCTCTGAAATGCTATGAGAAAAAAATAGTGCCGTATTTAAATATGGGTTTAGATAAATGAATTTTGATAAATCACTAAAAATCACGAAATCCGAAATCAAGGGAAAGTTGTTGAACTCAAAATTTTATTCCTGGTTGAAAAAGTCAAAAATAGAATTTCATAAAGCATTAAGTGCTTGTCCCCGGGTATCTATAATAATGCCGGTATATAATCAGGGCGATACTATAGAAAAAACTATTAAATCAATTTTACTGCAGAATTTCAGCGATTTTGAGCTTATTATTGTCAATGATTGTTCGACAGATAATTCATGCGGCATGGTCGAAAAATACTTGAATCTGGATTCAAGGATAAAACTTCTGAATATGCCTTCAAATCAAGGGCCGGGACCAGCACGAAACTTTGGCTTGGAGAATGCGGCAGGACAATATGTGCGTTATTGCGATGCGGATGACTTTTACCCTCCTAATGCCTTAAATGCACTGATGACAAAAGCTGATGCGGGCGAATATGATATTGTTGCCGGCAATATGGCATTTTTTTATAATCATAATAGAAAAATACTTATTGACCGGGAATGTTCACTTATTCCTGAAGAAACTTCCTCTGAAAATTTTGCGGATATTCCTTCATTATGGCAGCCCTTTCATTTCCATCGCATCTTATATCGCAGACAGTTTTTAGTGGATAATAATATTAAATATCCTGTTTTGCGGCGCGGTGAGGATCCGGTGTTCCTGACGGAGGTGCTTGTCAAGGCAAAGAGTATTGCGACCATTCAGGATATGACCTACATATTTCATATTCGCCCGAGACGCAGGAAATTTAGTTTTGAGGAAGCTCGCGATATTCTTTGCTGTCGGCTAATGATAACAGAAAAATTTATGCAGGCGGAAAAACCGTTTATTGCGAAAATGAATATAATGCTTCTGTTTACATCTGAATTTAATATACCTGATTTTCCCTTGGAACAGGCTCTCGAACTGACAGTATTGATGCAGCGTCTCTATGAAAATCTGAGTATGAAAGATATTGTGGCGGGAAAATATGCCCCTTATAAAATTAATATTGAAGCGGCAAAAAATCTGTTAAAGCAATTAGAAAACTCTTCCCCTGAATTTTTGCTGAAAAATCTGAAAACAGGACTATGTAATTTGGATTTAAGAGATAAATGTGATAATATAAATGCAGGCGCGTGGGAAAGACCTCGTTTAATGAGGATTTTAAAGATGCTGGTTTTTGAACGCCAGAATTTCAAAGATAAGTTAAAACGTAAATTAGGCATCAAGGTGTAAAATGGAAAATTATTTCTTTTCTTTGATAACCGGCACAATCGGACGCAGGGATGAACTTGAGCGACTGCTTGAATCGCTGCGCATCCAGACTTTTAAAGATTTTGAACTCATTATTATTGATCAGAATGATAATAGCTGTATTGACGATATTATAAAAAAATACAACGATGATTTTAACATTATTCATTTACACGCAGAAAAAGGCCTTTCGCAAGCCAGAAATAAAGCTCTCGAGCAATGCAAGGGAAAATGGTGTGCATTCCCTGATGATGATTGTTATTATTCCCATGATCTCATGGCTGATGTTGTTAGCTGTATTAGCTCTCATCCTGACTGGGACGGCATCTCTACAATGGTAACCGACGATAAAGGAAAATTCTCTGCGGGAGGATATATGTCGGCGAAAAGTCAGCGTGTATCAGCAAAAAATGTGTGGCGCTGCGCGGTATCTCCATCTCTTTTTATCAAGCGTGAAGCAATAAAAGATGTCAACGGTTTTAATGAAGAGCTGGGCGTTGGAGCGGGTACAAAGTGGGGCTCAGGAGAGGAATCAGATATTGTATTGCGTATAACTGAAAAAAGTTATCATATTGAGTACATTCCGTCTTTAAAAGTTTTTCATCCACGTTTTCGCGGACCATGGACAATGAAAACCGTCAAACGCGGATTTTCATATGGCTGCGGCATGGGATATGTACTTAAAAAACACAGATACTCAATCATAAAAACATTTTGGTTCGCTTCGATACAGCTAATCAAAGGGCTGGCATACCTATTAATATTCCAGTTGCGGAGAAGTTGTTTCCACTTAGCAATGAGCAGCGGCAGATTGTACGGTTATTTAAAAACAAAAAAACTTTTAAAATAAATTTTATTACGGATTCAAGTTGCACTTTCGCATTGAATGGATTAAATTTAAATATAACAAATCAAGGAGAATTGTTATGAGAAACGTATTAACTGTTTTAATTGCTATCTCTCTTGCTGTTATCATCTGCGGATGTGATTTCAATATCAGCACATTGACTAAAATGACTAGAAAACAGGAGAAACAGGCAGCTAAAATTAAGCAAATTGTTGTGCTCATCAAACAACAACGCCGGGACATCGCCGTTTTGCGCAAGCAGGTTGAAGCCGATGCTGCCATGCGTGTTAAATTTGCAAAATCTGAAACTGTTTCTCAGGATAAAATACTTCAGGCTGCCCTGTTGCTGGCGCAGCAAGGTCCTAGCAACGTATCTAATCAGGCTATGTATATTCTGGGTTATTTAGGTGGGAAAAAAGCCGAGAGCGCTCTGTTGAAAATGCTGGAAAATCGCTCACATGGCAGAAACGCCTCCTCTATTATAAATGCCCTGGTTACTATGCGCAGCAATAAACTGCGCCCCGTGATAATCAAACTTTTGAACAGCAATAACTATCAAGACATAGACGCGGCAACAAACGCGATTAATAATCGTTCTTCACGGATTTTAAAAAAGTCAGACTTGCCATTACTGGTAAAGGTTTTGGACGATATGCCCTATGACAATAATAATCGCTACAGGCGCAATAACATGATTAGAGCGATTTGTCAACTGGACCAGGATGCTGGAGTCAAATATATTTGTGACGCATTAGAAACTGCCGATGTTAATCAGGAAAGAGAGCTTATTTATATTCCAATTCATGGTCAAATAAATCTCAGCGCCAAATCCTGGCTGAAAATAATTAAGGTTTTAGAAGAACCCAATGTTCGGAATCTTAGCCCGTTTCAGGCATTATGTGACGGTATTTCCCGCTGCGGAGATTTGCGCTTAATGGATGCCGTTTTGCCGTGGACGGAGTTTGCCATGCAGAATAGCAGTTTTAGAAACTCATACATTAATATGTTAAACCGGATGCGTGACCCGAAATCTGCGAAGGTTTTTCTTGATTTATGTTTAAAAAGTACCACAGCTCGCCACAATTATTACATGAGTTATTTAAATAATTTTCCCGGTATCATTCAAAAGGCTGGTAAATATCAACTGGTGGATGATGCGACAATGAAAAAACTCCTTAAAAATCGCGCTAAAATCATTGCTCGTTTGAATGAAAGGGACAAAAGAAGAGCCACAAGAAAATAGAAAAGGATATTGGTTTACTATGCTTAAAACACTGACTGAATGGATTTTAGCTGCTACAGCTGATTTGCCCGCCGAAGATATGCGGATCGAAGGGGCCTGGCTGCTACATTTGAATTACCAGCCTTTCGTTAATGAAAGATTGTTTCAATATGATGTGGCACTGGTTCAAGTGCAGTCTACCGGCGCGGCGTATAGTGCTTATGAAGGTATTCATAAATCTGAGCTCAATTCCCTTGTCGGCAATGATGCCCGGGAAATGATTACAGATGAATATTCACCGGTCAATATTGCTCTTTTGGACGCGATGTTCGCGTCATTGTCTCCCCAAGCGGACGAAGAATTCTTGATCTCAGGAAAGAATAAAGCAGGTAAGAGGGCGGATATAATATGTAATGAAGTTAAAAATCTATGCCGGAAAAAACTTATTCCTGAACAACCTAAAGTTGTTAATGTCGGGGCAATCGGTTGTATAATCGAAAAACTTAAAAATCAGGATATGCTGGTTACTGCAAGTGATTTAGATGAAAATATCATCGGTAAGGAACTTGGCGGAGTAACAATCAGGGCTGGAGTGCATACTGATGAAATGGTCGCCGAAGCCGACCTCGCTATCATAACTGGAATGACTATTAGTAATGGGTCTTTGCCTGAAATAATAAAAATCGCAAAGGAAAATAATACTAAAATAATGATAGTTGCTGAAACCGGAGCAGGTTTTGGCCGTGCGTATTGCGACTTATTTGATATTGACATCGTTGTTTCTGAACCGTATCCTTTTTATATATTCAATTGCTACTCGCAAATATTGATTTACCGCAAGGACAATTAGTATGTCAGACAAAAACATATTGAATACTATGGTTGACGAAATTGGTACTCCGTTTTATGTTTATGACGCATGCAGAGTAAGGGAAAATATCCAGAGAGTCAAAGAAGCATTCAAAGAAACTAAAATTCATTATTCCCTGAAAGCAAATCCTTGCCTCGGGGTATGCAAAATTATTTCAGAAGCCGGAATTGAGGCGGAAATAGCATCTCCTTTTGAAGCTAAAGTCGCGGTCGAAGCAGGGTTTAACCCCGCTGGAATCTTGTATGACGGCCCCGGGAAAACAAGCGTTAATATCTTGGAAAATTTAGAATTAGGACTTAGACGCTTCAATATTGAATCCATGACTGAGCTTGATAGATTGAAAGAAATCACTAATGGAAACACCGATCACTTGAGTTTATGTTTTAGGATCAATCCATTGGAAGCGAGTAATGCTGCCGAAAAAATGACCGGCAAACCCAGTCGTTTCGGAATTGACATCGAAGAGCTTCCCGCCTGTCTCGACAAAGCCGCAAGCGACGGTTTCAAAATAAACGGAATTCATTTATACCTGGGCAGTCAAATACTTTCTGACGAACAACTGATTGCCAACTACAGGGTAGGGCTGAATATTATTTCTGAACACTACGAAAAATTTCATACAGACAAGAAAATAGATTATGTTTTCGGTGGTGGTTTCGGAATCCCTTATAAAGATGATGACCCGACAATAAATCCTGAATATCTCGCGGAAAGCTTCAAAAAACTAAGGAGCAAATACGACCTGCAGGATAAAATAATAACTCGATTTGAGTTAGGACGTTATATCATCGGAAACGCCGGACGCTATCTAGCCAAAGTCGTTGACATCAAAGTCTCACGAGGCGAAAAATTTATCACGTTGGATGGTGGAGTCAATCATTTTATGAGATACGTAATGACCCAGGCAAAACATCGGATTTCTTCATTGAATTCCACATCCAAAGATATGGAACTAGCCGAGATTTGCGGTCAAACCTGTACTCCATACGACGTGATCTCAATAGCGGATATGCCAAAAGACATTGCAATAGGTGACATCATAGTCTTAGAAGATACCGGAGCTTACGGCTGGTCAATGGGAATCCAGAATTTCCTGAGCTTCCCATCCTGTGCCGAAGTAATATTAGACAACAACAAGTTCCAAACGGTCCGCAGAAAAAGCACCTTCCAAGACCTCATGAACTTGAATATCACTTAAAAACAGATATCCATGGGGATGTAAACACCTTTTTGACTTAAAGCATGTTTTCTATATATGATTCAGCGTATCGAATACCTAATTCCCTTAGAGATTTTGTGTCAAAATGCGTGTTGTCGTTACGGTCATTATCAGTTAAACCGTCAGATGAAACAAATTTTGTTGAGTTTTTAGCTAAGGCATCATTAACAGTTTGATAATAAGGATAGTCATTATTACGGGATAAAAAAGCCCCTAATTTTCCAGTTATTACTGGTAGGGTGTCATTAGCTAACTCTTTCCTGAATCCACTAATTGTATCAAAAAAACGCTTTGCATAAGTTTTTGCTTTGTCTTTACATTTTGAATCGGCTTCCCCCTGATGCCAGAGAATTCCGGCAAGTTCACCATTGCACGCTGTTAAAGCTTGTCTGGTTTTGACGATTGCGTTTTCAAATAACTCTGCTCCCGGCTGCCATTGCTCCAATCTTGAACCGCTGACTGCGCATGGTACAAAACCGATTTTCCATTCAGAAAATTCTTCAATCAGGCGCAATCCAAAGCTCATTGCCAATCCAGCACCGCCGTCCGTCCAAACTTTGCATGTGTAGTCATGTAAAGGTTCTTCAGCGTTTTGCCACGTGCAATTATTGAAATTAAATAACCTTTTATTATTCAATCGGGGATGTGTCCCAAAATTGCCACATCCCTGCATGTTTGACTGACCAGCTAAAATAAATACCTTCATTTATTTTCACCTGTATAATTTACCAATTCCATTTTTACTGTTTGTTTTACTCCTGTTGCTATATCAGTAGCCGTAACGGTCCAGATACCAGTTTGATCATTTAAGGCAAATTCCATTGTTTTTGTTCCACGACCATCTTTTTTGAGATAAAGCATTCGCTGGTAGCAGTTTTTGATTTTATTTTCAGGGCTCTTGAAAACTACTTTTACAACTCGACCTGTTGCAGGAATGGAAGTTGTGTCAAAAATGCAAGAAATAGTAAATACTTCATCCGTTTTAACCGATTTTGGTACTTTCAGTGCGAAATCTTTAAGCTTTTCTTTTTGCAGGCAAAAAAGATTTGCCGACTGATAAGCTTTATCATTGTTTAGCTTGAGCTCTTTGCTGTAGCCAATATAATGTCCTTTTAATACATCATATATGTGATATTTCCTTTTGAGTTTTATTATCCCACCATTCCAATTACGCGGGTCTAATATAACGCCAAGCAATTTAAAATCATCATAACCAAGGATGCCCCATTTTATTCCTTTATCAGGGGATGGGGAAAATTTAATTTCCGGCATGAGTTTAATTTGTTTAGCTAGTTTTAAAAGCATTTTATTTACTCCAGCCATCTTAAAACGCGCGATGTTTCCATTTAAGAAAAATGCTTTACCTTTGCCGTATTTGTTATAAGTAAACAAAGGGTATGATTTACTTGAAACCAATATCTTCCCTGAAGTACACTTTAGATTACTGATCGCTGCAGGATATCTGGCGGAGAAAAAAAGGTCTTTACCTCTAGCTTTCAATTTGTGGTTTGATACTTTAATTTTCCCATTAATTTTAATTCCAAGAATGTCAGAAAAAGGATAATTATTATATTCACGCCCATACTCATTGCGCATTCCAATTGGTCCAACAGCCAAAATGGTTCCGCCATTTTTAACGTAACTTTTTATGCAGGCAATTTCTTTTTTGCTCAAGCATTGAGTCAAAGGAAGAATAAAGAGGTTCACATTTGCTGGTATTTTATCTTTTTCCAATTGTGTTTTTGTAAGATAGCTCCACGATGAAATTCCTGTTTTTTGAAATAATTCAATAAATCGCCAATCTGCTTCAGCGGAGTTACCAAATCGATCATCAACTTCGCCGGCAATACGGCTGTAATGAGACCAGTGCATCATGATATTTGAGGTTTGAGCATAATTATATCGTAAAAGCTGCCCAACTCCATTGATAATTAACTGGAGATCACGATATTGTGTTAATCGGAAAAAATCAGTATATGAACCATCGGGATTAAGCATTCCTTCTCCACTACTACTGACTCCTCCGTGGAAATAAAACGAAGTGTTGGAGAAGCCCATAAAAAGTTGATGCCAAAGGTTGCTAAGCCCCGCGTTGATTTTCTGATCAAATTCACAATAAGCGCCGTGCCAATGTCCTTTGATGGTTTTCATTCTGCGCATAAATACATCTTGTCTCATCCGGCTGTAAGGAGCCCAGAAATCCATCGCCGCAACCATTTTTTCGAGATTATGAGTCTCAGAACCTTCCGCCCCGACAACGGCATTTTTGTCGTAATCCCTCAGCTTTGCTTTTAAATAGATGTACATATCACGCCAGACTTTTTCCAAGGCCTCAGAGTGATCAATATATGATGGTACATTGTTTGATTTAACAGATGTCGAAAGCTTTAAACGCGGCACATTTTTAAAATTTGCGTAGTTACTCTTCCACTCTTGATTCAAGGTTTTAATATTTTCATATTTCTGCTTAAGAAAATCTCTATAAAAACGTATCCCAGCTTTTGAAAATCCCATTTCACCACGGTAAATGTTTTCATCACCAAGGGAATAGATAAAGGGAAAATAATTTTTGGTATCTAATAAGTGACTTTTTATTCTAAGCCATTCTCTATCCTTGACTTCTTGTGAAGCCCAACAGCCGCCTTTTGTTCCGCCATTATTATCCGCGAGCATTCTTAAAGAGGTCATATATGTTGCAGACATAAAATCAAACATTGCCGCATTTTTTAATTTGGTATCTTTCGGATAGGTCAAAAGAATATTAAATCCCGCTTTGCGTAACTGTTTTGCGTATATCATTCCCGGACCACTCAATAGATTAAAGCCGCACCATGCTAAAGAAGGGTATTTATCGGCATTGAATTTATTAGGGCGATTTTTCGCAATAAAGATATCTTTAGAAGCTTCCGCAATAACTTTCTCCCCCCTAATTAATATAGCTTTCAGGTAAGCAGAGCAGGTCAATGGATCATCCATTTTTAGTTCAAAATCAGCTTGAGTGTTGCCTGGATTGAGTTTTAACTTTATACTTTTAAACACTCGGTTATTACTGTCGATTGCTTCTACAATTAAAGTTGACGGATTTGAAACAGATTTATCAAAGCTGACAGTTCCAAATACTGTTTCATTTAACAGTAAGCTATCCTTGTTAATTTTTATTTGTGATATTGCTTCTGGAGATTTTACTTTAAATGCTATGTTCCCCCAATCTTCAGTCTTGTCATCAACAAGCAGTTTCACGTCAAGATAATGAGTTCCGCATTTCAAAAATGGCAGAGAAATATTGATATTGCTTTTTCCTGATACGGAATAGTTTTTGGTGAATTCTTTTTTGCCGTAAATATCTCGACAAATAACCTGAAGTGTTCCAGCTTTCGAGCAGGTGATTTTGCAATCAATGTTCGCTTTGTCAAGTTCTTTTTGTTGAAATGCCAGGCCGTCACTAATAGAAAAGCTGCATGTTGAATCATTTTTTCCTGCCCAGTTGATTATTCGTCCGGCAAGAGCAATATATTTATTGTAACGTTCCGGCCATTCCCGCGTATAACCAATTTTATAAAGACAAGGAGTTAAACCGGGTTCTGTTCTTTGGTACCCTTCTGGGGAAAATGGTTGTTCGTTAAACTTTATTCCAACGACTCTGCCTTTTTGCAGCATTCCAGCATTCAAAGCCAATTCGGGTATTTTACTTCTGGCAACATTGCTATTAATGAACATTTCACGGAAAGCACTCCAGGGAGTATTGCTTGCAAGTGTCTTTTTGACTTGAGCGTCATCTTTGACTCTAAAATTATTTGTAACACCACTTCCAAACATTGCAAAACCAGTGCCGTTTTTAACCATTGCCTTTATTCGATTTTTAATTTTGGATGGTATAAACTGCCATTTGGCTCCTGCCATAACGATAACATCAGGATTAGAATCAAGTTTCTGATTCATTAATTTTATCATATCCTCATCTTTGACATTCGAAAAAAATCTTTTTGCGTGCTTCGTCGCAAAAAATGGATTGCGATAATATGAACTGAACAAATAAACATCACTGTCAATTTCCATACGCTGACGCAGCTCTGCAACATCTCTAGCCAGTTCAATAGGAACAACAAATAATACTTTTAAAATTTTTCCGGCAATGGGACGCGCAAAAGGTATACATGCGGTTTTAAGTTTAAATTCCATTTTGGTGAATGTATCTGGAGATAATTTGTCATTTGCTTTTTTATAAGCAGTACCGGAATTTCCAGCAAGTTTGTTAATTGCCTGTCCAGAAAGCATGCCATCATAAATCTCTACTTCATCAATATAAGCCATGGCTCCATGTTTTGGTCCCTTAGCAAATCGTCTTGGCTTGGAACCCTGGTTTGATGGAAAAGAACTGGGGACATTTGGCGTTACTCCACTTTTTCTTGCTCCTATTACCAGTACACGATTTTTGCTTGATGGTCGCTTAGAAAACTTTTTCTTTATTTCTGAAATCAAAACTCCATCTTTATATAGTTGCATAATTCCTTTTTTTTGACTCCAGGTAAATGCAAGATGCTGCCATTTACCTCTTGCCCAAACCCCTGTAGCAGATAAGCTTATGCTGTGCCAGGGAGGACCATTCAAACAATAAAAATAATTGCTTCCGATTTTTTTAGAAAATCCTTTGGTAATTACCAAGCCGCTGTCAAGGAAATTATAAGGAGGAACAGCCAATTCAAGCAGACAATGAGCTTGTCCGTCCTGTGCGTCACTCTCTGGTTTAACCCAGAAACAAGCAGTTCCCTCGTTCTGATCAATCAATCCGGCTGCATCGATCTCGAGGCATGAGCGGGAATTAAAAAAAGCAGCTTTTCCTTTTTTCCCTGCTTCCAAGGTAACTTTGCCTCTTTCTTTTGAAATTGCTGTTCCCGTTAGCGTTTGTCCGTTTAAATCTTTATCAAATGAAACATACAACAGCCGTTTAGGTGAATTGTTGGACTTGTCGACTTTGCTGTCTGCGGCTGTTGCACTAAAGATATTCAGTAGCAATGATACAAACAGTAATAATTTCAAATTTACTTTCTTTTTTTGTGACAACATAAAAATATTTCCTAGAAATTGTATTTACTCTTCTTCATCAATAATAAATTTTACATCATCAATATCGACATTTCCAAATACGTCAAGTACGATGTTGAATTCTTTAGCATTGGGATCGTCCAACTCAAAAATACCGCTAAACTTCTTCCATTTGTTATTATGAGGTAAGTTTAACTTTTTTATTACTCCACTGCCTTTAAATTTTAAACGTTTGGTTTCTTGATTAGCATAGGAATATTTATAATAGACCAGATTAAGCTTTGACCTCTTTTTGTGCGCAGCTGGTCTTGTTCTTACCCACAGAGTCCATTTATAAGTATTAGCAGCAGAACCGCCTTTCGTATAAAGGTGAACAGGTTTTGAGGCAGAAATCTGTAAAAAACGCTTGCCGTCAGGAGCGTCTTCTGCACTAATAATTCGAATTTTGGCAGGTCCCATATAACGTTGAACAAACCACGCTTCCGGCCAGAGCTCTTTTTCTACATCAAATCCTTTTTCTGCAACTTTGTCATAATTAATTAATTTTGTTACTTTTTCAAAGGAACCATTTTCGGGCATATCACCACACATTCCAGACAGGCACAGCGCATTAATAAGTAAAACTCCAATAATAATAAAAAATGTTTTCATTAATAGTTTTCTCTAGGTTGTGTTTAAATATTAGTTAATTTTGATGATATCTTCATCGTCAAATTCTTTCTTGCTTTTTACATGTCCGTCCACATATAAAGCATTGATATTTTTATTATGTCTTATTCTTACACAGCGTGGTAGTAAACCATTATAAAGAGCTGCGTTTGAAGTGGAATGTCTTAAAAATAAAAATCGATCAATATTACCATCTACCAAGGTTAGCACATTGGACGGTTTAGAAAGTCTACAGATTTTGTAGTTATACAGCCAGTAATTATATGCATAATCATTTACACTGAGATCTGTATATGTACCTGAAACCATATTCGACGGATCTCCTCCGCCACACCACCAGTGACCTTCGAAATCACCTGTAACTTCTGATGGACACGCAAATACCTTAGAATTCTTATAGGTGTTATTGTTATCGCTTGTGCAACGAAGTCCCAAATATGGTTTTAACCAAGCTACATAGCGGATATAATTTGGTACGCCTGAAACATTGGTTCTCCCAGGAAAGTAACCGTCACAACTCGAAGCGTATGATTGAAAACCTAATCCAATTTGTTTCAAATTACTGGTGCAGCTAATTTTTTTTGCTGTTGCTCTAGCTTTATTTAATGCGGGTAATAGCATAGAGGCGAGGATTGCTATGATGGCGATCACAACGAGGAGTTCGATGAGTGTGAACTTTGAACTTTTCTGTTTCATTTTTCTTTCTCCATTTTATCAGTTATCAGTTATCAGTTATCAGTTATCAGTTTTTTCTGATTACTGATTTCTTAGTATTAATTTCGGTTTGATTAAAATCTCCTTTTGGGTTGTCTTATTGGTTAATAATTTAATCGCGTTTTCTGCTATTTTTTCTTCGTGTATGCAGATAGATGAAAATCCGCATTCCTCGGCATGATGAGTATTATAAAAACCAATCAACTCAATATCCCGGTCATTTTTCAGTAACGGCAGTATTTCATAACGCATAAACGCGTCACTATAGGAGAATATTGCGTCAGGGCGGTCAGAACCGGAGATCAAGTTATTTACAGTCTCTATTAATGGTGCTCCACTATGTAGTTTCCAGAAAATTTCTTCATTAAATTGAACATTACTTTCCCGGCAGACTTCAGCGAATCCTTGTACTATAGGTACTTGCATTGAGCTCCATGGTCCGACATAATGTGATTCTTTCATTGCCAGACAGGCGAGTTTTTTGTGCCCCTGGGCAATGAAATGCTTTGCCGCAATTCTTCCGGCTTCTACAAAATCAACCAACGCGTATTTGGCTTTTGCGATTTTTTCCTGATGATGATATTTATTTATAAATACAATATTGTGAAATTTATCAATGTTTTGCTTGAGAAAATCAAACGGGAATCTATAACTGCCGTCAATTAGGAATCCATAGGGCATCGCTTGGTCGTTGATAATGGCCTGCATGAAAGATTTAACACTGGAATCATTCAAGAACACCTGGTCGCTGATGAGTATTGGATAAAGATTAAGACTTGCGAATTTACGGGTTATATTGCGGTTAATATCGCTGTAAACATCGCCTTTACTGAACATTATCATGCCGACAGCATTGCTGGTTTTGTGTCCGCTGGAATCATTATTTACGACGAAAGTCCCTTGACGGGGAATGCGTTCCAGCAGGCCTTCTTTTACTAAGGCGTTTAATCCGGCGGCTACGGTCCGTTTGTTAACTTTATATTTGCGGGCAAACTCATCGTCAGAGAGTAAACGTTCTCCCACAGGTAAAGTGCCGGAAGTGATTTGTCCTCTAATGGCATCGGCTATTATTACGTTTTTGGGCTTTCTGCCGATTAATTCTGTCATATTATTCATTAAATATTCCTGTGTTTTAAATACTTCGTAGTGCATTGGTAGTGCACTGGTACTCCTAGTTTACACTATGGCTTGCGATTTGTCAACCCCCTTCGCAAAGATAATTACAAATTATGAATGTAAGGCAAAATTTTAGAATAAAATAGGTAATTATTTCTTGGGAGGTTCAGCTCAAAATATTTTTTTTTGGACTTTCTTTTGAAAAACTTGGTAATTTTACTTGCAAAATGGACTAAAATGGGTTATTATGGAATATAATGGAATGGTTTTTTAAAGTGAGGTTCTAAACTATGCTGGCATTTTGTGGACATGACTGTTGTTCTATCGACAGTAATGGGCGTATAAAATTCAGTCCTCGCGTGCTTAAAGATTTTGATGATAAGTGTCGCGGAGATGTTGTTATGCATTGTTTACCTGAAGGCGGAATTGCTTTATATCCGGAAGATATTTATCTGGAAATGCGCCGCCACGAAGAAGCTCCCGCGGCGCGGGCAGCTTCAAGTTTAGTGTTTCGCAGATCAATGCGTCGTTTTGGCGCGATGAGCAAGTCGGACAAAATATCTAAGCAGGGACGAATTACGATACCACCGGCATATCGAACTTACGCGGATTTACAGCCTGGTGCTGACGTCAGCATAGTCGGAGTCGAAATCGGTATTGAAATATGGAATACTGAACGCTGGAATGAAGAAATCGAAAAAATAAATGGACACGTACGTGAAAAAGGTATGCACGAAATGGCTGCGGACCTTTTGCCTGATGAAATAAAAATTTAATAAAAGTAAAACAAGGAGGTAGGGTTATGATGAAAATGCTAAAATCTAAAGGTAGATTGTTGCTCTTCGCGCTATTAACCGTATGTTCATTACTTTTGTTAGGAGCGGCAGAGATAGATAAAAATGCAAAATCTGTTTCAGCTAAAGAAAACGAAGCAATTATCAAAAACCTGATCGAATGTAATAGTCAATTATACAAAAGCACAGATGCTTCATGGCGTCAAATTCTCCATAAAAACCCCATGTTCATGTTGCGCATAGAAGCATCTGAATAGTAAGTAAACAACTCCACATTCCTTCCCGGAACATGGAGTTGTTTTTTTTAGTGATTTAAAACGATCATTTGATGACAGATGAATTCATCAATGTTAATCTTTATCACATTATCAAGCTGTTCGAAATCAAGTTCTTTGCCCTGTGGTTCCAGAGTTATGTTTTTTACAGGCTTGTTGGTTTTTAGAGTAACTTTGGTATTATGTAAGGGCAATAGCTCTTCAATTACTTCGATATTACCGGCTTTACTTAAGTTTCCTCCTGAAAGACTTACTTCTCCGCCGCGCAAGACTGTGTTTGCGCTCAAAAGATGCAGAATGCTGCGTTTTTCGGAGGCTTGTTCATTCAATGTAATGCGCGCTGTTGACGGCAAATTAGTAGTCAATGACAAATCATTACCGAGCAGTTTTTTAATGCAGTTTACAATATATTCTTTAACTGCGACTGCTCCGAAGCCGCGGTACATTATGAAAACAGGATGCGCTAAATACATGATTTGATTTTTCATAACACCGCACGCGAACCCCGAAGGATCAAGTTTGTTCGGGGTGTGTTGGTGTGAACAAAAATGTTTATAGCTGCGGTTGAAGTATGGATCGTAAATATCTCCGAGCGATTCTCCGTCAGTAATTTTTAAGCGATAGCTTCTAGTGTAGCAGACTGAGGGGCTGTCCACAAAATCCGCACGCAGTTCCTTAACCGGTAAGATGTAATCAGGAGAAAATTCGCTGGCACCCTCCATACTTGCGCCGACATCGAATAAAAATTCTGTTTCATCAGCATTAAGACCACTTTTGCCGGTCAGGAATAATTTTCCGCCTTGAGTAAGGTAGGCGTCCAGTAATTTCTTCAATTTTTTGTCAATAACTATATCGTCTGCTAAGATTATTAAAGCATATTTTGAAAAATCCATTTCCGCGTCAATGATATCGAAAAGGATATGGCTTTCGAGCAGGATTCTGGTCACGCCGACATCACTGTCTTCTTCGCGTGGATGTTCCGGATTAGCCGCGACGCTGGAAAGAACCGCGACGTCAGCTACGGTTTTTGTATTTACGCACCAGGCTTCTTTGGCTTCAACTTCCTTGTATGCGGCACCGATTAATTTATAAGTTGATTCATCAAGTTTGCCGCAGGGATGTAGTTGGTCGCCAACGCTGCATTTGGCGTTGTAGGCAATCATTGCCGCGCATTCATAACGCAGGGCGTTAGGGTGTTTGAAGCCACCGAACTCGCCCCAGGTTGTATGAAATTTACCTGTCATGCCGAGAAAGTCGTGTTCCAGGTTTGAGCAGTATTTAGCACCCATCGGAAAGTGATCGTAACCCCAGCCGCCGGTCGGAAGTGATTCCAATTCGAGATGACTGAAGTATTTGAGGACGTCTCTGTCACCACGGGTAACGTGTCCGCTGTTATGGAAAACCGGCATGTTGGAGTCTAGTTCTTTACTCGCCGCAGTAGTTTTTTGATAATACTTTTCCAGCACCATTTTAGCGTGTTTTTTGCGGTCTTGTTCGGAAGTTGCGTCCAGGCCTTTTTCCTCCATTGATTTTAAACACCATTTGCAACAGCATTGATTTTGGCTGATGATGTCATAAAATAAACCATCGCAGTTTGGGAAAATACGTGCGACTTCACGGATTTGGGCACAGAGGAAATCGAGAAACGGGGTATTAAAACACATTGTATGGAATCCGGCGTCGGTAACATTCGCAACCCATCCCATATAACGTCCATCATAACCTACTTCGCGCCATTCAGGGTGCTTTTCGGAGGCCCAGTTGTTGACGCCGGCAGTAATATAAATCGGCACGTTAACGTCGATTTCTTTGCAAGCATCAAATTGTGCTCTTAATAAATCGAAATCCAAATGCGGATGACGTTCTCCTACTTCGGTGTTGTAATAACTCCAGCCGTGATGGCAGACAGCGAAGCATGTGATTGAGTCAACATGTCCGGCTTTTAATGTTTCCTGCCATTTCTGTTTATCGAAAACGGCTCCTATTTCAGGAATATGTGGTGAAGTGTGAAAGTCTAGATGAACTTGACGAAAACGTAAATTATGCATTATTTATACCTCGTAAAAATGTTAATTGTTCTTTTTCTTAATATAATCTGTTTTTATGTTATTGAAATGTAAGAAAATGGGTTTATATATGTATATATTAAACATTTTTTAAAATATTGTACTGATATGGAATGTATTATTTATGATTGTAAAAAATAATAAAATTGAATATCATGATTTTTATGAGCCGGATATACGCTTGTTATTTGTTGAACAGGCATTAAACGAAGGCTGGAATCATGATCAGCTTTCCGCGCCGTTTTGGAGAATTTACTGGAATGAGGGACCAGGAAGCCGCATTCTTTTTAAAGAACAGGGGATTGAAATCACCCCTGATAAAATTGTTGTAATTCCACCCAATACCGCTTACAGATCCTGCGTTACTACGCCTACACAACATTTTTATATGCATTTTGTAGTTAAACCTCCCTACAATTCAATAACTGATAAAATATTCACTTTTCCTGTTGATTCAGATTTATTGAATACTATTAAGTCCTGTGTTGAATTGGTACGAGCACAGCGTTATGACTCGTTTAAAATGATTTTTTTATGCCAGAAATTGATTTGTACGGTACTTGCTCAACTCCCCGAAAAAGAACTAAAAAATCCTTATACCGATATTAGGGTGCGCAAAGTAGCGCAATATATTGATAATAATATCCAGCAAAAACTTAAAAATAAAGATTTTGCAAAGATAGCGGGAATGCACAGCGGAGCGATCAATAGATTATTCAAAAGCCAAACCGGGCAGACGCCTTTGGAATACCACAAGCTTCACCGAATTGAAAAAGCTTGTGTGTTGCTGCAATTTTCCGATAAATCTATAGAGCAAATCGCTGATGAGTCAGGATTTTATGATCGTTTTCATTTGTCGCGTGTATTCAAAAGCATACGCGGCATCACCCCGGCTGTATACCGAAATTTTGTAACATGAGTATTTATTTTGAATTCCACTTTTCGAGTCTGGATGAAATGAAATCAATAACTTGTTGGTTGGCGCCTTTTCCGTTGCCTTCTATTTTTATGGGCTCTCCAAATTCAAAATGAACATGGTTTTCAGGGCAGACAGGACCAAGGTCTCTAAATAGCTTTCCATTTTTCAGGAAATCAGTTTTTAGAGCGAAAGGGATAACGTCAACTTTGGCGGAACGGGCTAGTTTGATGCCGATACTGCTGAAATGTTTAGGAGAAAAAGCTTCACTGCGTGTGCCTTGAGGGAACATGATAATTGATTTTTTGTTTTTTACGAGATACTTTCCTTCGCGCAAGAGCATTTTCAGGTCGCTTCGCGGATCCCTGCGGGTTACCGGAATAGCTTGCAAGGAGAGCATTATGTCACCGAAAAACGGCACTTTGAAGAGAGCTTTTTTTATGACAAATGTAAAATCTATACGAGGTCTGATAATTGAATGAAATAAAGCTGTTTCCAATAGGCTCATGTGATTGCCCAGCAGAATGACCGGCTTACCGTTAAGGTTTCGTAAATTATCCAGTCCTTTAAGGTGAATTTTTCCGCCGCAGTCCTCAACCAGTCTGAAATTCTGATTTGAATAAAAGATTTGATTTTCCGCGTCAAGTTCACCACGTTTGGCGCACATACCCGTTTTAAAAAAGATATAAAAATTTTTCGCATAAAAATAGAAACGATTCCCCAGCAATAAACGATTCATGAAAGAACGTTTTGTTTCCGCTGGAGTATCATAGGAATCTTTATCGAACATGTTGTTCTTGTAATTCATATCAACCTTAATTATTTACACAGAAAAAGCACTTACTTTTAAAGGGCGTATTTATTCACAAACTATAGATTAGCATTTTTTAGAAAATATACAACAGTTCAAAAACAAAATATTAAGACAAAAACTATTATGTTATCAAAAAAATGGATTTTTTTTAAATTAAGTAGTTGATTTTGCATGAAACAAAGATTATAATAGTAATGCAAGTGCAACCGCTTGCACAGTTTAATTAACGATAGTAGTGATATATACTGGAAGGAATGAGAATGAGTAGTAGAACAGTTACAATTCGTCAAATAGCCCAAATGGCAGGAGTTAATGCTTCAACCGTTTCGCGGGTGTTTAATCCTAATTGCGGGCGTTCAATATCCAAGCCGGTTCGGGAAAAAATATTGGCAATTGCGGATAAATATGAATATGTTCCGAAAAGTTCAGCCAGATCTCTTGCTCACGGCAAAAGCTTTAATCTTGGAATAATTTTACATACTATTGAAACCGACGTTGCCTCACCGACATTCTCCCTGGCTTTCGGGGGATTTTGTCGGGAAGCAATGAAAAATGGTTATAAAGCCGTGTTGATGCCTGTTCAGGATGGCAATCTTGACTTACAGGTTCGTAATAATATACGAGCGGGAAGTGCTGATGCTTATATGATCGGTGCATCGCTTATGGGATCTGAAACATGTAAAGAACTCGAAAAGAAACGCATTCCTGTTGTGTCATATATGTCTGATGTTGAGCGTAGCAAAAAGCTTCCTGATGATGTTTGTCTTGTTGCAGCAGATAACACACCAGCTTTTGAGGATCTGTTTGCTACAGTAAAACATCGAGGATTTGATAGTTTTGCCTATTTTGGCTTGAATAGCAAAAAGAATAATTCACGTCACGACTATTATGGAAAGGGGAAAGATTACGGTGTGTCTTTATCTGAGAAAATAGAATATTCCGGCAGCAGCAGTCACATTGTTTGCTGGGGAGAAGCTGAAACCGCCGCGGAAAAATATATGGAAAGGATTAAAGCACACAAGCTGATTATTTGTCAGAATGATCTAATAGCTATGGGTGTGTGCAGCGCAATTACTAAAGCTGGTTTGACTGTTGGTAAAGATATATCCGTCATTGGTTATGATAATATTGAGGAAAACCCTAATTTTGTCCGTGCCCAAAGTTCATTTTTATCGACTATCGCCCAGGATGATCAAAAAGCGGGCCATGAAATGGTCAAGACGCTGCTCAAAATGCTCAATAATGAAAAAGTTCCTGACTGTGTCAGGTTAGCTGCCCGTTTTATTCCAAGAAAAAGCTTAGGAAATATTTTAAATAATAATTAAACAATCAATAAGGAGGTTTTTAAAATGACACACAAAAACATGTCAGCAGTATCGGGTTTCATAAGAAGTTTTACACTCATTGAACTCCTCGTTGTGATCGCTATCATAGCAATCCTTGCCTCAATGTTGTTGCCGGCATTAGGTAAAGCGCGACAGAAAGCTTACGCAATAAAATGTGCGAGTAACTTAAAGCAAGTAGCCATGTGTAACTTATTTTATGCCAATGATTACGATGGTTTTGCACCAGCGGAATATTATGACTATTTTGGTCGTCCCAGCCGGGTGACCTGGGTTTATTTCCTCCGAGATGCTAATAAATACATTCCGCTTGTTGGGCCTAAATCAGGTACTCCAGATCCAGATTCCCTGCTGGCTTGTCCTGCGGAGAAAGGTGCTGTCGCAAGCGGTTATCCTTCGACGAATTATGGCATCACATGTACGATGGATGATGTTGCAGTTGATGCTAAATATACTTCCAAAAGTGGAGGGAAATCATGGGTGATGGACAGTGCCTCGAGAAGCTTGGTAAAAGTTGATACTATTAGTCGCTCTTCTGCAGTTGGAATGTTTTCTGATACTATTGTTGATTCTTACAGGTTTGCTGTAAATAATACTAGCTATGCAGATGCTTTTAGGCATCAGGACGCAATTAATATTGCCTATTGGGACGGACATGTCGGCAATATGAAGTTGGTAGGTTTTCCGTCGTACGTGCGCTATAGCGATACAGAATGGTTAAGCCCCTGGTTTTATAACAATTAAATAGTCATAAAATATTAAGGAAAACTGTATGAATAAAAGAAGTTTTTATTGTGGAGCTCTGGCTGGTATGGTACTGACCGCTGGCTCTCTGTCATCTTTCGGTAAGCAAATATTCAAAGAGGATTTTCAGAGAAAATCTCCGGTTAAGTTTTGGACGGCATCCGGCAAATACAAGATAAATTTTATGGGGTTGACCTCGGAAAATGCTCCTGCTGGGCGTAAGGTCTTCAAGCTTGATATCAGCTTCTTGAAAGACTCCTGGGGATATTATTATTTTAAAATTCCATGTAAATTTATGCCGAAAGGTGATTTTAAACTGAAAACCAGAGTGCTGTTGGGAAAAGAAAGCACTGGACAGTTTGGCTTGGGTTTCAATGCTTTTTTCCCTGAATTCGGACGCAGTGGATGCAGAAAACTGGGGAAAGGTCTCAAAACCACTAATAACAAGTGGCTAAATGTTAATATTGATGCCGGAGAATGGTTTTGTAAGGGAAAAGAAAATTTTGCTAAAAAATATTCTCCCGTTGCCGATGCGGCTGACCTAAATCCAAATATTGATGGTATTGTCCTGTTTTTATTCGGTTTGAGAAATAAAAATCGTATAGTACTATATTTAGATGAAGTTGAAGTGATGGGTGATACAATAGCTAAACAGGACTGGAAAAAGTTACAGAAAAAACGCTGGGCACGAGTTGTTATGAAGCAGAATAAGATGATTGAGGAATACCGTATGCTTTTGGATGATTATGTAAAAGCTACCGGGAAAAGCACTTATGGAGACAAGTGTGCAAAGTTTCTTCAAGTCTTGGAAAAGAAACGAAAACGTTATGGTGTTCGTTTTATATTGAATAAGGATGATTACAAACGGATTTTGCGCAATATCGCGGATTTAAAATCTGCAGATAATACAAAGCTTTCTGATAACGCACTTATTTATATATTAGACAATCCCATAACTAATACGATGATTGTTCCAGAGGGAGCGGCTCCGATTCAAGCTAAACTTGGGGGTAAGGAAATTAAGGTGGTTGCGGCTAAAGGTGAATTCGAATCTTTCAGCGTGTTGGTCAAAGCTATGAAAAAACTGGATAAGTTGACAGTGCTTTGTGATGATTTGAGAAGTCGTTCCGGTGCGGTTATTCCGTCGGCAAATATTGATTTGAAAAGTGTTAAATGCTGGTATCAGTCTGGTTCCGCATGGTATGGGTACAATCAGAGCAATTCCCGAAAAATGACACCAGAACTGTTGCTTAATGATGATTCACTGGTAAAAATAGACCACAAACTGAAAACAAATTTTATAAAGTTGCGTTTTGCCGGTGGCGATAAATATTGGAATGTTGACGATCCGAAATGGAACAAGAAAAGAGGAACAGGAAGTTTGCCGATTGATAAATTTCCTATTAGAGATACAAAAAAACTTTTGCCGCTTGTTCTCAACACAAATCATTTGAAGCAGTTTTGGGGAACCGTTAAGGTGCCGGGAAAAGCATCTGCTGGAATTTACAGTGGAAGCTTGAAGATAATGAATGATAATGAAGTCCTGGCGAAGATTACCCTAAAACTGCGTGTTCTTCCATTTGAGTTGCCTATACCTAAAACCCGCTACAGCTTGAAGGAGAATTTTATAAGTTCAATATTCTACCGCACTCGTTATAATCCTAAATATCCCGAAGGTTCAGTTTCATCCGAGAACCGTTCACTTAAACAGATTGCCGCAGAATTGAAAAACATGCGTGAGCATAATATTTACAATCCTAATTGTTATCAAGGGTGGGGGAATAAGGATGCTTTGGCAAAAGTGCTAAAACTGCGCAATGCCGCTGGCATGAAGGGCTTGCCGATATATTATGTTGGCTTTATTACAGCTCCTTCATGGGCGAACAAAGCTGTAAGGCTTGCTGAACGTGTTAAGGCTACAGCGGCTTTTATGAAAAAGTTCGATGTTCCGGAATTTTATTGTTTTGGAGTAGATGAGGCTCATGGCAAACGCCTTTTGAATCAGCTTGATGTTTGGCGGCTTGTGCACAAGGCTGGAGGCAAGATATTTTCTACTGGAACTATACAGAATTTGCAATATATTGTTGACAAAACTGATATACAGGTGCTCTCCGGCAAACCTGAAAAACTTAGGGCTGAATTATGGAAAACAAAGAACAAAAAGCTTAAGCTGTTGGCTTATGCCTGGCCTCAGGGGGGAGTAGAGGACCCCGTGATTAATCGTCGCGGACTCGGTATGACTACATGGCTGGCAAATTATGACGGAACGATGACTTACGCTTATATGCATTCAATGGGAAATGGTTGGAATGATTTTGATCATTCAAAATATCGTGAGCATAACTATGTATATCCGACTACTGATGGAGTTATTTCCACGCTGGGGCTGGTTGGTTTCAGAGAAAGTATAGATGATATTCGGTACGCTACTAAGCTGAGACAGCTTATTGCAAAACATCAAAATGGTTCAAAAGTAAAGCTTGCCGCTACAGCTCAAGCTTATCTTGATGATCTTAGCGCTGATGGTGATCTGCATCTTATTCGTCTGGAAATGACTAATTATATTATTAAATTATTGAAATAATGGAGCTTGAATAATGAATAAACTAATTATTTTTATTATAATTATGATTAATGCCGCAGCTATGGTTTCTGCAGGAGTTTCCGCTAAAACTGGTGTTGCGGTAGGAGCAGATAAAGCTCCGCTGATAGACGGGAAAATAAATGACCGGGAATGGACTAAGGCTATTTGGCGTAATTCTTTTGTGGCATGCCCTGGAGATGCCAAAGCGCGGCAGCAGACACGATTTGCGATAATGTTTGATAAAGAAAACATTTATATTGCTATTAAGTGTGATGATATTCATCGCGAAAAAATGAAGCCTTATAACAAAAACGATATAAATATCTGGCGGCATGATAGTCTTGAGATTTTCTTGCAGAGGGTTGGCGGCAGCAAAGAATATCAACAGTTTCTGGTCAGTGCAGGAAGCAGTTGTTATGCTATGAAGTTTGTCAGAGGAATCAAGCGCAGCAAAAAAGAAATTCCTTATAAAGAATGGCAGGCTGCTGCCAAAACAACTGATTACGGTTACAGCGTTGAAGTAAAAATCCCATTTGCGCTGTTTGACAAAAAAATACCTTTAAACGGTACGGAGTGGCGTTTTAATATTCATCGTAATACTCTTAGTTTGGATAGTGACCGTTATTCAAGTTGGTCACCTATCTCAAAGTTTCACAAACCAGCGGACTTTGGATATCTGATCTTTGCCTTTTCTGATCCGCAATTGCTACAGCGGCGTCTAGTCCAAAAACGGAAGTTCAATGGTGTAATATCACAAATCGAAAGTTTGCGGAATAAATACGCGAAATTTGATCCCGCGTTTGCTGTCAAGCTGGATGCTAAGCTTAAAGCTGTTAACTGGTCAAAGTTTAAAGAACAGGGCAGGGGGATAATGAAAATGAATAAAGTCCAACTTGAAAAATATGCTCATCAACTTACGGCATTTACTGTACACTTTAAAAAACTCAAACAATTCCGTTCGGATTATTTGCTTAAAGATTTTTTTAAGGAATAAAATATTGCTGTCAAGATGAAGCTTTTGTGTATAAAAAATAAATCATGTGTTTTGCTGTTTTGCAATAATAGCATACACATGATTTTTTTGTGTATTTGTTTTTTATTTCTTTCAGGTGCTTTTCACTTGAAAAACTTGATTTTAAAGATTATCTTTATACGAACCTTTGTTTAATGAATTTAATGCGTAAGGAACATTATGAAAAATGGTTTTATTCCGAAAGTAGGTATTATTGGTTTAGGTTATGTGGGACTGCCTTTGGCTGTTGAGTTCTGCAAAAAATATGAAACTTACGGATTTGACGTAAATTCAAAGAGGATAAAGGAGTTAAAAGAGGGGACAGATCACACGCTTGAGATTTCTTCTGAACAGCTTGGTGCGTCAAAAAAATTAAAATTTACTTGTGATTCAGCCGACATATCTGACTGTAATATTTATATAGTAACTGTGCCGACTCCTATCGATAAACACAATTCTCCGAATTTAATACCACTTCATAAAGCTAGTGAAACAGTCGGTAAAGTTTTGGATAAAGGCGATATTGTTATATACGAAAGCACCGTGTTTCCCGGCTGTACCGAAGAACAATGTGTGCCTATTCTTGAGAAGTTCAGCGGTCTTAAATTTAATAAGGATTTTTTCTGCGGCTATAGCCCTGAGCGGATAAATCCGGGCGACAAGACTCATACTTTGACAAAGATTTTGAAAGTTACCAGCGGCTCTACTCCGGAAATTGCTGATAAAATTGATGCTTTTTATGGCAGTATTATTACTGCCGGAACCTATAAAGCCTCTTCGATAAAAGTCGCGGAAGCGGCTAAGGTTATTGAAAATTCTCAACGGGATTTGAATATTGCCTTTGTTAACGAACTGGCGAAAATATTCAATCGTCTTGATATTGATACTTTAGAAGTTCTTGAAGCCGCTGGAACGAAATGGAATTTTTTACCGTTCCGTCCCGGTCTGGTCGGAGGACATTGTATTGGCGTAGATCCTTATTATCTTACTTATAAAGCTCAGGAATTGGGCTATCGTCCCGAAGTAATTCTTGCGGGTAGACGCCTCAACGACGGTATGGGACAGTATGTTGCTACTGAAGTTGTGAAATTAATGATCAAGAAAAATCACGTGATTAATTCATCGCGAGTGCTTGTGTTGGGGATGACTTTTAAGGAAAATTGTCCTGATATCCGTAATTCCCGTGCGATTGATGTTATTCGCGGTCTCGAAGAGTTTGGCTGTAATGTTGATGTATATGATCCCTGGGCCGATGCGGTAGAAGTGAAGGCTGAATACGATATTGCTCTGGTTGATGATATTGAAACGACTAAAAATTATGACGCGGTAGTTCTGGCTGTAGCGCATGATCGGTTTAATGAGCTTGATTTTAATAAATTCAGCAAAGAAGGGCTGGTTATATACGATATTAAAAATTATTTACCTAGAAATATAATTGACGCAAGGTTGTAAAATGAATAAAATAGAAAATTCCAAAGTGCTTGTAACAGGTGGTGCCGGTTTTATCGGTTCAAATCTGATTGAGGTATTATTGGAACAGGATAATAAAGTTATCTGTTTAGATAATTTTATGACCGGGAAGCGGGAGAATATAGAAGCGTTTCTGGATAATTCTAATTTTATTATGATTGAAGGCGATATTCGTGATCTTGCAACTTGCCGCAAAGCGTGTGCGGGGGTTGATTATGTTTTGCATCAAGCGGCGCTCGGCTCTGTACCGCGTTCAATAAAAGACCCGATGACTTCGGCGGAAGTTAACATTTCCGGTTTTGTTAATATGCTTTTTGCCGCCCAGGAAGCCAAAGTTAAACGTTTTGTATATGCCGCGAGCTCCTCAACCTACGGAGACAGCGAAGCTCTTCCAAAACTTGAAGATGAAATAGGTAAACCTTTATCTCCTTATGCCATAACTAAATACGTTAATGAACTTTATGCCGAAAATTTTTCACGCATTTACGGGATAGAAACTATTGGTTTACGTTATTTCAATGTCTTTGGCAAGAGCCAAGACCCATGTGGTGATTACGCCGCGGTTATTCCAAAATTTGTGAGCTGCATGATAAAACATGAGTCACCAACCATTAATGGCACTGGTAGTTATTCGCGGGATTTTACTTATATAAAAAATGTAATCCAGGCCAATCAACTCGCGGCAATGGTAACTAATCCAGAAGCGGTTAATACTGTTTATAATATTGCTTACGGGGAACGCACAACTTTGAATGAACTTTATACGGAATTGCAAAAGAATCTGACGAGGTTTGATTCTGAAATTGCGAATGTTCATCCCAATTATGGACCTGAACGAGCTGGTGATATTCCACATTCCTTAGCCTGTATTGATAAAGCCCGCAAGTTACTAGGCTATGACCCGCAATACAATATTGATGAAGGTTTGCGAGAAGCGACTGAATGGTATTATAATAATCTAAAATAAAAAAGGCAATAATATATGAAAAAAGCATTAATAACAGGAATTACTGGACAGGACGGATCTTATCTGGCAGAATTGCTTTTGGATAAAGGCTATGAGGTTCATGGTATAATTCGTCGTGCAAGTTCATTTAATACTCATCGCGTTGATCATTTATATCAGGATCAGCACGAAGATAATGTTAAATTTTTCCTGCATTATGGTGATTTAACGGATTCAAGCAACTTGAATCGGCTTATTGAAAAAATAAGTCCTGATGAAATTTATAATCTGGGAGCTCAGTCGCATGTACAGGTTTCTTTTGAAGTCCCGGAATACACCGCGGATGTTGACGGATTAGGAACGTTGAGACTGCTGGACGCGATCAGGGAAACCGGTGTTGCTGCTCGTTTTTACCAGGCGTCCACCTCTGAATTATACGGTAAAGTTTTGGAAGTGCCGCAGTCGGAAGAAACGCCGTTTTATCCGCGTTCACCATATGGGGTTGCTAAATTGTATGCTTACTGGATTGTGAAAAACTATCGCGAAGCTTATAATCTGCATGCCAGCAACGGTATCTTGTTCAATCACGAATCCCCACGGCGCGGCGAAACTTTCGTAACCCGCAAAATAACTATGGCAGTTGCCCGGATTCACCGTGGTTTACAGGATTGCTTCTATATGGGTAATATCGACTCATATCGTGACTGGGGTTATGCGCCTGATTACGTGAGAATGATGCATTTGATGCTGCAACAGGATCAGGGGGATGATTTTGTCGTGGCGACTGGTGAAATGCATACAGTGCGGGAATTCATTGAAAAATCATTTGCGAAAGTTGGCCGCAATATTCAATGGCAGGGAAAAGGAGTTGATGAAACAGGAATTGACAGCACAACAGGCAAAACAGTAGTTCGTATTGATCCTCGTTATTTCCGTCCTGCTGAAGTTGAGCAACTTCTCGGAAATCCTACCAAAGCCAAAGAAAAATTAGGCTGGGAGCCGGAAGTTAAATTCGAAAAACTCGTTGATATTATGATGGAAGGTGATTTACGCCTGCTCGATAATCCGAATTATGAAATAGGATTTTAATTTTATGATTAAGAAAGATGCTAAAATTTTTATTGCCGGTCACCGTGGAATGGTGGGGTCTGCGACAGTGCGTAAATTTGAAGCAGAAGGTTATACTAATCTGATAACCCGTACTCATCAGGAGCTTGATCTTTGCCGTCAGGAAGAAGTTGAGAAGTTTTACGCCGAGGAAAAACCGGAATATGTGATTGCAGCTTCTGCTAAGGTGGGCGGGATTAAAGCAAATATGAAATACAAAGCTGAATTTTTGCTGGAAAACACTCAAGTCCAAAATAATTTAATTTATCAAGCTTATGTGCATGGGGTAAAGAAATTTTGTTTTCTGGGGAGTTCATGTATTTATCCCGCTAAAAGCCCGCAGCCGATTAAAGAGGAATATCTGCTGACTGGTCCGCTTGAACCAACAAACGAAGGCTATGCCCTTGCTAAAATTGCTGGCTATAAATTAGGATGCTATCTGTATGAGCAATATGGTTTTAAAGTAATCAGTCTTATGCCGTGTAATCTTTACGGTACTAACGATCATTTTGATTATGACAAATCTCATGTCTTGTCAGCTTTAGTGCGTCGTTTTTGTGATGCTATTTATGAAGGTGTGAACTCCGTTACCTGTTGGGGGACGGGGGGCGCGCGTCGGGAATTTATGCATGTGGATGATATGGCAGATGCTATATACTTTTTAATGCGGAATTGGAAGCAGCCTGAATTTGTCAACGTAGGCAGTGGAACAGATATTTCGATTAAAGAACTGGCTGAACTTATTGCTAAACTAACTGGTTTCAGTGGAGATATAGAATGGGACAGCAGCAAGCCTGATGGCATGCTCCTAAAGCGTATGGATGTTTCTAAACTCAATAATACCGGCTGGAAGCCGAAAGTTTCTTTCGAAGATGGAATAACAAGGCTGATAGCTGAATATCGTGAACGGAAAATAAATGGTTGTATAAAATGAAAAAAATATTAGTAACAGGTGGTGCCGGTTTTATTGCTTCAGCGCTGATTCGGCATTTTATAAAAACAACTGATTATCAAATCCTGAATTTGGATAAACTGACCTATGCCGGTAATCTTGAATCTTTATCAGAAATTTCTGATAGTGAAAATTATCAGTTTGTGGAAGGCGATATTTGTGATTATGATTTAGTTAGTTCATTATTTGATGATTTTCAGCCTGACGCGATCATGCATTTGGCGGCGGAGTCCCATGTTGACCGTTCTATCGACGGTCCGACGGAATTTATTGAAACCAATATCGTCGGGACTTACAATCTGCTTAACTGCGCAAAGAACTACTGGCAGACTTTAAGCGATGAAAAACAGGCGGCGTTCAGATTTCAACATATTTCCACTGATGAAGTTTACGGCAGCCTTGGAGATAGCGGCTTGTTTGAGGAAACAACGTCATACGATCCCCGTTCGCCATATTCCGCCAGCAAAGCCGCGAGCGATCATTTGGTAATGGCATGGTTCCATACTTACGGATTGCCGGTGCTCATAACAAATTGCTCTAATAATTACGGGCCGTACCATTTCCCCGAAAAACTTATTCCGCTAGTGATTTTGAACGCGCTTGACGGCAAAGAATTACCTATTTACGGCAAAGGCGATAATATTCGCGACTGGCTTTATGTCGACGACCACGCCAAAGCTCTTGCTCTGGTATTGGACAAAGGAGTATCTGGAGAAACTTACAATGTCGGCGGCAATAACGAACGCACTAATCTGGAAGTTGTCGAAACAATTTGCGATATTCTTGATGATTTACGTCCCAAAGAAACGGGATGTTATCGGGACCAGATAATATTCGTAAAAGATCGTCCCGGACATGATATGCGTTACGCTATTGACGCGACAAAATTAAAAACTGAGTTAGGCTGGGCACCTGAAGAAAATTTTGACACGGGAATACGCCGCACTATTCAATGGTATCTTGATAATAAATGGTGGTGGGGCCCGATTCGTGAGTCAAAATATTCAGGGGAAAGATTAGGACATAAGTGATCCATGGATATATCTGACCTTTTACTTTTGTATAAGTCTCAGCGATATAGTATGATACGGCGCGCTAACTTTTCAAATTTGCCGGATTAAATGTTACGGTCTCCCAATTAAACTTGACATTTTGAGGATAATGCATTAACATAGTTATAGAGGAAGTTGCAAAAGTTAGAATACGGGGAGACTAGATGAGGATATCACGGGAAGATATTAAATTTGACGTTGGCTATGTTTTACATTTATTAAATAGATATTGGATGTTGATTTTGTCCACGCTTATCCTGGGCGGTGTTGCCGCTTTTTGTTTTAATGAACTTTCCACGCCTTTATATAAATCACATATCTCTCTTTTTACCTGGAATCGCAGTATTACCAAAGCAATTAAAAAAGTCAAAAAAGGTCAGAAAGGCAAAGAAACGAATGAGGTTCAGGACTTAATGATGTACAATAGCATCATCTCACAATCAGTTTATCTTGGACAGCGTTTGATATTCGACTATGTAAATATCATAAATAATCCCCAGGTAAAAAAAACAACCGATGATGATTTAATAAGTCAGGGATTCAGAGTCCCCTTGGAATACTCTTTTTCATGCTCAATAAAACGCAAATCCTGCATTATGAATATCTCTGTAGTCTCGCCGGACGATAAATTAGCGGCGGCAGCGGCGAACAGCCTGGTCAAGGCGTTTCAAAATGAACAGGAACGTTTAATGGACATAAAATACGCAAAAGCCATGCATTCGGCGACTTTGCCGACTTCACCGTTTAAGCCATACAAAAAGATTAATTTTATTATAGGTATCTTGCTGGGAGTGTTGCTTGGGGGAGGGATTGCGTTTCTTTTGGATTATCTGGATATGACGGTAAAAAATCCTGATGATCTGAGAAGAATTAATTTACTCCCTTTGGGGGTTGTACCTTATTATGCGGATATAGATGAACTCTGTGGATACAATAAGCATTTGAAGTCAAAACGTCAGGGGAATTCAGTTCTTGACTCGGTTCGTATAATCGGCACAACAATAAGTTTTCTCAGGGTGGATAATCCTCCTAAGGTTATTGAGTTTACCAGTGCCATGCCGGGAGCCGGAAAAAGCACACAAGTATTATTGTTGTCAAAAGTTTTAGGGGGAGAAAATAAGCGGGTCCTGGTGATGGACTGTGATTTGAGAAGACCGCGGATATATAAAAATATACCGTTAGCGAACAACGAGGGACTTGTAAATTATTTAAAAGATAGTAAGTGCAATGATCCGGGAGAATATATCAATTCAAATGTTTTTCCTAATGTTGACCTTATGGCGCATGGAATAATTCCGCCCAATCCGACAGAGCTTTTAGGTTCAAAAAGGTTTGCGGATATGATTGAGAAGCTCAAGGCTGAATATGATTGTATTCTTCTGGATTGTCCGCCGTGTTCCGGCATGGCTGATGCTATGGTTTTGGGAAAATCAGTAGATTCCATAGTGATGCTGGTCGATGCCGGAAAAACGAGGATTAATGATGTTGTCAGGAATATGGAACAGTTTGATACTTTGAAAAATAAAATAATTGGTGCAATACTTAACAAAGTGAATTTTAAGAAGAGCAGCGAATATTATTACAACTACGGCTATTATTACTATTATTATTCTCAAGAAACGGATTCTGAAAATTCCACTCAGGTAAGCGATGGACAACCAAACTGAAAATAGCAGAATTTACCTGTTGCTTTTGGATATACTGTCCAAATTTATTTTTTCCAAAGGAGACAGTAAATCCATTGTAGACATGGATACGGATACACTCGAGCTTTTGTGTCGTAAAGCAGAAGATAATCGACTTGGCATATTGCTGTATTATTATTGCGGGCAATACAAAGTACTGCCTGAGTCGTGGATGGATAAATGGTCTGCTGATTTTCTGGAACTTTCGGCTAATGAATTGCGTCGGACTGATGAACTGAAAAATATTTATAAGATACTGGCAGACAATGATATTGAGGCCGCGCCGTTGAAGGGGGCATGCCTGGCGTATAATTATTATCCTCATCCAGCTTTGCGCAGTATGTCTGATTTTGATATTTTGATCAGACCGGACAGTATCAAAAAAGCCTTTCAAGTGATGCTTGATAATAATTTCACTTCAGGTTATGATTTTGAAAACCGTTGTCACGAGCCGCAATTAAGTTCTCCTCGAGGATTTGTGGTGGAATTACACACCCATATTACTGCGGAGTCCGATCGATGTATACATAATGCCTTGTGGCAGGATTGTCGAAAATCAGAGTTTAAAGGTCATGTGATTAGCTGTTTGTCCCCGGAAATTTCTTTGCTGCATACTATTAAACATGCATTTAAGGATCATCTTATCGGCGGGCTCAAGGGTTTTGTTGATGCTGCTTATATTTTTGCCGGTGCGGATATTAAGGCCAAAAAACTTGAGGATTGTGCAAAAAGAAATGGTTTTTATGATGAATTAACTCTGTTTATGAATATTTTTCCGGAATTATTCCCTGAAGAATATGTTTCCGATTCTGAGCAAATTCCTGCTCATCTCCTTGAAAATACGCGTCATTTGATATATAACGCAAAAAATGCTCAAGATATAGATAGACACCAGCTTATGCTTTATCGCGAATACGGCGGGTTGAGCTTTTTGGAAAAATTGTTATTTATGAGCAAAAGAATAAATTCAAAATCGGTGTCAGTTGCCAAAGCATACAACTGTCAGCCTCATTCACCCATGATGATCTACTATTATTTTCACAGGGCGTATACATATTCTATTAAGCTTGCTTTATTTGAAAAAAAATCAAAACAGAGCAATTTTACCAGACGTATCGGTATTTATCAAAAGAGAATACACAATTACTTGAATGGCAATATGAAGTAAATATTAATCGAATTTTATTTCAAGGGAAATTAGAACATTGAATCTTGTAAGCTTATTTTTCAACAGTTTACGCAGCGCTTTAAAGCGCAACTCCTCTGTCGCCGGATTCAAGCAAGCTGATGATTACGCTGGCACTGATGAACATAGCGCAAAATTCGAATTGCTTTGGAAGCCGATCCGGAAATATTGGAAATTAGGAGTGGGCGCAATTGCTGTGACATTTCTTGCCGGACTGATGACTTATCCGGCGCCATTAATTTACCGCTATCTCATTGACAAAGTAATTCTGGCTAAGGATATAGAACGCCTGCCGCTGGCGGTAATTGCGCTGGTGTCGGTAAAGCTGTTGGCGCAATTATTGAACATCGCTGTGACTTATCTTTCCTCTTTATTCAGCCGTAACGCTTCACTTTTGCTGCGTGAGGATTTGACTGGACGGATGCTTTCTCTTCCTCAAAGCTTTTTTGACCGCAATTCTCCCGGATATATAATGAGTCGTCTGGATTCTGATCTTGGCGGAGTCGGCTGGTTGTTGTCATCGTCTCCGCTGCGAATTGGAGAAAATTTCATAAAACTGATTGGTGGTCTCAGCCTGCTTTACTATCTGGAATGGCGCGCCGGTTTATGCGTAACAGTTCTTCTACCCGTTTTCATAATGATGTCTCATTTCTTTTCCCGGCGGCAATATGCCCTGGCTATTCATCAGAGCGAAGAATATGCCAGAGGCGGTGGGCAACTGGAAGAATCGATTTCAAATATCAATACAGTAAAAGCGATTGCTGGGGAAAATACAATCCGCGACCGCATTATGGCTCATTACCGGAAACTGTTTAACTTAGGTATTGAACAACATGCGTTGCACAGTATTTATCAGATTATTGTTAATTTTTTTCCTCAAATTGCACGCTTTTTGTTGCTGGTATTCGGTGGAATATGGATTATAAATGGTGAATGGAGCCTTGGATCGCTGATTGCCGCCCAGGCATACCTGGGTTTTGTGTTTTCACCGATTCAATCCCTGGCGCATGCAAATATTCAATACCAGAACGCCCTCGCTTCTCTCAGGCGTATTTCTCAATTTTACTCAATTACGCCTGAATATGAGCCGGGTGGACGAGATGTGAACAAGTTGAACGGCGCGATTGCTTTCGAAGATGTTTTTTTCGGATATAATACCGGATGTGATGTTTTAAAAGCAATATCATTTACTGCCGAGCCAGGGCAGGAAATAGCGGTTTGCGGTGAAAGCGGCACGGGTAAATCAACCCTGATTTCCCTGCTGATGCGTTTTTATATTCCCGGGAAGGGGAGCGTCATGTTTGACGGGGAAGACGCAAGCGTATATGATTTGAAGCAGTTACGGCGAAGACTGGCTTACGTCTCACAGGAGCCGGAACTCTTTACTGGCACTATCGCGGAAAACATCAGGATGAATAAGGTGGAGGCAAGCGATGAAGAAATTATTCAGATGCTCCGTGTCGCGGGGCTGGAGCAATTTATATCGACACGGCGGGATGGCATCAATTTTATGCTGGATGACAAAGGGGCAAATCTTTCAATCGGACAGAAAAAACGCCTGGCTCTTGCCCGGGCATTGATTTCGAATCCTGACATCCTGATTTTTGACGAGCCGACAGCTGAGCTTGATAATGAGACAACCAATGATTTGCTTGAGCATCTGCGTTCCGCAATCAATGACAGGACGGTTTTCATTATTACCCATGATCCGGTTGTCGCGAAATTTTGCGATAAATCGCTGTTCATTGTTAGCGGTCAGATTTCCGGATTCGCGCCGCATGCGGAATTAACTGGTACATCGCCGGAATACCGTAGACTTTTTCAGCTTGAGGAGAAATGAGCAATGGAACGGCCCAGTGAGATTATCTGCAACGGACCAAGCATGAAACCTACATTGATGCCCGGCGACAAAATTGAGACCGAAAACGTCGTGTTTGACGAACTGCGGCCGGGGGATATAATTGTTTACAACAACCCTGAAAATATACGTATGAACGTTATTCACCGTATTACCGGGTGCGATGCCGACGGTTTGATTACACGCGGCGATAATAATTCCCGGACGGATCCGTACCGGGTCAGGTCTGAACATCGTCCGTTGAAAGTTGTCGCTATCGAACGCGGCGCGCGGCATATGGCAATTGGTAAACACGGTATGATTTTACATCGTTTGAGAATGGTGCAAAGAAAATACAGGGTTTTTAAGCGAAAATACCTGTATTCGATTTATGCCTCGATTGCCGATTCCAAAATTTTCTATCCTGCCGGATGCTTGTTTAAAACCGAAATTCGCAAGTTCAAGCGTCCCAGAGGAATTGAGTTTCAACTTTTTATCGGCAAACACCGTGTCGGAGTGCTTCATCCCTGGAAAGAAAAATGGTATATCCATTTCCCTTGGCGAATATTTATAAAACCGCCCGAATTAGACAAAAAATAAGCATCAATTGTATAAAAACATAGCGTCAGAAAAATAATTACCATTCGCTGTCTGCTGAGCCGGATGCGCAGTCATCTCCCGGCAGGGTTCCGGAAGTGCAACTGAATTCGGGATGAACGCCCTGAGTGCAGGCGGAGCTTGCGGCACTGACTCCTGACAGGCAGCTTGCGGGGCGTGTGGCTTGATCACCCGAGACGCATGCTCCGTAAGCGGGAAATGATTGATCCATCGGATGCAATTCTGGACATTGATATTTCATTAAATTATTTCCTCGTCTTCAATTAACGCTGTTTCTATGCTTTCCCATACCTTCCCGGTCAGGGTAGCATGCAGGGAAAATGACGGAACCTTTGCGGTTATATTTGCGGCTGTTTCAAAAATTTCCGTTTTCAATTTGTTTGACATATCTTTTTCAAGGTTGCCAAGTGCTTCCATTGAGGATTTATAAAGCGACATCATGGACCGCGGCGACGAAAGTCGATCCGCTTTGTCCTGTTCCGACTGCTCAAGAAAGAAAATTGCTGAAAAATTTGTTCCTCCTTTCACATTCCATGTGGCTGATTTATTCCTGCCATAAATAAATTCGCTCCAGGTCGGTAGCGGGTACAGGCGGAACCCGTTATTGTCCGGCAAGAGCAATGCGGTGTCATCGCCAAGTTCCTGCCAGGGTTTAGGCAAACGGCGTACTGTGGTCGTTTTGCCGGTATCTCCGGCGGCGGCTATAATTATTCCGCGTCCATTTAAATCGGCAGACGAGGCATGAACCGGCAATCCTCCGTTCAACAAGCAGTGCAGATAAAAAGGCTTCAACAGTAACCACATTAACACAATTCGGGTATTCCAGTCAGTCTGTATCTTTTCCGGCAATACCATCACCCATTTGCTAAAATGTCCATTGTGGAACAGACGAACCGCTTTTCGCGAATAAAATATCTGCCAACCGGAACATTGCTTTTCAGGAAGAGAGTCATAATATGACCTCGGCATTACAGTTATTTCCGCTGTCTCATCTGACGTTTCCGGCAATTGCATAATTTGTTGCAAACCTGCAACCAGGTCAGCGCATTTGCCGATGCCTTTTATTCTCCAGCCGAACGGTTCCGGCAAATTAAGTTTACAACATAACATATAGGTTCCTTAAAAAGAAGAAATATCATCTGTTATTTATTTTTCTTTTTTAAATAATTATTAACCAAAATATGGAATTCTTTTTCCAGATTTTCAGGGCTCGTTTTTTGAAATGTCATTTTTGCATTTTTATCAATGTATCTATATTCTTCCAGGTTAACATTATTTATATAAAATATTTTTACTTTAAATACACCAGTATTTTTATTGTAGTCTACTATTGCGGAAAAACCTTTATATTTTAAATTTGGTATAGTAAGGTTAGCTAAACCTAATCTCCTTAATTCTTTTTCTTTAGAAGTCTTTGGCTTAACTCCAGAACAACCAAGTGATAATGCCTGTTCTCGGTCAATGGGATAATTTTTGCAATGTGATGGCTTGGTACCGTGAATCTTGCAGTGATATTTATATTTATTGTTTTTTGCCCTTCTTAACCACGGACAATATGAATATATATTTTGTTTGACCGGATGAAACCATATGTCATGAATATATTGGTTATTACCGATATATATGGGGAAGAGTCTTTTTAAAATATCAAGATCAGAGTCTGCTTCCCAGCGTGCAATATCTTCTTTATATGCAGTTAGACAAAAAGCATCATCTAAATATTTACAACAAACTCCACATTGTTTGCATTTGAAGCCTTCAATCATAATATATATATCCTGCTTAAATTATAACATACAATAATCATGAAAATAAGGTACAGCTACGAGATGGGAAAATCAAGTAAGTTGACTGATTTTACTTGCTACGACTTGATTCTTTTTAGCTGAAATAATGTTTAATTACTTGCATTATGACATATGAAGGTATATAATATATATTAGAGTGTAAGTAAAAGTAAAATAGCGTGTGGAAGAGCATCTTTTTTGTTTGCTATTTATCAACATTACTTATACATGGGGTATAATACGATGATAAGTCTAAAGAAACTGGAATTTTCCGAGCTTGAAGTCGCAGATCCTAACGCAGTGTACAGTGGCACACAGACTGTTTTTCTTGACTTTGACGGTGCTAACGATATTTCTTACGATAACGCAACCCTGGATATTCATACTAGTATTTCTTCGATAGCCGATTCCGGCTTGAGCGCAGAAGATAAAATCCAAATTATGACTGATTTAAATAATACCTTTGCTGGTACAGGTATAACTTTTACTGTAATTGTACCGATCAGTGGAGAGTATTCTACAGTTTATGTTGGCGGTGATGGCTCGGAGTTCTCAGAATATGGTTCATTTGCCGGATTGTCCGAAACTATTGATGTCGGCAATGAAATCCAAAATGACGACGCCTTTGTTTTTTCCGATAATTTATCTTCAGTTGACGCTATTACCGAGACTATTGCCCACGAAACTGCTCATTTAGTTGGATACACACATGTAGGCGATACTACAATTGATGAATTAAGCGATTTTGCAACAGTAATTACGCTTCCGCGAGGTACAACAAAATTTACATCAACAACGGGTATGGCATATGATGGCTTTGGTTATTCCGTTGCTGTTTCCGGTAGTAATGTGATTGTTGGCGCTTATGCTGACGATAATGCTAATGGCGAAGAAGCCGGCAGTGTGTATTCCTATCGCTGGAACGGTACATCTTATGATGCTCAAGTTGAGATTATAGCTTCCGATGGTTTGGATGATTGGTTTGGCTTTTCTGTTGATGGTTATGGAGATACAATTATTTCTGGCGCGGGTTGGGGAGATGGGGTAGTCGCTGATTCCGGCGCCGCCTATGTTTATAGCTGGAATGTTGATTCTTATACTGAATCCAAACTTGTCGCAGCAGATGGTGCTGTGTATGATTATTTTGGTGATGCTGTAGCTATGTCCGGGAATGCTGTGGTAGTTGGAGCTCACGGGGATGATAACGCCAAGGGTATTGATGCCGGCAGCGCATATGTTTATCACTGGGACGGTGATTCCTATGAATATCAAGATAAGCTTATTGCATTAGATGGCGCGGCAAATGCCGGTTTTGGTTATACTGTCGCTGTTTCCGGTTATAATATAGCAGTTGGGGCTTTTTCATACAGTGGGGCAAGTGCTGATAGTGTGTATGTCTATCGCTGGGACGGAGCGTCTTATGATGAAATGAAACTTACAAACACATTGGGTGCATCTGCTTTATTTGCTTCCTCTATAGCTATGGACGGTGATGTCGTGGCTGTCGGTGCTCATTGCGATAATACCAGCAACGGTATATATTCCGGTTGTGTGGTTGTCTACCGCTGGAACGGAGAAACTTATGATATGTCATACCTTATTGCATCAGACGGAGCAAAACGTGATTTCTTTGGAAAGAGTGTCGCTGTTTCCGGCAATCATATAGTTGTTGGAGCGTATGGAGACGATGACAGTGGTGCAGCTTCCGGTAGCATTTATGCCTATAATTGGAATGGCACATCTTATGATGAATATAAAATTACAGCTGAGGACGGCAGTGCTTTAGACTTTTACGGCGGGGCCGTTGATATTGATGGCGGTTACATAGCTGTTGGAGCTTATGCAGATGATGATGTAGGGTACAATGCAGGTAGCGCTTATAGCATTAATTTTACAGAAATTATAGAATATTCTGCTGGTCCTAATACTCCATCTGGTGATTTCGATGGCAATAACAAAAGTGATATTCTCTGGCAGTACACCGATGGTAATGTTTATGTCTGGGACGATGGTGATTCTGCCAATGGTCTTGACCTCTTAGGTAACTCATCTTCCAGTTATGCTTTTCTTGATACTGGAGATTTTAACGGTGATGATAAAAGTGATATCCTCTGGCAGCATACCGATGGCAGTGTTTCTGCTTGGAATGATGGCAATTCAGGTGATATTGATTCTCTAGGTAGCGCGCCTTCTGATTATGCTTTTCTTGGTACTGGAGATTTTGACGATAATGATAAAAGTGATATACTCTGGCGGAATACCAGCAACGGAAACGTCTATACCTGGGATGATGGTCTTTTAGCCAATAGCAGAAGTAATGGTGTCGCATCTTCAGATTACACTTTTCTGGGTGTTGGAGATTTTGACTACAACGGCAAAAGTGATATCCTTTGGCAGCATAGTGATGGTAATGTCTATGCCTGGAATGATGGTGCTGGCAGTGATTTTGGTACTTCCTTAGGTGATGCACCTCTTGATTATGCTTATCTTGGTATTGGTGATTTTGATGGCAATAGAACAAGTGACATACTCTGGCAGGACAGCTATGGATTTGTGCATGCCTGGGATGATGGTGAGTTTGCCAATGACAGAGTCTTAGGTGAGGCATCTGTTAATTATGCTTTTATTGGCATTGGAGATTTTGATGGCAATAGAATTAGTGATATACTCTGGCGGGACTCTGCCGGAAACGTCTATGCTTGGAATGATGGTGAGCTTGGCAGTGGTTGGGATAACTTAATAGGTAGTGCATCTACTACTGATTATACAGCCCTTAGTAATATTGCTTAGTGATTTATAACTATTCATCTGAAAAATAGCATCTTCTGCACTTTGTTACATAAAATATCAACTTGCTTGTTGCACCTCTGGTGGCAGAGGTTGCAACATTTTTTTTCGTGATATTTAAGTTCAAATAACTTTTAAAGGCAGGTCCTTGCCTTGCTCATTCCCGCGTATTTAAAACTTGCTTTTGATATCTGCAAAATCTGTTTACAATTAATTTTTTTTCAAAAAAACATTCGCGACGATGACGCGCTCGGACAATAACATTCATTAGTCAATATCGAAATATTTTTAGCTCCGGCTTATTTGACATATTTTATTTCTTAAAAAATCAAATAATATTTGCATAGTCTAACTAAATGAATTAATATATATATATATAATTGAATTAGAGGACAAAGATTATTGATGAAGTATCATATACCCAGATTGCATTTAATTTCTGCTGCTAGCGCTGATGCTTACTGCGTGAGTGGTTCTAATGCTTCTCCTGTAGTGGAATGTACTGTTGGGCCAGGGGTAAAACAAGGTAAATGCCTTCCCGGAGGCGTTCCTAGTCAAGCGTGTGATGCTGGCACTGCTCCTTCCGTGTGCGGGCCTGGAACTGGGGTAATGATGGGTTGCCTTGACGGTACTATTGTATCTTAATTTTTAATATATGTTTATATAAAAATATTTAATTGAGGAGTTTTTTTATGAATTGTAATCCATTGCGTAATCCGGATATTGTGTTCAGGGAAGAGTTTGATGACTGGGGTGTTTTATTTGACCCTGAGACTGGTAATGCTGTAGCATTGGATCCGGTTGCGGTGTTTTACTGGAAGCATTTAGATGGTTCAAATGACATGCCGACGCTGCTTGGAATGTTGAAACAGGAATGTGAAGATGTTCCGGAAGGTGCGCCTGAGCATTTGGACAAATTCATAGAAAAACTTGAATGCTCCGGGTTTATCTCGGCGTAAGGGAGTAATACGATGGGACAAAAACCTTATTACGCGCCTCATTCTCTGGATATTGATATTACGACCCACTGCAACTTGCGTTGTACATACTGTTCCCATTTTTCAAGTGACGGGGATGTGGATAAGGATTTGTCACTTGACGAGTGGCGTAAATTTTTTAAAGAATGCAGTTCAATCGGCATAATGAGTATTTGTTTGTGTGGTGGAGAACCTTTGTACCGTAAAGATATTCGAGAGGTCATTGAGTCAATAGTCGATAACCGCATGCGGTTTTCAGTACTTAGTAACGGCATACTGATCAATGATGATTTGGCGAAATTTCTTAAAAACACCAGACGCTGCAACAGCGTACAGGTTTCTATTGACGGGCCGGATGCCAATTCTCATGATAAGTTTCGCGGCAAAGGTTCTTTCGAAAAAGCTTTGAACGGCTTACGCGCTTTAATCCGAAATCAGGTGAGCGCAACTGTCAGAGTTACTTTAAATAAACACAATTATCGGCGTTTTCCTGAAACTGCCAAACTGTTACTGGAAGATTTGGGTCTACCCGGTTTTTCAACCAACAGTGTATCTTATTTTGGGCTTTGTCGGGAAAATAACGATTCAATGGCACTGAATGCGGTTGAATTCAGTGAAGCAATGGTAATAATTCAAGAACTACAAAAGAAATATCCAAACCGGATTAATGCTCAGGCCGGTCCGCAGACGTGCTCTGAAATGTGGCGAAAAATGGAAAAAGCCATTAATGGAGACGAAGATGCGGCTAAAGAGGCTCAGTGTGGATTTCTCGGTAGTTGCGGCTGTGTCTGGAACAGGATGGCTGTCCGAGCCGATGGAATTATGACTCCATGCAGTCAGTTATCGCAAATGGAACTGGGGCGCATTAACCATGACGGTTTACGCGACACTTGGCTTAATGGTCCTATCCTTAATGATATGAGAAACAGAATAGATATTCAACTTTCTGAATTCGATTCATGTCGCGATTGCAAATACCGGGAATTCTGTCGCGGCGGTTGTCCCGCTACGGCGTACACTATTTTCGGCAGTACCAGCGTTCCGAATTTAGCTATTGATTCGTGTTATCGTGAATTTTTAAATCAAGGCGGTGTACTGCCACCGGAAATATAAGGATTTTAAATGTCGAAAAACAAACAGTTTGAGATCGATACTTCAGATTTAAAGGAAGGTGTTCCCAGTCTGAACACTATTTATTTTTACCTGACTGAAGGCTGCAACTGTAAATGCCGTCATTGCTGGATTACGCCAAAATACGAAGCGGGCGGGGAGGGCAAGTGGCCTTATGTAGCTTTGCCTGTAGTCAAAAAAGTTATTGAACAGGGACGTAAGCTCGGGTTAAGCGCGGTAAAGCTTACAGGCGGCGAACCATTGATTCATCCCGATATTCTGGATATTCTGGCATATATTGAAACAACAGGTCTGCGCTTGATTGTAGAAACCAATGGACTTGCATGCACGCCGGAAATTGCGGCTGCCATTAGGCGTTGCTCTAATCCTTTTGTGTCAGTCAGTCTTGATGGAGCCAAGCCGGAAACTCATAACTGGATTCGAGGAGTCGATAATGCCTATAAAGGCGCTATTGACGGTGTTTATAATCTGGTTCAAGTTGGTATCCATCCACAATTGATTATGTCTTTAGTCAAGCGTAATAAGAACCAGATTGAAAATCTTGTTTATATAGCCGGAAAAATCGGCGCAGGCTCGGTGAAATTCAACCTGGTGGCGCCAGTAATGGATCGCGGCGAACAACTGGCTGCACATAATGAAACTTTAAATATTAAAGAATTCATAGAACTTGGCAAAAAAATCGAACAGGAAATTCAACCCAAAAGTAGAATACGACTTTCTTATTCGCAGCCTTTTGCGTTTAAAAGTCTTTCTGCAATGTTTGAAAAACACGATACTGGATGCTGTGGAATTTTCGGCATAATAGGAGTATTGGGTTCAGGTAAATACGCACTTTGCGGCATTGGTGAAAGTATACCGGAAATGATTTTTGGAGATGCGGCAAAGGATAAGCTTGCGGATATTTGGCATAATAATGTAATGTTAAATGAAATCCGGGAAGGACTACCTTCCAAGCTTGAAGGTATATGTGGTGATTGCATCATGAAGACAATGTGTATGGGGGAGTGTATCGCCAATAATTATTTTGTTCATCATAATCTTTTTGGCTCCCACTGGTTCTGCGAAGAAGCGCACAAAATGAAGCTTTTCCCCGAATCCAGGCTTGTTCCCGGCAGTAAATCCGCAAGGGAACTCTCATTATGATAGATATTCATAGTCATTTACTTTATGGGCTTGATGATGGTTCGCGCTCTCTCGAATCATCAATTAACATGCTTAAAGCAGCCGCGGAGGATGGGGTTACATCTATCGTGCTTACTCCGCATTTTTCTTCGAGTGTATCTAAGATGATGCAGGAAAAGCTCGAAAGACTTCGTCCTGAAGCGGCAAAATTTAATATAAAATTGTTTTCTGGTTGTGAGTACGATTTTTCTCATCTAAGCACGCAGGAAAACCTGATTACACTTGGTGAAGAAGGTGCTTTTGTACTTGTTGATTTTTGTTTATCGTTTATCTCCCCCATGGCTAGGAATTTCTTATTTGACTGGCAGACCAAAGGCTATCAAATCATAATAGCTCATCCTGAACGGTTATTTTGCAAGGATGATTTGCCAGTGTTGGCAGACTTAGCAGATATTAATATTTATTTTCAGCTTAATGCCGGCAGTTTCAGGGGCGATTACGGACGCAGCGTACGTCGATTCGCCAAGGTTCTGGTCAAGAAAGGACTTTGTCATATTATTGCTTCGGATGCTCATTCTGTGAAAAATTATAACGGACAGCTTCCCGATTGCCGGAAATATATTGCTAAGCGTTTAGGAAATGAACTGGAAAAAGTTTTTTTTGAGGAGAACCCCAGGAGAATTCTCGCAGGAAAGCCTTTAATATCAATAAGTTAATATTATTTTTTGTTTTTAAGGTGAAAAGTTGAGATATTCCGTTGATTATTTGTTTAATTGCGGTATAGTAAGCCTTGGAGGGCTTAGCCTGATAAACTTTGATATTTTTTTAATAATGAGCGGAGAAATATGGTTTCAATAAAAGAGATTGGAGAAAATCCTAGACTTATTCTGGTGTTATTGTGTAAATATTGGATGTTAGTTTTATTTACTATGTTGTTGGGGGCAGGGATAGCTTTCACTTACAATCAATGCGCGACTCCTATTTATACTTCAAATATTTCTCTGTTAATCTGGAATCGTGATATTGCGCCCGTTGCGACTGAACACAATTCTATTACAAATACTGATAGCAGACAAGTTAATGAAGTAATCCGTAGCAATAGCCTGGTTTCTCAATCCCTGCATGTTGCACAGCGGCTTGTTCCTGCCTTTCTTAAACTTATTAATAGTTCAGTAGTGAGAAAAGCTGCCGCTGAAAAATTATACAAAGAAAAATTTGAGAACCCATTAGATTATAGTTTTAAATGCAAAATTAAAATGAATTCATGTATTATGGATGTATATGTAATATCTCCTGATCCCGCACTAGCAACGGCGGCAGCCGTTGCATTAACTGAATCTTTTTCCGCGGAGCAAGAACGTCTTATGCATGTAAAATACATTCAGGCCATTACTCCTGCCTCAATACCTGATATGCCGTCATGGCCGAGAAAAAAAATGATCTTGCTGCTGGGCTTGTTTTTGGGGGCATTAGCGGGATGTGCAATTGCATTTTTTATTGAGTTGCTTGATATAACAATAAAGACTACTGATGATATAAAAGCATTCCAACTGCTTCCTTTAGGAATTATTCCCGAGGCTTCAGATATTGATACTATTTATCAAGCAAAGAAACTTGAGCAGCATGAGGATTTACATACTGCTGTCGAGGCAATTAGGGTAATTAATACAACAATCGGCTTTCTGCGGGTTAATAATCCATTAAAGGTTATTTCTGTTACCAGTGCTCTGCCCGGTTCTGGAAAAACGACTATTTCTATTTTTCTGGCAAGGGCTATGGCGGCGGCTCACAAACGTGTTTTAATCATTGACTGTGATTTAAGAAAACCAAAAGTATTCAAAAATTTATCGTTATCGGGGGACAATGGTTTAGTGCAATTCTTGATTAGCCCTCAAGGGACTGATCCCCAAAAATTTATACATAAGAACGTTTTTCCCGGAGTTGACGTGATGGCGAACAGTTTGCTTCCTCCTAATCCGACTGAATTACTGGGAGCACAACAATTCAGGGAAATGCTTGAACAACTTAAAAATGACTATGATTGTGTTTTACTGGATTGCCCTCCCGGCTTAAATATGGCTGACGCGATGGTAATCGGGAATGTTGTCGACGGTATTGTTCTGTTACTTGAATCCGGTCATACAAAAATCAAGGAAGTGGAACATCTTCTGGACCAGTTTGGTGCGCTTCGTTCTAAAATTATTGGAGCGATACTCAATAAAGTAGCTATTAACAACAGCAAATATTCTTATTACCGCTATGCCGGTAGATATAAAGATGAAAACTCAGACAAAACTGAGCAAGACACAGGCAGATAGTTGAGCTTGTAAGATTTTCTTACTGTAAATACCTGTTACTTTGTCATATATAATCTATGAAGAGGATTGAATGATGAAAGTGACGGGGCGGAGCTTGTCAGGAATTTATTTTTTGCTGGTCAATATATTTCATTTTGAGGGGAAATATGGCAAAAATAACCTTTGTGATTATAACAAAAACAAAAATTTTTATTTAGTTAAACTTTAAAACATTAATTAGGAGAAAATTATGTTACAGAAACAGGTTTTTTTAATGAGAGTTTGCGGAATGACTGTCACATTATTTTTTCTGTTGACTGGCTGCGGTGAGCAAAAAGCAAAAACAACAGCAAAAACAGATAAATCTGTTGTTGCTACAGTCAAATCCAGCAAAATTCAAACAAAAACAGTTACTGCATTACCAAATATAGCTATTAATCCTTCATTTGAAGAAGGTAAAGTCTTTAATTCAGGGCTTTATGAAAAAGGCAAATCCTCTACACAAAAACCTGTCGGGTGGGCAACTTCCGGTCAGGTTTTAAATGACTTTACCGGATGGGTGTCTGATGAAGCGCATAGTGGCAAACGATCTCTCAAAATTGAAAATGTCGGCGGAACTAATGCATGCTGGAAAGGCGAACCAATTATATTTAAAGAACCTGTAAATGCATTTAAAGCAAGTATCTGGACAAAAACAAAAGAAATTAAAGATAAAACTGGCAAGGGTAAGTTCCAATTAGTCATTGATGTTTATCTAAAAGATGATAACGACAAAGAAGTCAAAGAAAAAGTTATTATTGATATAGCAAAAACAGACCATAATTGGGAAAAAACACGAGAGGCATTTTTATATGCTATGAATATTGTTAAAATTGTCCCTTCCCTTTATTTCTCAGGAACGTCTGGAGTTATTTGGTTTGATGATTTAGATATCATAAAGAGAGAAATTATTCGGGGGAAAAATATCATACCAAATTGGAATATGGAAAAAGAAAGTAATGGAAAAGTAAATAACTGGAAATCAAATGTGCTACAGAATGCTGAAGAAGGGGCCGTACCTGCTTTAGCATGGGATAGTCAGGGATATAAAAGCAATCATTCTTTAAAAATAGCAAATGACGATACAACTAATAATTTTTGGCATCAGAAAATTAATTTGAAACCTAATGAAGTATCTAGATATTATATTTTTGAGGGATGGAGTAAAGCAAACATTACTACAGCTAAAGAACCAGGATCATTTTATATATTATTTTTAAATAAAGATAAGTCAAAAATAAAGGCTTCTAATCCTGTTTTATCTCGCGCTTCGCATAATTGGGGAAAAACAACATTACTTATTGAATTAAAAGAGAAGCCTGAAAAGGTTAATATACTTTGCATATTCTACGGAAATGGCTCCGTCTGGTTTGACAACTTATCATTAACACCTATATATTTTAAAGATTCTGCTCCGGTCGAAAAGTAAATTTTACAATTTAATTTTTTTAAATCAGATATATATTATATGTAACAGGAACTACTATGAAGATATTAAGCCACAGAGGTTTCTGGTCTTTACCAGAAGAAAAAAATTCTATAGAAGCGCTTGAAAATTCTTTAAAAAATGGTTTTGGTCTTGAAACCGATGTACGTGATTTTGACGGTAATTTAGTTGTTTCGCATGATATGCCTACCGGGAACACGTTATTATTTGAAGATTTTATTAAATTGCTTGCAAAATACGGGAATATTTATCCCTTGGCAATAAACATTAAATCTGACGGATTACACAGACAATTAAATGCATTATTATTAAAATATTCAGTTACTAACTATTTTGTTTTTGATATGTCAATTCCTGATACTATTGGATATATTGAAGATGAAATGAATGTATTTATACGTCAAAGCGAATATGAAAATGAATTACCATTCTATAATGAGGTTTCCGGTGTGTGGGTGGATTGTTTTCGTTCCGAGTGGATAAAAGAAGATGAAATACATGCCCATTTAAACAATGGCAAAAAGGTCTGTCTTGTCTCACCTGAGTTGCATGGGAGAGATAAAGAAGAATATTGGAGAGAATTAAAGTCATATTCCTGGCTTGAATCTGAAAATATTTACTTATGTACTGATTTTCCAAAAGAAGCGAAGGAGATGTTCTATGCCTAAAATTGAAGCAATTATATTTGATATGGATGGTGTGCTTATAGAAGCGAAAGACTGGCATTATGAAGCACTTAACAAGGCGTTAATGTTATTCGGCATGGGAATTAGCCGATACGATCATTTAGTTACATATGATGGTCTTTCTACCAAAAAGAAATTAGAAATGCTATCAAGGGAAAGAGGACTTTCCAAGGGCTTGCATGGATTCATTAATAAAATGAAGCAACAATATACAATGGAAATAATATATTCTGACTGTAAACCGAGGTTTTGTCACGAGTATGCTCTTGCAAAGCTTAAAAATGAAGGATATAAACTTTCTATTTGTTCAAATTCTATAAAAAGAACGATTGAAGTTATGATGGATAAAGCAGCATTGGCAGGTTATCTGGATTTCTATTTGTCTAATCAAGATGTTAAAATAGGAAAACCAGATCCGGAAATGTACAATAAAGCAATTAAAAAGCTCGGTCTAACTCCATTGAATTGCATGATAGTTGAAGATAATGAGAAAGGAATTCAGGCAGCCAGAGCAAGTGGGGCCTGGGTTATGGAAGTTGATGAAGTTGAAGACGTTAATTATCAAAATATCAAGACAAACTTAAAGTTTTTTGAGGAGCAAATGGCATGATAAATGTATTAATTCCACTTGCAGGTAAAAATCAATTTTTTACAGAATCTGAATTTCCATTTTCTAAACATTTGTTGGAAATATGTGGAAAAACTATGATTGAAATAGTAATTGAAAATTTAGACCAGTTAAATCAGAATAAGCAATTTATTTTTATTGTGAATTCCGAAGATTGTAAGAAGTTTCATTTAGACAACGTGCTTAATCTTCTAACTGAACATAATTGTAAAATAGTTAAGATTGATAATGAAACAAAAGGAGCAGCTTGTAGTGCTTTGTTGGGGATTGAATATATTGATAATGACACCCCTTTGATTATTGCAAATCCTGATCAGATTTTTGAAATAGATTTGAATAATGCAGTGAATAAACTAAATGAAAGTGACGCTGGTGTTATAACATTCCGCTCAATACATCCAAGATGGTCTTATGTGAGAATAAATGATGATAGTGAAATTATTGAAACTTCTGAAAAAAGACCGATAAGTAATAATGCTATTGCTGGTTTTTATTATTTCAAAAAAGGTTGTGATTTTGTAGAATCGGCAATGAAAATGATAGAAAAAGACGCAAATGTAAATGGAATTTATTATATAGCGCCATCTCTTAATGAAATGATACTTAAAGGCAAAACACTTTCTGTATATCCGATAGAAAATGATAAATATCATACATTTTACACTCCGCATAAAGTAGAAGAATACAAAAAAAAAGGTAAAAAATGAAGATTGCTAAACTTGAGGAAATGATAAAAGGATGGTTTGTTGGGAATTTTGAACCTACATTATATCAGACAAACGATGTTGAAGTTGCGGTGAAAACATATAAAAAAGGTGATTCAGAAGGTTGGCATTATCACAAAATAGCTACTGAAATTACCGTCATCATTGAGGGTGAAGTTGAGATGAACAACAAGAAATATTTCGCTGGTGATATAATTGTAATTGAACCGGGAGAAGGCACTGACTTTAAGGCATTGACTGATGCGAAAAATGCGGTTGTCAAAATACCGGGCGCTAATAACGACAAATATTTAAGGGGTGAGTAAATGATAAATATTGTACTTCCAATTGCGGGTCGCGGTAGTAGATTTGTTGAGAAGGGATATACGCTTCCTAAGCCACTTATTCCCGTACATGGTGTTCCAATGATTGAAGTTGTAGTCAACAATATAAAACCCAATCGAGAACATCAGTTTACTTTTTTGGTATTAAAAGAGCATCTTGATAAATTCGATATGGAAGAGACTTTGAAGAGGGTTGCTCCCGGTTGTAATATTATTACTGTCGATCAGGTAACCGAAGGTGCGGCATGTACTGTACTTTTAGCGCGTGATATTATTAATAATGATGATGAACTGATGTTAGCCAACAGTGATCAGTGGGTTGACATTGACGTAAATGACTATCTTGAGTCGTATGCGGCACCAGAATATTCAGGACTGATCATGACAATGTGGGCCGACCATCCCAAATGGTCTTATGTCGGGTTTGACAAGGATGGCTCAATTGACAGAGTTGTAGAAAAAGAAGTCATCTCTAATGAAGCGACTGTAGGTATATACAACTTTAAGAAAGGTTCCGATTTCGTTTCCGCCGCAGAAGAAATGATTGCCGCTGACGATCGTGTGAATAATGAGTTTTATGTTGCTCCCGCGTATAATTACCTGATCAAACGCGGCGCCAAGCTTGGCATATACAATGTTGGCAAAGAATATGACGGTATGTATGGAATGGGAATTCCTTCGGATTTAAAATTATTTGTGGAAAATCCAGTTTCTAAAAAATCTATTGCCAAGTGAGAGCTGCTTACTGATGCGTCAAAAACGTGCAATTTCAGGATTTATTACCGACCTGGGGGGGCAAGTTGTATTGCAATTAGTTACGCTTGTCGCGACTCCAATATTGCTTGGCTTTACTGGACGAACCTTATATGGTTTTTGGCTTATTGTAATGTCTATAGTTTCTTATTTAGGGATTACAGAAATGGGACTTGGGGTATCCTTGACCAGATTAATTGCTGGATTAGATTCGGAAAAAGACAGTGACAGGGCAGAATTTGATCAGGTTTCTAGCAGTGCTTTTTTTATGTTTCTTATTGCCGGGGGCATATTGCTGCTGATTGGATTGGCAATTATGCCTTGGATTCCTGAATGGTTTAAAATTCCACATGTGGAATGGCCGGTTATTTCAAAAACATATTTTATTGTCATTCTGACCAGTGCTCTGCTTGTTGTCATGGGGACATTCAATGCTATCGTTGTAGGACGGCAGAGGATGGCTGCTGGAAATATTTGCCGACTTGTTGGATCATTATTAAATGTTTTACTGGCAATCTTTTTTGTCTGGCTCGGCCTGGGAGTTATGGGACTAGCTTTGGCATTTGCTTTGAGTGGACTCTTCAACGCAATAGCCGGTTTTATTATAGCTAAGTTTAGTTGGCCGGGGTTCCAGATAAGATTTTCCAATGTAAGGAAGAAGCAAATCAAACGCTTATGGCAATTCGGCTGTTTGTTTCAGTTGGCAAAAATTGCCAATACAGTTGCGGTTTCCGCAGATCCAATTATTATAGGTGTGGTATTGGGAACAACACTTGTAACAACTTATTCATTTACTTCTAAGTTGGCAATATTGTTTTCCATATCTTTGTCCAGCAAAGTTGCTTTAGCTGTTTTTCCCGCATTGGCACAAATGCATAGTCGTAAAGAGATTGCCAAGATGAGAAAAGTATATGTTGGGCTTTGTCACTTTGCGGTTAGGATTTCTTTTATTGGTGGAGCATATGTTCTGATAGCTAACAAAATATTTGTAGGAAACTGGGTTGGCACAGAATTCTTTGGCGGAGACAACTTGAATTATGTGTTTGTTTTATGGATTATCCAGGATGCATTCATTAGAGGCAGTGGCGTTGTGTTAATGGCAGCTGGAGAAATGAAAGAGTGGGCTGTCCTGTCGATAGTTGAAGCTGTAGCAAACATAATATTGTCGGTAATTCTAGGATATTTTATTGGCTTAGTTGGTATTGCATTGGCAAGTTTGATTGCCAGAATGCCAGTTTTTATTGGAATATTGGTAAAATGTTGCAGGATTGTCGAATTGAGATTTTGCCATTTTTTAATAATATTATTTGGCTGGGGTTTTATCCGTTGTTGTTTAGCGCTTGCCAGCGCATTGGGGATAAGCTGTATTTTTTACGAAGGTAGAGCTTTGCTCTTTGGAGAAGCTTCCTGGTTATGGCTGATATTATTTGGCGGTATGATTGGCGGATTTAATGTTTTGTTTTTTGAAGGCTGGAAATTTTTCAAGATTTCATCGATGCCGTTCGAACAAAGACTGAAAAAAGCCTTTATTAGTTCATTTTACGCAGATTTCGATGAGGATGTGATAAAATGAAAAATTCTTTCTTTATTCGGATGAAAGTGGAGCAGCTCAAACGTTGTATCAAACGAATCAATCCTTGGATTATGGGAAGAACAGCTTGTTTGGGAAATGATTTGCTTAAACGTTTAGACTTCAATATGGCTGTTTGCAATGTTCAGAAGGGAAGAATTGACTATTTACTTGAGTCCTGGCTTGATAATGATAACCTGACTAGAGCAAAAGAGGTAGTGCCACATATTATTAGGAATGATATAAAGAATTTAATTGTTCAGGAACAAGTGCTATATTCACCATTGTTCTCAAAGCCTAAACTGGTTTTTATGGATTCTTTTGCAGAACTAACAGATCAACTGTTTCAGCACAATGAAAAGCATTGGTCCTTTTGCGCAAATTATAGCGACATTAAACATTCCAACGAATTTAAGACTAAATTTTCCTGTAAAGGATTGTTGCCGGAAGAAGATATTGAAAACAAATTGGATAGTTTTATTATTAACATTAATGCTATGTTTGGAGAAATACCTATCATTTATGTAAACTTCCCTACAGCCCTTGATGATAGGAAGAAATTTAAAAATCGTGGTGAAAAAATTTTGTATGCGACAAGTAATGCTGCAAAAAAATATTCTCATTTTTATTCGTTTTCTATAGATGAAAGTATAGTCGATTTCCCTGAGAATATTCCGGTTGAATTCCCTTATCATTATTGTGATCTGGTATATGACACTTTTGCAGAGAAGATAAAAAGTCATTTTGAAGAATTATGAATGATAGAGAAAATAATTTTTGGAGGAAAAATTAAGTGAAAATAATTTATAAAATTCTTGCCAGAATTTTGAAATTTCTAGTTTTTGAAGCTGGGGAATTAAATAAAACTTTTATTACATATCATAGCAGACCCAAATATACCGTGGACTTGGATGGTATTAAATCCTCATCTGCAAATAATGCTAAACTGGCTATTGTAATACAGGGAGCTTTGCTGTTGAAGAATGACTTTACTCTTGAAACAGTCAAATTATATA
>Ga0255410_1001_pt1 | contig 71024 bp, 64 predicted proteins | sample CelNoTSeSYBR01J2_FD_182126 | JGI IMG/M metagenome (GOLD analysis project Ga0255410, IMG submission 182126) | Sediment cell enrichment communities from methane seep in Santa Monica Basin, California, United States - CellEnrichment... | ecosystem: Environmental > Aquatic > Marine > Cold seeps >... | reverse complement strand
AACACTCATCGATATGGCAGTTGAAAAAAGTGACGACAAGAAATCCGTTCTTGACAGTTTGGATATGATCAGAAACGTTGCTGAAAACGGCATGTCTTTAGCCCAGGATATTCTTGATTATACCAGTAATAAAAATATTGAAAAATCCCCCATTAATAGTGCTGAACTGATTAATTATGTGTCTGAAAAAGTCAGTTTTGCTTGTGAAGAAAAGGGTATAAAGTTAAATGTCCAATGTCCCGAGCATACTGTCTTTAATGCCGACTACGGTAAATTATACAGGATGCTTTTAAATTTGACTAACAATGCCATTGAATCTTATGCCAATGAGAATATTTCAGAACCAGAAATTACCCTTTCTTTGCACCGGAATAAGAATAATATTGATATAATATTTTCCGATAATGGCCCCGGAATTCCGAAAGAAATTGTGGATGATGTTTTTACACCATTTACCACTTTCGGAAAAAGCGGCGGCACCGGCCTGGGATTGGCAATAGCCAAGCAAATTATTGATGCCCACAATGGTGATATTAGTGTAATATCTTCTGACCAAGGCACTGAATTCAAGATTACAATCCCGGACAAATAAATTCTTGTTTGGAAAATAGTTGATTCCGCGTTGGAAAGCTCTTCATTTAAATCGCTGAAAAAAAAGCGAAAATAATTGTTTCTTTCCTTGCACAAAGTGTGCTTGGGTGATAATGTACTGCTCCTTTTTATATGTAATAAAAGGAATCGTTTTAAAACTAAACAAAAAGAAGCCTTGCTTAAGAATAAGAAAAGGGTTCGCAAAAACACGGAGTAGTCACTATGGCTCAGATTACAATCAAAGATCTTTTGGAAGCAGGATGTCATTTCGGACACCAAACTAAACGCTGGAATCCACGCATGAAGAAATACGTTTATGGCGTGCGTAATGGTATTTCAATTATTGATTTGACTAAAACTATGCATCAAATTTCTGATGCTTGTAATTTCTTACAGAAAGTAGTAATTGGTGGTGGCGACGTGCTTTTTGTTGGAACTAAACGTCAAGCTCAACAGATTATTGGCGAAGTAGCCGAGCAAACTGGAATGTTCTATGTATCAGAACGCTGGCTTGGCGGGACTTTAACTAATAGAGTAACAATCAATCAAAGCATTGCAAAAATGTATCAAATTGATAAGCTGCTCGAATCAGACGAATCTAAAGGTCTGAAAAAGAAAGAACTTGCTTCGCATACTCGTAAAGTTACTAAACTTCATAAAAACCTTGATGGTGTCGCGAGAATGAGAAAACTTCCAGCGGTAATGATCGTTGTTGATGTTAACAAAGATGACATTGCTGTCCGTGAAGCTGTAAAATTAAAAATTCCTGTAGTTGGTATTTGTGATACAAACGCCAATCCAGAATTAGTTTCTTATCCTATCGCTGCTAATGATGATGCTGTTAAATCAATTAAAGTTATTACAGATGTTCTTGTCAGCGCTATTATGGTAGCCAAAGAAATTCATCAGAAACAGGTAGCCGAAGAAAGAGCAGCTAAAGAAGCTGAAAAAGCTGAAAGAGAAGCTGAAAAAGCTGAAAGAGAAGCGGCGCAGAAAGCTGAAAGAGCTAAAAAAGTAAAAAAAGAAGCTCCTAGATCTGAAGCCAGGAAAGAAGCTCCTAGAGCTCCTAAAGCTCCTAAAACTGAAGCCAAGAAAGAAGCTCCTAGAGCTCCTAAAGCTGAAGCCAAGAAAGAAGCTCCTAAAGCTGAAGCCAAGAAAGAAGCTCCTAAAGCTGAAGCCAAGAAAGAAGCTCCTAAAGCTGAAGCCAAGAAAGAAGCTCCTAAAAAAGCTGAAGCCAAGAAAGAAGCTCCTAAAAAAGCTGAAGCCAAGAAAGAAGAAGCTAAGTAAAAAAAATACTGCTGTTCAATTATTACCCCGCTGCCAATAGCGGGGTATTAAACTTGAACTTTTATATTAAATAATTAGAAACAATTGTGTACAAGGAGAATATATTATGGCTATTACTGCTGCAATGGTAAAGAAGCTGCGCGACAAAACTGGCGCGGGTATGTTAGACTGCAAAAAAGCTTTAACTAACGTTGATGGAGACTTTGAAGCGGCTTTTGATGAACTTCGTAAATCAGGTATTGCTAAAGCTGAAAAAAAAGCTGGACGCAGTACTAAAGAAGGTAAAGTTTTCGTCTCTGTAAAAGATGGCGAAGCTGCTGCGATTGAAGTACTCTGCGAAACTGATTTCGTTAGTAAAAATGAAAAATTCAATGTTTTCGCAAATGATATTGTTGGACGTGTTGTTGAATACGATGCCAATGGCGATGTTTCAGAAAAAGCTCAAGAGCTTGAAAAAGATAACGTAATTGGTATGATTTCCAATATTGGTGAAAATATGCAATTGCGTCGTGCTGCTAAATGGACAACAACTGGTAAAGTTGGAACATATCTGCACATGGGTGGACGTATTGGTGTAATGGTTGAAGTTGGCGGTGAAATCGCTGATGACATCCTGGCTGATCTCTGCATGCATATTGCTGCATTCAATCCTCAGTATATTGCTGCTGAAGATATTCCAGCTGAAGTTATTGCGAAAGAAAAAGAAATTGCTACAGCTCAGTTGGTTGGTAAACCAGAGAATATTCTCGAGAAAATTCTTGTGGGCAAAATCAACAAATGGTACAACGAAGTATGCGTAACAAAACAGCCTTGGTTGAAAGACGACAAAAGTTGTTTTGCTAAAGTTTCTCCGAAGTCAGAAATTAAACGCTTCATTCGCTGGCAGGTTGGCGAAGAGCTGTAAGATATATATTTTAAAGCGGGCTTAATTGCCCGCTTTTTTTTTGCCCTGATATCAATTTGCAATCTAAAAGTTATTTAAAGATGCAGAATTGTTCCTATAAAATGATCGTTAAAGAAAGCGCGTCTGGGGACAGCCGTGGCGACAGCGAACATAGATATTACAAAAAGGATGTAGCCGCCTCTGCCCTCAGAGATGCAAGAAATAAAGACTGCCTTTATCGTTAGGTTGTAAATCGGTATAACCTGTAGATTGCAATTTGGTATAACAGGCCGTGTCCTTCTTTAGTAGCAACAAAAAAGAGCTCGAAGTTTTTACACTTCGAGCTCTTGAATTATTATGAGAAATTATCTCACTATACAGCTTAGATAGCTTTCCAGTCACCTGGTTTGATGTCGTTGCCGTATTTAGCTTTTGAAGCTTTGAATTCTTCAATTTTCTTGTCCCAGTATGCGTAAACATCTTGAGAAAGAGTAGGAGCCATGTCCGCGAAGAATGCTTTAGCGCGTTCGAGTTTTGCAACCCACGCGTCACAACGTATGCTAAACTGATAAGTGTATTCTTCCAAACTGTAATCTTCATCAAGAAGAGTTTTGAAGAGAACTTTCAGGTCTTCGTATTTAGGAATGAATCCAGTTGGAGTTTCGTATGCTGAGTATTCGCCGTAAACACGACCTTCGAACCAATGCAACCAAACTTTCTTAGCCAGTTTGCTTGTGCAGAACTTGCCTTCTTTATTAAGGAGGAAGTAATTTGTACTGAATACTTTCGGGCATTTTTCGCCGAATTGATTACCGAAGTCGATATTGTTTTTGATGTAATCGCCAAGCGGATAAGTGATGAAGTCCAGATTAGCCATTGGCTGAGGAACACGAACACCTTCCTGACCGATAGTCGCGGAAGTAGTTTCAGATTCCAGAGTACAGGCTTTCATGATGATTCCATCTTCCCAGCAGCATGATTCTTCGCAAGGTACGCAAGTGTCGCTGTCACGTCCACCGTAGAGTACGCCGTCAACTTTTACACCTTCTTTGTCATTCCATGCTGAATCTAGGTTGTTCAGGTAATCCATGCGCAATGTGTAACGAGCATTACCATGAGAAATAGGAGTAGCTCCGCCTTCAGTCCATTCGCCGGCGAAGTTTACACCAGTTTTAGGAGTTTCAACGTTCATGCCCTGCCAGTAAGGATTGTTGTCTGGACCAGTCAGAACGTTAGAGAAGATCATTTCTTTAGGTTCGTTAAGAGTAGCGAAGATGACTGGATCGTCATCACCGTTTACGTCTTTAACAATACCGAAGATGCCGCACTCAACGTTTGCAGCGCGGAAATCGCCGTCAATGTTTTTGAAGTAAGCAATGTCGTCACCAACGATTTTTTCGCCGGGAACCATTGCTGTAGAAGTTTTACCACAAGCTGAAGGGAAAGCGCCAACAAAATAAGTTGAACGAGCTTTTTCTTCATTAGGAATGTTCATAACGAACATGTGCTCACAGAGCCATCCTTCTTTACCGGATTTGTTGATTGCCAAACGCATAGAATGCTTTTTCAAACCAACAGTGTTACCAGCATACTGAGCGTTCATAGAGAACACCATGTTGTTGTCCAGATCCTGGTAGATACGACGGTTTTGTAAGTTCTTACAAACTCCGTTTTCTAATTCACCAGCACTGTGGCAGAAGCGGAAGAAGTCATCTTTATCTTCCATGTCCATGAAGTGTTGATAACCGCGACGATACAGAATATCTTCTGAATGCGCAACGTAACAGGAATCAGTGAACTGTACACAACCGATAGAGAATGGACCATGAGTCGGGCATTCGCAGAAAAGTTTAACGATAGCTTGTTTGCCAACCATGATATTTGTCATGATAGGTTTTAATTCAGTCATAGCTTTTTCTGTATCAATGCAATTGAGTTTTCCCATTGCAGCCAATTTGTCGGCAGGAACCATGTATTTAGTATTAGGTTTGTCACGAGCCTGGTCACCAATGCCATCGTAGTGCATAGTTGTATTGGCGCGAGCAAGTTTCTTTTCTTCGCCGAGTTCCAGTGAACGGTTACGGACGTATTCCGCGTCAGCTTCACTGTCGTCGCAGAAATAGACTGAGTCAGGACTGCACAACTCAATGTATTCTCCAAGGAAGTTATCCAGTTTTTCATTTTTTAAAGCTGCAAGCTTCGAATAAGTATCTCCGAGCTTTTCTTGTAATAATGCATCATATTTTGACATATTATTCCTTTTTGTTATAGGGTTTACCATTTTTATCAGGATATAGTTATCCCGTGTTGTATATGTAAAGTTGCGGAACGTACATTATAACACCAAAAATGAAAATCGCAAGGCGAATTAGGTGTTTTTTTAATAATTATTAATAAAAAACTAACAATTCAGAGTTTATTTTGTTAAAGGCAGCCATTTTAGGACGTTCTGAATATTGGTATCCCAGAAATTCCAGGAATGAGAACCCGGAGATTCCTGATAATGTAAATTGTAATCGAGTTTTTGCAGATGGTCGCGAAAGCGTATGTTGTCTTTATATAAAAAATCTTCTGTACCACATGCTTGAAACAATGCGGGAATGTCTTTGCCTGAATTTTTAAGATCACTGCTTAATTGAAAAAGATCTTCCCTGCTGCCGATAAATTCTTCCTGACTGCCGAAAATTCTGAGCAGTTCTTTCTTAAAGTTATCATTTTCAGTCCATAATGAATGGATGTCTGTTACTCCTGAGAGACTTGCCGCAGCGGAAAATTTTTCAGGGCAGCGTAAGGCTAATTTTAAGGCACCGTATCCCCCCATGGATAATCCCGCCACAAAAGTGTCTTCGCGACGTGAGCTAATTGGGAAAAAAGCTTTAACTATTTGAGGTAATTCTTTACTGATAAAACCCCAGTATTTAGCACCAAACTTCATGTCAGTGTAAAAGCTGCGGTGAACGTTCGGCATTACGACCGCCAGATTCATTCCAGCGACATAACGTTCAATTGAGGTGCGTCTCCCCCATATTGTATGGTCATCACTGGCTCCATGTAATAGATATAAAACAGGATATTCAGCCTTAGTGGTTCCCCCTGCCATGCCAATCTGAGTGACCGATTGTTGTGGTAGAATTACGTTCATCGAGCAAGCCATGCCCAATACATCTGAATGGAAATCACATTGAATTAAAGCCATTTTAATATCCTCTAATAAAAACACCGATACTTAAGCATCGGTGTTTATTATCTTATTACTGACTATGACTAGTGTTAGTCAACTTGCGAGAATGAAACTTCATCAAACAAAGTTTGAGTATCGCTGTCTTTTTTCGCTTGATAGTTAATTATAACTACTACTTTGACAAATTTAGTTCCGGGCCAGAATTGTTTATTTGGAGCTCCGTATTTTGCCAGACCTTTAACTACAGCATTGTATTTTGTCCATTTTCCTGGTGCTATTTTGCTTGATGCCGCGCAATACTGATATCCGCCGCCATAAATATGTTGTCTGATTTCAGTTCCGGCCGGATAAGCTTTTTTGAGAGGTGTTTTCAGAGTAAGTTCATAAATCTCACCTTTCTTCTCGAGTTTGGTAGCTCTTGAAGAAATGTTGAAATTAGGCAAATCGGAATAATCTTTTTTTGCACCGAAAGCAACCACAGTTATTTTTAATCTTTTTGCATTCCATTTAGAACAATCTGCTATTTGCAATACTGTATCGCCAGCTTTGGCATCGGCTGCCAGTTTTGTGATTGATCCTTTTTGTATATTGATGTAGGGGCGTTGTAGGCTTCTCTTTTTGGCAGTGTACATAGCAAGTCCTATGTAACATCTTGATTTACCTGTGCCAATAGACTTGAGTGCTCCGGACAATTTATATGCTTTCGACGGATCTACTTCGATATATCCTGGAGAAAAAGCCCAAATGCTTTTTGTTTTTCCATGAAAACTGCTTTTGCCACCAAGTTTATCTTCAGTATTTTGTGTTAATTTCTTGTGCCATTTTTTGATTGAAGCTGCATTTTCAGCATCACCAGTTTTAACGAGGTTTTCCGCGCCAACGACAGTACTTGCGGCAATAAATAAGCCGACAGTACCCAGCATGAGTTTCTTGGATAAAGAATTCATATCATACCTTTTGTTTGTTTTGTAGTTGATTTAATAGAACATGTTTTTTGAAAAATACAAAAAAAAACTGAGGCGAAAAAGAATAACTTTTCCGCCTCAGTACTAATTACTTGTAATTGTATCCGCTATTTTTGAGATCTAATTACAGCTTGAGCCGCCGCTAAACGTGCGATTGGCACGCGGTAAGGGCTGCATGAAACGTAATTTAAACCAATATTATGGCAGAATTCAACTGAACTTGGCTCGCCGCCGTGTTCTCCACAAATACCGAGTTTGATATTCGGGCGGGTCTTCTGACCTTTTTCAACAGCGATCTTAACCAGTTCGCCGATACCTTCCTGGTCGAGGACCTGGAACGGATCGTATTCGTAAACACCGGCGTTAACATAATCACCGAGGAATTTACCGGCATCATCACGAGAGAAACCACAACCCATTTGAGTCAAGTCGTTAGTTCCGAATGAGAAGAATTCAGCTTCTTCCGCGATTTTGTCAGCAGTAATTGCCGCGCGCGGTATTTCGATCATTGTACCGATCATGACGTCAAGTTTTTTGCCTTGTTCTTTTGAAACGGCGGCAATAGTATCGGTTATGATTGCTTTCTGGATAGTCAATTCTACAACATTACCTACCAGTGGAACCATGATTTCAGGTTTAGAACCTTCAATCTTACATGCAGCTTCGCAGATAGCGCGAGTTTGCATTTCAGTTACTTCAGGATAAGTCATGCCGAGACGACAGCCGCGATGACCGAGCATCGGGTTGAATTCGTGCAGGCTGTCAACCAGTGTACGGATTTCTTCAATAGATGTATCCATTTGTGATGCCATTTCCTGTTGACCTTTTTCGTCGTGAGGCAGGAATTCATGCAATGGAGGATCAAGCAGACGGACAGTGCAAGGACGTCCAGCCATAGCTTCGAAGATGCCGGTAAAGTCAGCACGCTGTAATGGCAGGAGTTCAGCCAACGCTTGTGCGTATTGACTTACAGCTTCTACTTCAGCAGTTTTGCTGCTACAGATAGCGGCTTGCAATTCTTCAACAGTTTTAACCATATAGGTTTCTTTCAGTTTTTTAACTGTTTCCGCTACGAGGATCAAACGACGGAAAGCAACAATTCTGTCACCTTCGAAGAACATGTGTTCTGTACGGCAGAGTCCGATACCTTCAGCACCGAATCTAACCGCGACACTAGCATCATGCGGAGTATCAGCGTTGGTACGGATGTTCATGGTACGGTATTTGTCAGCTAATTCCATGATATGACCGAAGGGACCAGTCAATTCAGGTTCGATTGTATCAATTTCGCCTTGATAAACAGCTCCAAGAGAACCGTTCAGGGAAATCCAGTCGCCTTCTTTTACTTCAATACCGGCGACAGTGAATTTTTTGTTAGCGTAATCAATTGCGATATCGCCACAACCTGCTACGCAGCAAGTACCCATTCCACGAGCTACAACAGCCGCGTGAGAAGTCATTCCGCCGCGTGCAGTCAAAATACCTTTAGCAACATGCATGCCGCCAATATCTTCAGGGCTGGTTTCAATACGGCATAAGATAACGTCTTTGCCATTGTTTGCCCATGCTTCAGCGTCTTCAGCTGAGAAAACAACTTGACCTGTAGCCGCTCCTGGAGAAGCAGGCAGACCAACTGCTAGTTTTTCAGCTTTTTCTTCAGCGCTCTTGATAAATACAGGATGCAAAAGTTGATCGAGCTGAGCAGGGTCGACGCGCATTACCGCTTCTTTTTCGGTAATGAGGCCTTCTTCAGCCAGATCCATTGCGATTTTAACAGCTGCCGCGGCTGTACGTTTACCGCTACGGGTTTGCAGCATATAAAGAGTTCCGTCTTCAATAGTGAACTCAAGGTCCTGCATATCTTTGTAATGTTTTTCCAGGAGGACACGAATGTCGTCAAGCTCTTTGAAACATTTTGGCATGGCTTCTTCGAGAGATGGGAAATCAGCTGAACGAACTTCTTCAGATACGCTAGCGGAAACAGCCCAGTCGCGAGAACCGGCCAAAGTTATTTGTTGAGGAGTACGGATACCGGCAACAACGTCTTCACCTTGAGCGTTGATGAGGTATTCTCCATAGAAATATTCATTAGCGCCAGTTGACGGGTCACGGGTAAACGCAACACCAGTAGCACTGTTGTCACCGGAATTACCGAAAACCATAGTCTGAACATTTACAGCAGTACCGAGCAAGCCGCGAATGTCATTGATTTGACGGTAGCGGATAGCGCGTGGATTGTCCCATGAGTCAAATACAGCTTGAATAGAGCTCCATAATTGATCCATTGGATCACTAGGGAAATCTTTGCCAGTTGCTTTTTTGACAGCTTCTTTGTATTTTACGATAACTTCTTTCAAGTCATCTGTAGTCAAGTCTGTATCCAGTTTAACACCTTTGGAGTCTTTAATTGCATCCAAAGCATGTTCAAAGTCGTGATGTTCGAGACCGAGAACCACATTACCGAACATTTGGATAAAACGACGGTAAGAATCCATAACAAAACGTTCATTGCCAGTCAGCTTGATCATAGCGGCAACAGTTTCGTCATTAAGTCCCAGGTTCAGAACTGTATCCATCATTCCAGGCATGGAAACTGCAGCACCTGAACGGACAGATAATAATAAAGGATTAGGACCTTTCCCAAAGCTTTTACCAGTAACTTCTTCCAAAGTTTTCAGCGATTTTTCCATTTGAGACGCAATCATTCCAAATAATTTATCGCGCCCGATTTTGCCGTATTCAGCACAAGCTTCAGTTGTTACGGTGAATCCCGGAGGTACCGGTAAACCTAATTCCGCCATTTCCGCAAGGTTGGCACCTTTGCCACCGAGCAGTTGCTTGAATGTAGCATCACCTTCCGATTGTTTACCACCAAAAAAATAGACATATTTTTTGCAGTCACATTTACAGTTACATGCCATTGTCTTTCCTTCCTTTTTTTGTTATTTTATTTAAAATAGGAGTTATTTATAAAAGCATAAATGCTGTTACAATTCATCCATTGACTAATTTTAGTTCATATCAAATTTATCAAATGCCGCGATAATTTTGTGTTTTTGCGGATTTGAATTAACATTTACCAGCACGTACGAACCTTTAACCATTGCCGGAAATTTCAAACCCATAATAAAAACGTATTTATTCTTTTTGATTCTCTCTATTCGTTCCCTCTGGGTTTTTAAATCTGTATTAAAATGATAGGCGGCAACCCGCATACCACTGATTCCCATTTCCATACCGGAGTTAGCATATAAAACCGCAGGTTGAAGAGGGCGGATATATTCAATTTTAACACCATGTAGAGCCAGGCAGTCTGCGAGGTCTTTCACGTGCATGGAATTATTATTAACAGCGCAGCCCCCGATCATAATGAAAATTGTAGTTAAGAGCAAAACCGCAAATCGACTTTTTATATTATAATTGAACATATTCTAAGCCATTATCCTTATGTTATCATATCCACAAACAAAACTGCATTTACAATAACATTATTTGGCAATAATACAAATCACTATTAAAGCCTTTTTTTTATGCCGTACAAGCGTCTCGCTTAATAATGATAACAAAGAAATTAAGAGGAATTTTTAGCTTACTGACTTATTTGTTCTTGATTTAATAAAATTCTACTATATCTTATAGGACAGCTTGCTTTTATCCCCGTTTTTAACAATAAAAAACGGGGATAAAAGCAAGTTTATTTTTTTACAGTCTACAGATAATCTAAGAACAATAAAGAACATGAACACAAGAAAACTTGAACCCAAATTGTTAACCGTCTTGAAAGAAGGTTATACCCGCAGCAACTTTTTGAAAGATCTAACTTCCGGAATTATTGTAGGCATTGTCGCTCTGCCTTTAGCGATTGCCTTTGCCATTGCCTCTGGGGTGAAACCTGAACAAGGAATTTTTACCGCGATTATTGCCGGATTCATGATATCCGTATTAGGTGGCAGCCGCTTTCAGATTGGAGGACCAACTGGAGCTTTTATTGTCATCATCTATGGAATAGTTCACCAGTATGGCTATGACGGGCTGGCGGTGGCGACCATTATGGCAGGGGCTCTGCTGGTAATAATGGGCTTCGCTAAATTCGGAACATTTATCCGTTTTATACCTTATCCGGTTACTGTAGGGTTTACTTCCGGGATAGCGGTGATTATCTGTGCGGGACAATTGCGGGATTTTTTCGGCTTCAAAATTGATTCTTTGCCGACCGGATTGATTAGTAAAATCACCTGTTACGCAAATAATTTCAATACTTTCAATCCGTGGGTTCTGGGTGTTGGAATAGCTACTGTCATTATTATACTTCTTTTTAACCGTTTTCTACCGAAATTTCCCAGTTCCCTGATTGCAATCATTGTTACTTCAGTAGTGGTTGCTGTATTTAAGTTACCAGTGGATAATATTGGAAGCCGCTTTGGTGCGATATCCGGTTCGCTACCAATGCCGGAAATTCCCTGGGAGGCGTTTAAAAAAGCTCCTGATTTGATTATGTCCGCACTGAGTATAGCCTGCCTGGCTGGTGTTGAGTCATTGTTGTCAGCTGTAGTTGCGGATGGAATGACTGGGCGGCGGCACAGGCCTAACATGGAACTTATAGCTCAGGGGGCTGCAAATATTGTGTCTCCGTTATTTCTCGGGATACCGGCGACAGGTGCGATTGCCAGAACCGCGACTAATATCCGAAGTGGTGGACAGACTCCCATTGCCGGGATTGTTCATGCCATTGTATTGTTGCTTATTTTGCTTTTTTTAGGCAGATGGGCTGCGTATATTCCAATGGCTTCGCTTGCGGGGATTTTGATCATAGTTGCGTATAATATGAGTGAATATAAAGTTTTTGTAAGGCTTCTTCGCAGTCCTAAAAGCGATGTTATTGTTCTTTTTAGCACATTCCTGTTGACAATTCTAATTGACTTGACTGTAGCTATCCCGGTTGGAATGGTGCTGGCTGCATTTCTGTTCATGCGCCGGATGGCGGATGTTTCACAAATATCAAGCTTGCAGAATCTTTGTGAAGAAGAAGATGAAGAAGAGGATGACATGTCAATAAGACAGCGCGATATTCCAGCCGGAATTGAAGTTTTTGAGGTTAATGGGCCGTTCTTCTTTGGGGCTTCAGAAAAATTCAGTACAGCCCTGCGAGTCGTTAATAAAACACCAAAAGTTCTTATTATACGAATGCGTAATGTTCCCGCCATGGACGCGACAGGGTTTTACGCCTTGGAGAATGTGTGTGCTGATGCATTGAAAAAAGGAATATTGATATTGCTGTCAGGGGTTCGAAAACAGCCTATGGAAGTCCTTGTTAAATATGGTTTTGTTGAACGTTTCGGCAAGGATAAATTATATAACAATATTGATCAGGCATTGGCTCGCGCTTCTGAAAGCTTGACTTCTGGCCCTGTGGTTTGAAGATATTTGTGCTTTATTGAAATACAATAGCGTATAAATGTATTTAAAATTGTTGTAAAGAAATGTTAAAGCATCTATAGTTATTGCAGTTCTTTATGATAAAAATAGGAAAATTAATGAATACTTATAATGTAGTTTTAGTACATCCGGAAATACCGCAGAATACCGGCAATATCGGGCGTTTATGCGTGTCTACCAATACGCGTTTGCATTTAATCGAGCCACTGGGGTATTCGCTTGATGACAAATATATTAAACGTTCGGGGATGGATTATTGGAAGTTCCTTGATATCACTATTTATAAGGACTGGGAAGAGTTTAAGGAAAAGAATCCTGACGCGGAGATGTATTTTCTTTCAACCAAGGCGACAAAAGTATTCTGGGAATGTCCTTATGCTGATAATAGCTTTTTGGTTTTTGGCAGCGAGGGTAGTGGATTGCCGCCTGAATTTTATGATATCTATAAAGAACGCTTGTATATGCTGCCGATGGACGGTAAGTTTCATCGTAGTTTGAATTTGGCTAATTCAGTAGCCGTCGCATTGTTTGAGGGACTCAGGAAGAACTATAGTGAAGGATCATAGAACTTGGAACATGTTATTAAAATAATTTTGCTTATAGTAGGTGGAATAGTGGTCTTAGCTCTGGCTATTTTGCTTTTGCCGATTCTTATATTGGCCTACATATTCCTGCCGAAACGCCCGGTAAAAAGCTGGTTTAACACCTTTGCACAACAGGCTCGCGCTAAAAAGACAAAAGATACAGAACCAAATTATCATAGTGAAATTCCGGCTTCAGAAGATATTATCGACGTAACCGCTGATGAAATAAAAGATAAAAAATAAAAAGGATTCAAAGATGAAGACGTATATAAAACTTCGGCTTAGCGGCATCGCGCTACTCATTGTTCCGGCTCTTATTTTAGCCGGAGAGATCGCCTATCAGCTTTCTCAGATGAATCCGCCGTCTGCCGGGCAATTGAAACTGAAGTGGGCTTTTATAGCTTTTTACGCAATGGCGGCAGGAATAGTCATGCTGATTTTTTCCCGTGGCATTAAAGAACGATACATTAAAAACGAAGCAAGACAAAAACGCTACGAAGAAAGTCAAAAAAAATAGTATTGAGTTTTGAAATAAAATATGCTATCGGAAAAGTTTACCATGCGCTTGGAAGTCCATTGAAATCAGTGCTTAATAAAGTTCTTTTACAAAGTAAAGTTACAGATATTTTTTTCTTACAACTTGAAAAAAAGCTTTTTCCTTATATTTTAGGCAGTTAAAATATACACAATGACAATATATAAAGGAGACAATAATGTCAAAAGAATACAATGTAGCTGTAGCCGGCGCGACTGGCGCGGTTGGAATCGAAATGATCAAAACTCTGGAACAACGCAATTTTCCAGTGAAAAACCTGCGTCTTTTAGCATCTTCACGTTCTGTAGGTAAAAAACTGACATATAAGGATACCGAAATAGCGGTTGAGGAATTGACGGAAAAATCATTTAAAGATATTGATATTGCTTTATTCAGTGCCGGCGGAGACATTTCTAAACAGTTTCGTAACTCAGTAGTTGAGTCCGGTGCGGTAATGGTTGACAATTCTAGTGCTTTCCGCATGGATGACGATGTGCCGTTGGTGGTGCCTGAAGTTAATCCAGAAGATGTACAAAAACATAATGGCGTTATCGCCAACCCTAACTGCTCCACAATTATCATGCTGGTGGCGGTAGCTCCTTTACATCGTGCTAAAGGGCTCAAACGTCTTATTGCCGCGACTTATCAGGCAACTAGCGGGGCAGGGGCTAAAGGCATGAACGAACTCGACGTGCAAACTCGTCAAATTCTGGCGAACGAGGACATCAATCCGCAAGCTTTTGCGCATCGCATTGCTTTCAACCTGATTCCTCATATCGATTCTTTTTACGACAACGGTTATACCAAAGAAGAATTAAAAATGCTTTTTGAAACTCGCAAAATGCTTCATTTGCCGGAGTTGATGGTTTCCTGCACATGTGTGCGTGTACCTGTAATGCGTGCTCATTCAGAAGCGTTGAATCTGGAATTTGACCAAGATATTACACCAGCAGAAGCTCGTGAGATTCTCGTTAATGCTCCAGGAGTTACAGTTGTTGACGATCCAAGCAACAATGTTTATCCGATGCCGGTTGATGCAACCAATCAGGATAACATTCTGGTAGGACGTATCCGTCAGGATATTTCACGCAATGACAAACGCGGCTTAGACATTTTCGTAGCAGGAGATCAAGTTCTGAAAGGCGCGGCGCTCAACGCTGTCCAAATTGCAGAATTGCTATAAAAAATAAAAAAAGCCGGATGTAACGGCTCGGTGATCCAGCTGCCGAAAGCACTGGTCGCTCATCTCCAATGAGCGAAATGTAAGTGGCAAAGCCACGCATTAGACCAAATCAATACTCGAATAGCGAGGCTTCAAAAAAAGCTTCGCTATTTTTTTTGAAGATGTGAGCGCTCGAGTTGTCAAAACTAAATGGTTCCCAAAGTAGTTGGATGTGTAACCTTACACCCCGACCTCTAAAATCATTGACAGCTCTAAAGGTTATATCCTAACCATAGTTTCTCTGTACCGGTTTAGGCTAAACCTGGCACTACTTTACTGAATAGAACTCGCCGCGTTTGCTTGTTTCTGAATTGATAGTTTTGGCTTCAATTAGAGCAGCCAGACGTTCTTTTATTGCTTCTTCTGGTACTCCGAAGGTTTCGCTCATGTCGGAGAGAGTTGATGGGCGGCGCGAAATTAAATCGATGATTAGTTTGTCTATTTTGGCTGGCTTTAATTGTTTTTGCAATGCTGGACTCTTATACTTGAATGGCCCTACTGCTTCCACGGGGATAATGGGCTCTAAAGCTCGGACGAAACGCATTGTATTTTCGCCGGATGATGGAGCTATCCAGTCAACTGTGCCGGGCCGGTCAAGCGTGTTCAACTGGACTTTGTCGGGTTTGGCCTGCTTGATTATTTCCGCGAAACGACTTATTGATTCGTCAGAATCGTTTTTGCCGGGAACTATAAAAAGTTCTAGCCATATTTCGGCTTTTGATTTCTGGCAGTACTCGATCAAAGCATTTACATAGGTCGTGAAATTCAGTTCAGGGGAAGGGCGGTTGATGATTTTAAATTCTTCCTCGGTGGACGCGTCGAGCGATGGAATGCATAAATCTATCTCAGCTATTTCCGCCAGGACTTCAGGATCGCTGAATAAAGTGGCGTTGGTCAGTAAACAAATCTTATATTGCGGATAATTTGTTTTGACGAAACCTATGACACGTCCGATGCCTGAATTTAATGTCGGTTCGCCAGCACCGGAAAAGGTTAAATAATCAATTTGCGGACTGCTTGAGAGCAGTTCATCTAATTGTTTGATAACTTCATCAGTCGGAATATATTCTCGGCGTTTCAAGGTTAAATTAGTGGTGGCGCCGGATTCGCAATACACGCAATTTATTGAGCATGTCTTAAATGGGACAAGATCAACGCCGAGTGAGATTCCTAAACGTCTTGAAGCGACTGGGCCGAATAGATATTTTTCTTTCATTTTAGTTGTTTACCTTGTCCTAATTTGTATGCTCTTTCATAGTATTCCAATATCCTTAAAGCGTAAACGTATTTAGGCTTTTTGTTCTTCTTTAAAATACGGCATACAACTTTTTGTATTTTGATTGCCCGGTCAATACGTCCGGTCATGTAATAAATTCGAGCCAGAGTTTCGCCAATATTCGCACGTTGAAGTTTGTGAAGTTTGCGGTTGGAATAAGCCAGTTCCGCCGCTTTGAGAGCAGGTTCCAGCTTGGCCTCTCCAAATCTTGTACCTAGTAACTTGCGCGTTAACTGATTTAGTAATACGGGATTAGCTTTGCAGTTGTTTATAAAAGTAAGGTAGAATGCGTCGAGTTCTTTGTATTTTTTCATTTGGCTAAGCATGTGTGCTTTCAGTTCAAAAAGTTCCATATTAGCGGGATGTTTTTTTAGCATGCTGCCGGCAAATTCTAAGGCTTCAGTTTTTTTATTCAGGTGAAACAATATGTATGTTTTCAGAGCGATGAATTGAGTATTGCCGGGGGAGTTTTTCAGTTCAGCTTCTACAATTTTCAAGGAATCGATGTATTTCTTTTGAGATAATAAAATTTGTATTTTGCGGTAAATGTCTTGATGTCGCGCACTTTTTTTGATATTGAACTTGCCGGTAATTATGCGCTTTAAGGGCAGGTATATATCCAGCGGGTGTCCAATCCAGGCGACCGTACCGTTTTTGTTGACAATAAATGCTATTGGTATATTTCCATGCCCCTTCATGTAGGACTTGTAAGTTTTTTGTTTGTCGTCAACTGCAATTTTGTAATTTATGTTTTTATATCTCGCGATAAAGTTTTTTACTACAGCGGCTTTTTCGGTGCTGATACTGATTATTGTCAAATCTTTGTATTGATTTTTTAATTTATGGAAATAGGGCATCACTTTTATGCATGGCTTACATGTTGTTGCCCAAAATTCAACAACGTAAATCTTTTTTCCTTTCCCCACGGCAAGCGTAGCGGGACCGTTTTTTATCCACGAAGCTATCTGCAGTTCAGGAGCCTGTTCGCCGACTTTCAAAGCGAAGCAAGCCAGTGTGTTCATAATCAATAAGCTTAAAAAGAGTATTTTTATTTTTTTCATTATAATTCCCATAAAAATAGTTGTATTAAATCCGTGTATAAATTTACACACAAAAATAAAGTTTACAAGCCAATTGGGAAGATAAGAATGGAGCAATTAAAATGGAGGCGTGGTCGGGAGTCGAACCCGACTGGATGGTTTTGCAGACCACTGCCTAACCGCTTGGCTACCACGCCTCAAATCAATGAGCTTTTATTATAGCCTGATTAATTGATAATGCCAGTTCAAAATTAAAAAAAATGTAGAAAAAAAGAAAATATCCACGGCTGACACTAATTGACACAATTAAAAAGGGTCAATAAAAAATAGTGTAAATCAATGAAAGCCGTGGATAAAAAATAACTATTTCCCTATGACAGAGAAAGACGGGTTGGCCAATGGCAGGTTTTTGCCGACTCCGCCAGACCAGGAGACGAAACCTTTACGCTTGATTGCTCCTTGCTTTTCGCCTTTTTGCGGCGGGTAGTATTCGGTAGCGCAACCAGTCTGTAATAAGACTGGCACAATTAACAATAATATTTTTTTCATTTGAATAATATCTCCATTTTTTTGACTATTCCCAGGGTGATTAATGTGCCCAGCCCGGCGACAACGCCCGCGACGAAAGTTATCAGGGCGGTTTTTTTGCCGGATTGCCACGTTGCCGCGAACTCTTTCAAGCTGGCGGCAGTATCAGAATCGATACCGTGCGGGCAGGATTTATTCTGATTAACCTCCCAGGCTACGAGTTTGGCAATTTCTATTTTTTCTTGCTGGGTCACATTTAATCCTTTTAGTTTTAAGTGTTTCTATTTTTAAAATTCGTAATTTTCTTTAGTCCATCCATGCTGACCAGCCAAAGTTGGAGCAGGCTTTATAGATGGCGCGGGCTTGTAAATAGCGTCGGGTTTTGATAATAGGATTTAGCCACCAACTGTAACGCGACGCGACTAGTTTTTTGGAGTTGCGATAAAGGCGCTTGTTCGCGGCATTGAATCCTTTGCGGGTTCTGTCGGAACATTCAAAAGAAAAATCGTGTTCCAGAAATGCCGGTTCGAAAAACTCAAGATAATCGCTTAATTGGTCCCGGAGAAATTCAGGGAGCCAGTCAGGTCCGCAGCCATTGTATATTTCTACCAGCTTGTCCAGCGGACAAAGGAAAAAGCCTTCCTGTACCTCAAATTCATAATCGATGCAAATGTCGCGAAGTTTTACGATTTTTAAATATTTTTCAGTCATGATATTATTCTCCTAAGATTATGGGGTTATCTTGTTGGCAATTTAAAATTTACGCCTCTATGTAAAGCAATGTTATTTAAGCGGTATTTATTTGCTTTTCCTAGCATGCCTCTGCTACCATCTTGTGTGCCAAGTATAAAATCATAAGTTGTATATAAAGCAAAGTCCGCTACATTAAACACAGACTGCTTAACCCCGTTGATGTAAAAAGCTAATTTCCATTGAGCCCCATCCAACCATTTTTCTACAGTTATATAATACCAATCATTTATAGACATTGAGCCCGGAGGTGAAAAAATTTGTTCATCTGGCACCCCATAACCACCATAATAGTTTTTAAGTTGTGAACCATTAAATACTGACAGGCACATCGCATCCCTATCAAATGCATTACCCTGAGGACCAAGGATGCATTGGTATGTAGATGATAAAGTTGGGTACACCCACACGTCGAAAGTCCATTCTTTTAGAAATCCAAACACAGCGGCTACATCAGCACTGTCAATATTTAAGATGTCATTACCTTCAATAAATTCTAAATTGCTATCTGCATCAAGAGTTACACCAGAGTTACTTATTGATATAGGAACTTCATTGCCTACTGCTGAATCTGCTATCTCGTTCCAAATCAATAATTTTGTATTCTCTCCATTGTACGGCAAAGAAAGCAATCCCGCTTCGCTTGCACTTCTGAATTTTAAAGGATGCCCGAAAGCATCCCTGTTTGAATATTTCATAAACATTATTCAGCCTCCGGGCTTGGTAGTTGATAATTAGTTATAGCGATGGCAAGTTCGGTCATGTCGATAATATTGCCGTTTGCGCTTTGTAGAATAGCTGAAACCAGCGGATGATGATTATAAAAGCTGGTGTCGCCGTATTTGGAGTGCATGTAGTCAGCAACAGCAGTCAGTAAAGATGTGCGGTTATTGCTAAGAGCTGTAAGCCGTTCGATTTCAGCTTGTCGCTTGTCTTTTTCGCGTTTTATGTGTGCCTTTGTTCCACTCATGATTAAGCCTCATTGACGTTTGCGGTAAATCCTGTGTCGGTTTGGTCGGATTTGACCATTACTTTATGACCATCGGGAATAACTATTTTGTGATCGAGTACAACGGTATCGGCAGCATCAATATTGAAGCTTTGCGCCTGATAATCGTTTGTGCCGTCATTGCGGGTAATTGTAACAGCGGCAGCGGTAACAGCCGATATCTCTAGACTCAAGATAATTACGTCCACGCCTGAAAGTGCCGGGATTAAATCCGCGTTTGTGTTTGCTGTGCCGGGGTTTACTTTGTAATTTTTTAAAGCCATGATGTTCTCCTTTATAGTTTTAAGATTTAAGATTTAAGATTTTTATATATTCGCCTATCCGTAAATTAATGCTATTTCTATTGCTTGGGTTTCGGTGATACCGCCGCCTGCCGAGCCGTCGTCACCTATATATTTAATCCATGTCGCGCCAGAAAAGTCCCCGGCTACAGGCGTTAGAGCGGCGGCGGAATGTATTTCCGCGCGATATTTAAGCGAATCGGACGGGGTTAAATTCCAGCCCGTCCCGGCATTGTCTGAAGCATAAGCGACATAAACGAAAGCGTCTGTTCCGTCTGCACCATCGGCTCCGTCTGTGCCAGCGGCCCCGGCTAAACCTGTTTCGCCTTTTTCAACAAGAATATCCCAATAAGTATTTGATGTGGTCGGGAGGCTTGGCGGTGCTTCATTGGTTGAGGCTTGAATCGCTCTCCACAATGATCCCTCGTAACTGGCCGCATCATCTGTTACATAATCGGCAATGGCTGACCATTCGCCCTGTGGGGTAATCCCGGTACCATCTGCGCCGGTGTCGCCTTTAACTGTGCCTTGAAGTACCCACGAGCCGGACACTTTTAAATAAACATTCATATTGACGGTATCGAGCGCGCTGTCTCCGTCGGTTCCAAGCCCTGCTGCGGGTGCTCCTGACGTAAAATGCCAGGTGTTACCGTCTGCGCCATCGGCTCCGTCTGTGCCGTTTGTACCGTTGGCACCATCCGATCCGTCTGCGCCTTGTGAAACCAGTAAACGCCAGTGAGCGGGCGAGGAGTTCGGGACATTGTCGAGGTTAGCGTCTGCCAGCGAAAAGAACAGCGAACCGTTATAAGTTACGGTGTCGTTGGCGGTGTAAGTCGTCGCGGCAGAATAATCGCCTTGATCGTTGTAACCAGTACCGTCCACGCCATCGGCTCCGGTCGCTCCGGTATCACCAGTGTTGCCAGTATCGCCAGTGTCGCCGCTCGCGCCGGGAATCATTTTGATAGCGTCTGACCATTCGCCATTGTTGCGTTGTTCGCGATAATATCTATCTGCGTCAACCTGAACGGAATGCCAAAGAGTCGCGCCGTCGATGGAAAATTCAAAAACGGGAGCGGATTTGACTAATGCTTGAACTTCTTGAGTATTTAAGTATTCGGGGGCCGCTGGTGCCGGGATTCCAGCTGAGGAGCTGGGACGGTTTTCGGCTTTGAAACGAAAATACGCCAAAACTGTTTTTTCTGTTTGTCCACTTGGAATTCCGCTTATACAAAAATAGAAATTCTGTATTCCTGTGTTGTTTTGTAAAACCTCGTTGAAGCGAACTGTGTTGGTACTCACACGAAAGCTTAACTGCCCATTTGCCGGGGTTGCAGTCAAACCATCAAACCAGTCGTTTGCGATATTTACTTTGTTGTCTGCATCTTCAGTCTGTTCACTCAGGAACATGAATGAAGTCAGATGGTCAAAATCATTATCCCCAAAAGCCGAAAGAGTCAAGTCCGGAGCAACAGGATGTTCGTTTAGTTGCGCTTCGCCATCAATCCAACCCACGTCGTAAAATTGACAACATAAAATTACGGTTTCATCAAACAGTAAACGAAAAAATTCGTTGTCGCGAACGACAGCTCCAAATTCGTCAATCTGTTTGCCCGTGGCCGCGTCGACCAGTATCGGAATGCGTTTGAAATTCGCCATTTTTTCTCCTTGTCCTCCATAGTTTTAGCGCCGGAGGCTTTTTTTGTTAATATTTATGTGTTAAGATTTTTCTACAAATTCAAAGCCGCCAGGGACGGTGAAATCAGCAATAAAAGCACAGTCAAGATTGAAGCCTCTAGTGCTGGCCGGAGCGTCGCAAAGAAGCGGGTCCGAATTGTATATAAGTTCTCCGGGGGCCGGTAAGGGCAATGGGAAATACGACGAATAGCCAAACCATTCTGATTTAGGAGAAACGCCGTTTTTAACCATAATCTGCTTTAACAGAAATGTTTGATTTGCAATCCAGTCAGTTGATCCTGCATCAAAAATATGAGAGCTTCTCTCGGAATCACTGCCCCAAAGCAAAGAGGACGCTTTTGCAACAGCGGAAAGTTTAAAAGTTTTCTTTACATTCTCATTATCAAAGTAAAATCTAGCTCTCTCGGAAGCAATGTCACAGCGGCGCGACCACATATAATCATAGCCTCCGCACCAGGCGTAATAGTTTCTTTTGCAACAATAGCTCTGAATACGAAAATAATTATCCGATTTTAGATAATTCGAAGAATTTTCAATTAAACCATTAAGCGCGTCATCATAACTACTGGAAGTCCCCAAATAGCAGTGAGTGTCAATTTTTTCACATTCGAACTTGACATCAAGAACGCTTGAAACACACCTGACCACCGTCAACAGGTTCAATATTTTTACACGCTGTTCAAACCACTCTGCCGGAAACTTTGCGTTGAGCGGAATAAACCACTTGATTTCCTTTTCCCCGAGATATTCGCAGATTTCGGCTATATTTTGCCAGGTCGCGTCAGCATAGTATTGTTCCGGTTCATAAAACAGTAAATTTTCAAACACCGGCGGCTTAACAAATTGTCTGCAAGAACACAACCATTCAATAGCACGGTTCACCTGATTAAAAACGGTGTTATAATACCAGGTATCTCTAATAGAAGTGGACTCAATGTTAGTTAGTTTTTTTATTTCATCGATTTTGTAATAATCATCACTACAAGTCACATCGAGCCTTTCTTTGACGGCTTTCACTAGCGCATCCAGCCCGGTTTGCGCTTTCGTTAGTCTCACGTTTTCAGTATTTATGTAGTCGCTCCAGCTCATTTTTACACCCAGTATTTCCCGTTTAAGTCAATTGAGTAATCATCTCCAAGTACCTTGTAGATTTGCGAAACTGTTCCACCTGAATAAGACGCTAAATAAAAAAATAAATAGGGGTCAGTATCAGTATCAGGAGTTGTAGGTAAAGTGTCATTTGTGATTAAAATCTCTGCTTCATAAGCCTCAAGAGTGCTGTTATATGTAAGTTTTAAGGTGATATAATGTTTTTCTGCTGTAATTGGAAAAGTTACAACAGGAACTTGCAGCGTGACACTTCCTAAACGAAAAGCGCCGCAGTAAATTAAAGCGGGGGGTTCCCCGTAAACAACTTTCAAATGCGGTACATCGTCAACGGTTACCTTCGCGACCTTAAAACCGCCATTGTAGGTATCATCTACCGAGCCGTCACTTGCAGAACTATGAATTCGGATACCATATCCGGTGTTTTCCAGTTTAATATTGCGACCGGCTATGAGGCGATTGTTCTTGATTTTTTCATTCAAGTGCCGCACGGCGTTGGTCCATTTTTTAAAAACCGAGTTGCTCATGATTATTTATGACCCCCGTAATTAATGTTCCACTGCTGGTCAGCAGGAGTATGCATGTATGAACGAATTATTTTTGTCCAGCGTTTACCTTCGTTGTCAAAGACCTCTTCGGTATCAAAGGATTGTTTCTGCCAGAAACCAATTACTCCGGCGACGCTGGCGACAATTCGCGGCGTCCTGCTCCACTTCAGATTCATTCGCACATGAGCCTTGGAGCGTCCCTTGAGAAAAGTTGTTTTGCTGACAAAAACGCATTTCAAATTAGCGTCAATCATTTCCTGGGGTAGGGGAGTTGTAGTAACGAAAGGACATAGTTTTTGAGCGTCCCATGCTGGGATTTTCGCGTATTGTCCTTGTGAGTTTTTATTCCATCCGCAATCACTCGCGTTGAGGATGTAGTCAACCTCTTTGCATATTATATCTACTCTACTCCCCAATCTAGCACGGTCATCCATGTTGAATTCCAGCGCGCTTTCGGAATTTTCCGGTTCTCTGGCTTCCATGCTTACTTCATAAATCAAATCTGTTACGCGAATCGGATCAACCTTAGTGATGATTGTTCCCTGGATAGTCCAACCTTCCGCGGATTCCCCAACTCTGTTTTCAAAATCAACCAGATTATCGCGATGAACGCGCCAGCGGCCTGTCCAGATTATTACCTTATTGATATTGCCGTTAGAGTCATAACCATTAAAGGCCTCGGAATGCTTCACACTCAGTAAGCGGGTTTCGACATAGCGAGCTTCGAGCGAAACATAATAAGCTATTTTTCCATGCGGACTGACTTGGATATCCGAAACATAATACGCGCTCCCGGCCCAGCTTGAAGCATCGCTGTTGATGCCGTTACTGGCAATAAAGGCATCGTAAGCATCAATTCCCACCCGCCATTTAGCTTTGCGGACGTTTTCATGATTGTTTGTACTGGAAAAAGTCGGATTGCCAATCATCATCACACTCATGTCTTTAGCGTTGATTTTGACTTCCCATTCTCCGGTGGCGCGTTCCTGCAGCTGAATATTTTCACACAGGAAATCACTCCCGGCCCAAGTTAATACATTACCGATTTTCGGCAGCCAGCCAGTTAAAGAGTCCGCATGAACCATCCAGGTCGCGCTTTTGGAATGTTCCGAGGAATTATTAATATTTTCGCTGATGCCACCAATCATTTTAGCGGTTAAATGTTTTTTGTGTCCGACATAAGACACTTCATACATGTAACGGGCTAAAGATTTAAAAGTAATCTCGCTGATAACAAAATCGGGGTCTTCGGTGTAACTTTGTGAGTCAGCGTCAGGCAAACGCCAGTCATTGCCGACAACACCTGCCCATTGCACAACCTGATCGCGCAGCCCCATCCATTCCGTATCAATAGCCGTGCCATTATCTAACATGACGTGCCACGTGTTGCGGCGAGTTATTTCGCCATTGGTATCGATGTTGAAATCAACATTGTTGTAATGTGATATTCGCATAAAAAACACTCCTTTGGTATTATTTAACCCTAAAATAAATGTCAACCAAAGGACGTGTTACGTATTATGTGTTACGTGTTGTGAGGGGGGATTACGAAATGTATGAAAGTATTTTTCCTGGGAGCGCTGAACGCCAAATCGGCTTTTTGAATTCTTAGATTACTGTTCTAATTGTTTTATCGGCTTCCCGCTAAAGTAAGCTTTTAATTGTTTTTTAGTTGGAAGAAATAATAACTCAACAGTATAGTTGCGTTTGCTTGTTTTGCCAAGAACCACTACAGGTAATTCCTGATAGCTGTTATATTCTATGTTGCTATCATTGCTGATAATAAAAGAATTAAGAGAGGTTTTTAATTTAGTTTTTCTACCGCTTTTAACAGGAGTTCCTGTCACAAAGAAATAATCACCTTTTTTATAGAGATGATCTTTTCTTTTGGTGCATAAATTTATATCATATATTTTCCCTTTGGAATCCAAATATATACGCTTGGCAACTTGTTCTCTCAATTTATTGGGCCAGTACTGGGGCTTGACAGTAGTTTTTCTTTCTGCAAAGACATTTTTATATACAATAGTAATGCCATTTTTATTGATGCGCTCAATGGTATAATCTTCAAAACGCCAGTAGTCCTTGGTCTCAAGCAGCTTGCCGTCGAGTTTACGAGGTTTAGCAATAACGCCGCCGATAAATAATATTCCAATGACAATGATAGATAATAGTTTTTTCATAATATAAACATAAACCACAAGAAAAGCTTTGTCAACAAAAAAGGATTCCGACGTTTACCAGCGTTTTTAATTTTTTTTATATAAACGATGGCGACGTTCGCCTTTTTTATATATAACGATGGCGACATTCGCCTTTTTTATTTGCATTTTTTTTATTTGGCTGTATTATAGTGCTTCGTTTTAATATTAACGGTTCATGCGGTAAATATTGTTAAGCCTGATGATATTGGCTGCTGAACACGCAATCAAATGAGGTAAAGAATGGATAAGGCAGTAAAAACTGAAGTAATCAAAAGCTTCGCGAAATCAGAAAAAGATACAGGTTCTTCAGAAGTTCAAGTCGCGATTTTGACTAGCAGAATCAATGAGTTAACTGAACACTTGCGCGTTAACAAAAAAGATAAAAGCACACAGCACGGTTTGCTTCTTATGGTTAGTCGCCGCAGAAAACTTTTAAAATACTTGAGCCGCAAAAATCATGCAAGCTTCCTCGAAATAACCGACAAGCTCGCTATTCGCAGACGCTAAGCAAAGCATCTGTTTATGCTCAAACAACAAAACCAGTCAGTTTATCTGCCTGGTTTTGTTTGCTTTTAGGATAAATTATGCTAAATTGTTTGGAAGTATACGAAGATTGACAGTTTAGTTGTTGTCATTGACCCTTGTGGAATTCGGACGCTATCAGGTTCAGGGTGTTTTATTCTGGGGCTGATACCGCGATTCCGCAATGACCAAAATAACTGCATACTTTTAAACTTCGTAAGTATAAATGCGCGGAAAAACTATTCCGCAATTGTGATTTCTTTATAAGCAACGTGACGCAAAAGAAATCGCAAGCAAAAGCAATCAGAACGATATAATAATAAAATTAAATCGCGTCACGAAAAAAAGGAAAATATTATGGCAGAAGAAAAAGTAATCTTCAACATTGCCGAAGACAAAGCCATGGAGTTATCCACTGGTAAAATCGCAAAACTCGCACACGGTTCATGTGTAGTTCGCATGGGCGACACAATCCTGCTCGTAACAGCTTGCTCAGGAACTCCAAGACCCGGCACTGATTTCTTCCCATTACAGGTAGATTATCGCGAAAAATACAGCGCTGCGGGAATATTTCCCGGTGGTTTTTTCAAACGTGAAGGCCGTCCAAGCACTAAAGAAATTTTAACTTGCCGTGTAACAGACCGCCCATTGCGTCCTCTGTTCCCTAAAGGTTACTTCGATGAAGTACAGGTGCAAGCTTTACTTTTAAGTACTGATGACCAGAATGACTCAGATGTATTGTGTATGTTGGGAGCTTCTTTAGCTCTGGCACTTTCTGACATGCCTTTCGGCGGTCCTATCGGCGCATGTCGTGTAGGTCTGATTGATGGTAAATACATTGCCAATCCAACTAATGACGAAAGAGCTGAAAGTTCTTTGGATTTAGTTTATGCTGGTATAGCTGACAAAGTTATCATGATCGAAGGTGAATCTGATGAATGTTCTGAAGCTGAGCTTCAGGGCGGAATCGCTTTTGCTAACGAAGTTGTAAAAGTTCAGATCGCGGCTCAGTTAGAGCTCGTTGCTAAAGCTGGTAAAGCTAAAAAAGAACCTACACTGTATCTTGTTCCAGAAAAAGTTATGACTGCTCTGGTTGAAGAATTTGGCGCGGCTCTTGATGAAGCATGCCTGATCGCTGGAAAAAGTGATCGTTGTGCTGCTCTTGATGTAATTAAAGATGATGCAATGGCATCTTTTGGTCCTAAATTCGAAGATGTTAAAGATTTGGGTCTTGAAGTTAAAAAAGGTCTTGATGCTTTAGTAGAAAAAGCTACCAGAACTGCTATTCTCGAAAGACAATACCGTCCAGACGGCCGTGGAATCGAAGACTTACGCGAAATATCTGCTGAAGTCGGCGTATTACCGATTGTTCATGGTTCAGGTTTATTCAGCCGCGGCGAAACTCAAGCTTTGGTTATCGCTACTCTCGGTAATGACAAATGCAGTCAAATCAGTGATTCGATCTCTGGTCCGGACGACAACGAAGACCGTTTTTACCTGCATTACAACTTCCCTAACTATAGTGTTGGTGAAACTGGCAGAATTATGGGACCTGGCCGTCGTGAAATCGGTCATGGAGACTTGGCTCAACGCTCAGTCGCTAAGGTCGTGCCAAAGGATTTCCCTTACGTAGTACGTTGTGTATCTGAAGTTATGGGTTCTAATGGATCAACTTCTATGGCAAGTGTTTGTGGTGCAGTTCTGGCTCTTATGGATGCCGGTGTGCCGATTAAAGCTCCTGTAGCTGGTATTTCCTGCGGTCTGGTAACAGATGGCAAAGGAACAGAACTTCTTTTGACAGATATTCTTGGCGCTGAAGATCATTTCGGCGACATGGACTTTAAGGTCTGTGGAACACGTGATGGTATCACTGGATTCCAGTTGGACTTGAAACTTCCTGGTATTTCTCTTGAATTACTCAACAAAGCTATGGAACGTACACTTTCAGCGCGCATGACAATTCTTGACAAAATGGCTGAATGTATCGCCGAACCTCGCAGCGAAATCAGTAAAAACGCTCCGGGTATGGCTGTTGTTCAAATCAGCCCTGAAAAAATCGGTGCTTTGATCGGTCCTGGTGGGAAAAACATTCGTTCAATCACTGAAGATACTGGTGCGAGCATTGACGTTTCCGAAGACGGAACTGTTAAGATTATGGCCTCTGACGGCGACAAACTCGAAGACGCGAAAAAACGTGTTCTCGGTTGTACTGCTGAAGCTGAAGTCGATAAAGTATATGAAGGTAAAGTTGTTACTATTAAAGATTTCGGCGCATTTGTTGAAATCATTCCTGGCTGCGAAGGTTTGCTGCACATTTCTGAAATGGCAGACTATCGTGTAAAAGATGTAAAAGAGATTTGCAGCGAAGGCGATGCTATAACTGTTAAAGTTATTGACATTGACCGTACAGGAAAAATCCGCTTGAGTCGCAAAGCAACCCTTGCAGGTTACGTGGCTGAAGAAAAAGTAGAGCATCCTAAATTCGATGTTGAAGTCGACAAAGTTTATCGCGGTAAAGTTACCGGTGTTAAAGATTTCGGCGCGTTTGTTGAAATTGGACCTGGCTGTGAAGGCTTGCTCCATATTTCTGAAATGGCAAACTATCGTGTAAACGATGTAAGAGATATTTGCAATGAAGGTGATTTTGTAACGGTTAAAGTCCTTAAAGTTGACGACCGTTCAGGAAAAATCAGCTTGAGCCGCAAAGCAGCTCTCGATGAAATCGAAGACTAAATGATAGACTAGGGTATATCCCTGCTCGAATATTGTTTATATGCAACTCAATTACCAATGTGTGATTGAGTTGCATTTTTTTTGTGTTATATTTATTCTTATAAGAGATAAATTAAATAAAGGTGAAGCATGGATAACAATACAATAGTCATGTCAAGCGATAATAATTATGTTTGGGGCGTCTGGCTGCTTATCGCGTCGATGCGCATGAATTCAATGACGGAACCGGTTATTATCCTCGCGGATAACTATTCACCGGAGAATGTTGAGTGTCTTGAACAATTCGGCGATGTCAAAATTGTTAAGCGTGATGAGTCCTTTAAGCGTAATCTCACTTTCAGTAAGCCGGAAGCGATGCTTTTAGCTGACACCGAATATGTCACCTGGGTTGATTGCGACGCGCTTTTCTATGGTAATTGTAGTAAATATTTAGCCCCGGCCCCCGGACACATACATGTTCGTCAACGAGCTTATGCTGAAAACGCTGCCGGTTTTGCCAAGTTTTACGACGAGAATGACAAGCGAGGTCCTATCCCTGCAAAAGTCCTTGATGTGTGGCGTAAGGATGTCGGAGAAAACGAGAAAGCGGCTTTTGATACCTGTTCATCGGCGTGTTATATATCCATTCCCAACGCTTATCGTTTTATTCTGGAAAGATGGCGTGACCAGATCGCCAAAGTCATGCCGGAAGATAATGTCGGAATCGTTGATAAACGCAGTATCGCTTATTTTCAAACCGACGAATCAGTTTTAAATTCAGTATTGTGTTTTTGCAAAGGCGCGCCGAAAATAGTTCCCGAATTTAAATTAGACAAAGATCCCGACGCATTTTTCATTCATTTCAATTATCAGCCGAAGCCCTGGCATTTATGGAATGATTACACCATAAAGCATTATGATAAAACAGTAGCGGTTGTCGAATGGGCAGTGGCTAATAACTACAAAACACCCGGAGCTATACCTTTTTCTCTAAAAAGAAAATACAGTTTTTTAAGCCATTTAATAGCGCCATTCACCAGAAATTACTACAGAGGAATGAAATTCCTCAAAAAATGAGTGTCCCGCAAAGACGCTAAGAGGCAAAGGAAAGAGAGGGAGATGATTTTTTTTGCTTCGCAAATTTTAGTCCGTGTTATTCTTCCCCCCCAAAAAAAAACGACATAACTCAGTTCAGAGCTACGCCGTTTTGAATATTTTAGACTATTGATCCAAGTCGATACCAGTATCATCCATTTCTTTCATTATTTCTGTGGATTTTGTGCTGACATCAGCTTCACCACCGAGAGTGTTGGTTACGCCCGCGAACATACCACGTATGCGATCACTGAATGCTCCGATAACAACTAAGGCTGCAAGCGCAACGATTACGATGATAATAACGTACTCCATTATTGCCTGCCCTTTCTGTTTGCGTTTCTTCATTGCCATTTTGAAACCTCCCGGTTAGTTAATTTTATTATTATGGGTAATCTATACTTACTAAGTCTAATAAACGTTCACCATATTCGGTGAAATAATAGAAGAGAACCATTAAGGCAAGTACAAATAACATGCACATCACCGTAATCAGAGCGAACTCTGTCATTATTTGACCTTGTTCTCTAGTTTTCCTTATATATTTTAACACATGTTTGCTCATAAATAAAGCCAAATCCGTTAAAAAAAGAGTTTTTTTACGCAAATTTACGCACTACCTTTACGCATAATGATCTCATTATTTTCGTCCAGAACTATAATCTTGGGCTTTTTAGTTACAGACTCTTCCTCGCTAAGCAAGGAAAATGCCATGATCGTAACTGTATCACCTGTCTTGCCGCGATGCGCCGCGGGGCCGTTCAAACAAAAAACTTTACTTCCAGCAGCACCGGGGATAGCATAGGTTTCAAGCCTTGCTCCATTATTCCGGTTAACTACCAGAATTTTTTCGTAAGGTATAATTCCCGCTGTAGTCATTAAATCAATATCTATTTCCATACTGCCTTCGTAATCCAACTCACATGAAGTCAGACGAGCGGTATGAATTTTACCTGTCAACATAATTTTCTGCATATTATAAATCCTTAATTATATAAAATAAAAGGGATATTGTAAATATTCACAATATCTAACCTTCTCTAATATAACGCAGAAAAGATAAATTTATTGTATTTTTATATATTTTTTTAAAAATAATACAAAATAAAGCTATTCATCCTTAATAAAACAAGTAGTTTTTTTGATTTCAAGCAACAGACATATATATTATATAGAAAGGAAAAAATATAAAATAATATATAAAGGAGCATGTTATGGCTCAATCTGAAGATTTTGACGCAATGAAAAATTTTACTCCGCGCGCGAAACATGTTTTGGTTTTAGCCCAGAAAGAAGCTGAACGCTTCAATCATGACTATGTCGGAACCGAACATCTCCTTCTGGGGCTTATTGTCCTCGGTGAAGGCGTCGCGGTATCAGTTCTAAAATCAATGGATCTTAACCTGGATCAGCTTCGTTTGGAAGTGGAAAAACTCTGCGGGGTCGGCGGACCGACTAAGCAAGCCGGGTTAGTACCGTTTACGCCGCGTTTAAAAAGAGTTCTTATTCTTGCCGCTAAAGAAGCGAAAGATATGAATTACAACTTTATAGGTACGGAGCACCTGCTTCTTGCCTTGATGCGCGAGGGCGAAAGTGCCGCCTCTAAGATTCTGGCTAATATGAAGATAGATATAAACGAAGTGCGGCGTCAGGTTATTCGCGCGCTTGATTCGGATTATTTGCCCGAGGCTGAAGGCATGGACGTACAGAATGAATCCAGCAATAACACGAAGGTTTCGGATAATTTACCAGCTTTGAATGCGTTCGGGCGTAATTTAACCGAACTGGGAAAAAAAGGAATGCTTGATCCGGTTATCGGGCGTCAAAATGAAATCGAACGTGTTATACAGATACTTTGCCGTCGCACCAAAAACAATCCGGTTTTGATAGGGGAGGCGGGGGTTGGCAAAACTGCTATTCTCGAAGGTCTTACCCAGAAAATAATTGAAAAATCCGTGCCGGATATTTTGATAGATAAAAAAGTTTTTGCTTTGGATCTGCCCCTGATGATTGCCGGCACCAAATACCGTGGTCAGTTCGAAGAACGCATAAAAGCGGTTATTGATGAAGTGAAAAATTCCGGCAACGTGATTTTATTTATCGATGAACTGCACACCATCGTTGGAGCAGGTGGAGCTGAAGGCGCTATGGATGCCGCTAATATCATCAAGCCGGCTTTGTCGCGCGGCGAACTGCAGTGTGTCGGCGCGACCACTATGAATGAATACCGCAAAGGAATCGAAAAAGATTCAGCATTGGAACGTCGTTTTCAGTCAATCATAGTTAATCCGCCGTCAGTTGAGGATACAGTCAAAATCCTTGACGGCTTGAAAGAAACTTACGAAAAACATCATAATGTAAAATACTCACGAGCGGCCCTTATCGCCGCGGCGAGACTTTCAGACCGTTATATAACCGGACGTTTTCTGCCGGACAAAGCTATCGACGTAATGGATGAAGCCGGCGCGCGCGCGAGGATTTTTAATGTTAGTAAACCTCTGGATACCTCGAAGCTGGAAAAAGATTTAGCTAGTCTCGATAAAGAAAAAAAGGATGCGGTAGTCAATCAGAAATTTGAGGAAGCCGCTTCTATTCGAGATAAAGAGCGCAGTCTTAAAGAAAAGATTGATGATCTGAAAGCAAGTTGGAAAAATGAACAAACCAGTCGAATTCCAAATATCGATGCATCAAAAATGGCTGAAATTGTCGCTAAACTTACCGGTGTGCCTGTTCAACAAATGGAGGAAGGCGAAAGCAAAAGACTTCTCCGTATGGAAAAAGAATTGGAAAAAATAGTTGTTGGTCAAGGAGAAGCTGTCGAAATTATATCCCGCGCTCTGCGGCGTTCGCGTGCTGACTTGAAAAACCCGGCAAGACCAATTGGTTCATTTATATTCCTCGGCCCGACAGGCGTTGGTAAAACTCTGCTGGCAAAAGCCTTAACTGAATTTATGTTTGGCGATCAGGACGCGCTTATCCAGATAGATATGTCTGAATATATGGAAAAATTCAACGTCAGCCGTTTGGTGGGATCACCTCCGGGATACGTCGGGCACGGCGAAGGCGGGGAATTGACCGAAAAAGTCCGTCGTCGTCCATATGCGGTAGTGCTTTTTGATGAAATCGAAAAAGCTCATCCTGACGTGATTCACATGCTCCTTCAGGTTCTTGAAGAGGGTAAATTGACCGATTCGCTGGGAAGACGAATTGACTTCCGCAATACAGTTGTCATCATGACCAGTAATGTCGGAGCTGAACAGTTAGTAAAAGGCGGCACTATGGGATTTAACGCCACCAAAGAACTCGATAAAATCAAAACCCGTGAACACTTGCTGTCTATCGCGAAAAAACATTTCAAGCCGGAATTCATAAATCGTGTTGATGATATTATTGTTTTCCATCGCCTCACTCGCGACGACCTCTTGAAAATCGTTGATATTGAAATAGATAAAGTCCGTGAAAGAGTCAAACATAAAGATATGTATTTACTTATTGATGAAGCGGTTAAGGATTTCCTTATTGAGAAAGGCTACAAACCTGAATACGGAGCACGACCATTACGCCGTGCCGTGGAAAGGTATATGGAAGATCCGTTGGCGGAAGAACTCCTTAAAGGATACTTCAAAGATGCTAAAGGTATTCATGTAAAACTGGATAAACAAAAATTATTGTTTTTTCCTGAGCATGAAGAAGAGGCTCCGAAAAAGGCCCTGAAAAAAACTGTCACGAAAGCTAAAACAAAACGCCGCTCCGTCAAGGCCGGGGAGGGCAGTAAATAATGCGAAAAATTCCTTTTGAACAAGTTGTAAATGAAGTCGCGGCTATTTGCCTGAAAGCGGCTTATGATTTACCTGAAGACGTATTGAACCGCATAAAGGAATGTCTTGAACAGGAAGACTCTGAGCGTGCCAAAGAATTTTTACGGCAGTATCTTGCAAATGCTGATATTGCCAGCACAGAACACGTGCCGCTTTGTCAGGATACAGGTTTTGCAGTATATTTTGTAGAAATTGGCGAAACAGTCGAAATCGAAGGCGGCAGTATTTACGCTGCTATAGAGGCTGGCACGGCAAAAGGATACAAAGAAGGATACTTGCGGAAATCAATTGTTTCTGACCCTATATTCGGACGCAAAAATACCGGGGACAACACTCCGGCGATTATTCATCTACGCCTGGTTGCGGGTTCAAAATTAAATGTCACTATAGCTCCCAAAGGTGGTGGTGCTGAAAATATGAGCCAATTAAAAATGCTTAAACCCTCAGATGGTCGTCAAGGCGTGATTGATACCGTAGTTGATTCAGTAGTGAATTCCGGCGGGAACCCATGCCCGCCGACAATTGTCGGAGTGGGAGTGGGCGGTACTTTTGAAAAAGCTGCTTTCTTAGCCAAACATGCTTTACTGCGTGAAGTTGGTTCTGTTAATGAGGACGAAAATTACGCGGCAATGGAAAAAGAAATTCTGGAGAAAATCAACGCCTCTGACGTAGGACCGCAGGGATTAGGCGGAAAAACAACAGCATTAGCGGTGCATATAGAACATTTTCCATGTCATATAGCGTCTCTGCCAGTAGCGGTAAATTTAAACTGTCACGCCGCCAGACACGCCGAATTTGAGATTTAAAGGGGATACAATATGATAAAATTAACAACACCATTTTCGGCTGAGACTGTAGAAAAACTTCAAGCTGGCGATCAGGTTTTGCTTTCGGGAGTTATCTATACCGGGCGCGACGCCGCACATAAACGACTTTGTGAATTGCTGGACGCTGGCAAGGAATTACCAGTTGAACTAAAAGACCAGGTTATCTATTTTGTCGGGCCAAGTCCCGCCAAACCAGGCAAGCCAATAGGCAGCGCCGGGCCAACAACCAGTTATAGAATGGATGCATATTCTCCTCAAATCATTGCTCAGACAGGTTTAAGGGGAATGATAGGGAAAGGCGGACGAAATGATGAAGTTATCGAAGCTATGCATGAATACGGATGTGTATATTTCGCCGCAACTGGTGGAGCTGCGGCTTTAATCTCTAAATCAATAACATCATGTGAAGTAGTTTGCTACGAAGACCTCGGACCGGAGGCTATTCATCGCCTGACAGTCAAAGACCTGTCGCTGATAGTAGCAATAGACGCACATAAAAACGACCTGTACCAACATTAACGAAGTCGTTTTGTTATTTATTTTATTCCGTTCTGCATTTTGCATGCTTTGATTGTGTTTTGCATCAGCATGACGATGGTCATTGGATCTACTCCGCCTGGAACTGGAGTTATAAAGCTGGCTTTTTCAGCGACAGCGTCCTGTTAAAAAAAATATTGCTTTGTTCAAAAATAATTATTTTCTGATAAAAAACATTTATTCCATTGACAAAAATCATTTCTCGTGTTATTATAATCATATCGATACGCTATATGAAATAATAAATATGTGAATAATATGCTTAATACATTATACAAACATGAACGATTAACAGAAATACTCCGTAAAGAGATTAGCAAAAAAGAATTTTCTAATTCCCGTTTCCATACGGTAAAGTATTTAATGAATCATTTTAAGGTCAGTCAAGCCACTTTGAACCGTGCGTTGCAACCTTTGTTTCAAGAAGGTTTACTATATAGCGTCAGTGGTAAAGGCACTTTTGTTGTGGGGAAAAATCATAAAGATATTGAATTGACAGATGATTTTTGTAATGTTTCATTACTTGTAAGCGATAATGATATCTTTGAACAACAATTCAATCCTCAAAACTGGTTTGTAATACGAGATATTGTCCAAGGAGTTATACTCGAAACCCAAAAACTAAACTACCACATGAATGTTTGTCCATTTAAAACTAATCTTGATATTTTTAAAAGATTGGCTCATAAATCCAACTCCATCTTTATTTTTGCGGAATACAAATTGCATGAACCATTGATACAATATTGTATTCAAGCAGGCATCCCATATTCAGTTTATTGTGAACATGAAGAAAACAAACGTAATATAAATCAGGTTTGGGTCGATGTTAACGCAGGAATTTCTCAAATAACTAAACATCTTATTGATAAGGGACATCAGAATATAGCTTTTTTGGGGGACTACAGTGGATCTCCACGACATCAAGGCTATAAACGTGCTTTAAGAATGGCTGGAATAAGGCAGAAGAAAAAGTATTGTTTTTTTGAAATGAGTGGTGATGTTGATTCTGCATGTGAAATAAGCAAAAAAATCATAAAAAGTTTTTCTGAAGTAACAGCAATAGTATGTTCTAGCGACTTACGTGCTGTTGGTGCTGTAAATGTAGCACTTGCTCTACATAAAGAAATTCCTACTTTTGCAGTTACAGGGATTGATAACATTAACGATTTCTATCCTGTTCCAATGAAATTGACAACAATGGAATTTCCACGTATAAATGTTGGTAGAAAACTGCTTCAAATAGCAAATGAATATAAAACTAATAAAACTGTTCAAAAAGTTAAACTTGAAACAAAAATTATTTATGGAAGTACATCATGAAAAATATTAAACCCCAAAAGGATACATTAATAATTTATTTAGCATCAAGATTTAGTTCCAATTAAAAATAACTAAAATAACAAAAGGAAACAGCGTTATGAAAAAGAACCAACAACAATGTAGTAGCAAATGTGGAAGTTTTACACTCATTGAACTTCTCGTCGTGATAGCGATTATAGCAATTCTTGCTTCAATGTTGCTGCCAGCACTGAACAAAGCGAGAGATAAGGCGAAAATGATATCTTGCTTGAACAGTCAAAAACAAATTGGTTTAAAATTTACATTCTATATGGATTCATATGATGGTTTTCTACCAATTAACCACAAGGACGGTATGGGATATTATCCTACAATTTATCAATGGATTAGTGCATTAGTTTCGCAAGATGTTAAACCTATTAATAATAAAATGGTAAAATCGACATTTCCAAGTTGTGCAGCGATAGCTCCAACTAATGCCAATCCTACTAAATATTCTCAGGCTTTTTGTCTATTCCCATATGGGTACACACGTGTATATAATATAAGCTATGCGTATAACCGTAACTTAAGTAATCAAAAAGTAACAAGATTGAAAAAGTTGAGTGAAACATTAACTGTTATGGATAATATGTTTTATAATGCCAGTTGGGATTATGCCATTATGGGAATACCAAGTGAAAGTGTGTCAATGCGTGATAATCGTCATCATAGTCGCGTTAATGTGCTTTGGTTAGATATGCATGCTTCTGATATGAAAACTGATGAAGTGATGAATGGGAAAAATGGGATAAAGAATTATTATTTTGACAGAAAATAATATATTCTGTATTTTAAATTCACACACAAAACAATATAAAAAAAGATGGCTATAAAATATGAAAAGAATATATTTATATGTAACAATAGTGCTGTTTACAGCAATCCATGTTATTGGTGGAGAAAATAATGCTCGAAAAGATGGACTAATTTTTTATAACAATTTTGACAAAGCGCCATTTGTCGCAGAATTTGCTGTAGGGACAAGGCAAAGTTTTTTACCAGCTGGAATAAAATTAAAAACTATACCTGGAATAAAAAATCGAGCCGTTATTGTTGGTAGAGATTTATCTAGTTTAAAATATATTGGTTTTAAGACGGCTGATAATATAAGCTTAAAAGAAGGTTCCATAAGTTTTTGGGTACAGCCGCAGGATTGGGACGGAACTACTAAAGGTTCTATTTTGCTTCTAGGTGCGGCGGCTCCTGATAATTCCGGTTTCAGAGTTTATAAATTTTCTACACCTGGATATCTTTGGTTTTTGTCAGGAAAAAAAGATAAACAAAATGGTAAGACTCTGACTCGTGAAATCATTAAAAATATAAAGTCATGGAAGAAAAAACAATGGCACCATATTGCAGTCACATGGCGAAAAGGTGGGAAAGTTTTTTTTGGGAAAGAGCAACGTTTTCGCATTTATGTAGATGGTAAGTTGTCACAAGGGAAACAATTGGAAGAAAGTAAATTTCCCGTGAAACTTCCCGCAAAATTTTATATTGGACCGCAGAGGCGTTGGGGAAAAGACGTTGTCGTTCATACCGCAATAGATGAATTAAAGATATATAACCGAGAACTTACCGCAGCTGAGATTAAAACTGAATATCTAAGTTTATATCGTCCTAAAAGTGTACGAAATATTCTAAGTGCTGGAAAAATGCCTAACTCACCTGTCGTAAATGGTGAAATTATTGATTCGGTCTGGAAAGATATTACTAAATATAATATTTTTTTTAATAAATATGGACGCTATGCTAGCGAGCTTAAAGAGCCTTCCGTTTCTTTAGGATATGACAATAAGTACCTTTTCGTTAGCGTAAAAGAAAACATTCAAGGATTAAATTTAAAAACAAAAGCAAAGAAAAAAGATAGTGCTGTTTATCGTGATGATTCTTATGAAATTTTTATTGGTAATGCTAAAGAACCGAATACTTATCGTCATTATATCATTAATAGTAAAGGTGTTGTTTATGATGCAGCCGAGAAAAATAAATCATGGAATGGCAATGTAATTGTAAAAAGCAACATAAAGAATGATTATTGGAACTTGAAAATTGCAATTCCATTTAGTGATCTTGGAATAACCACTCCCTCAAATACAACTAAGTTGACATTCAACTTAAGCAGAAATTATTTTCGAAAAAGTGGTCAATGGACAGCGGTGTCAATATGTGATGTGCGAGGATATTTTCATAAACCGGAGACGTTTGCTAAACTTTTATTATTGCCAGCAAAAGAATCTATTGCGGTATTAATGGAAAATCCTTTACTTAAAGAGGCTGTTGACTTAAAAATAAAAGCTTATAAAGGGTGTACTGTCTCAAACAAAATATTAGAAAACGGAAAGCTTGTAGATACATTTAATAAAAAAATTACGACAAAATACGCTTCATATAAATATATACTTGACCGCGGAGCAAAATCAAAGCAGTATTGTTTAAAAACTGAGATTGTCGCGCCAAACAAAAAAACTATTTTTTCACAGCAAACAGTTTTCAATGTCATTCCTCACGTGTTGGTTTATTCTGAATTTGATTTAAAAAAAGAAATGATTAATTTTAAGCTGATTCCAGCCTCATTGTCGGAAAGGACAAAGTTAACTAGTAAAATAAAAGTTGTTTTTGAATTTAGCAAAGACAGTAAAATTATAAAAACTCTCAGAAGAGCTTACAAGCAGAAAATATCATTTCCCCAAAGAAATTTGCCGTCTGAAAGTTGTTTGCTTCAGTGTTCTTTTATAACACCTGGAGGGAAAACTCTATATAAGTCATATTACAACTATTATTATATAAATTACAATGCCTGGAAGAATTATTCAGGTGGTTTGAATGATAATATAGTTCCAACTCCATGGGTACCTGCAACGTACAAAAATAATGCATTTACATGCCTGAGTCGTAAATATGTTATCGGCAAGCGCGCTTTGCCGGATGCATTAATAGAAAAAGGGGAGAATATTCTTTGCAAAGATGGCGTTAAACTCATTGCCATAAGAGATGGAAACAGATATGATTTAAGTAATTTCAAACTGAGCACTAAATCTATAACACCAGCCAAAATTGTTCTGACAGGTAGTGGCAAAATAGCAAATTGTAAGATAAAAGCTACGGTGGAAATTGAATTTGATGGCTACTGTGTTACAGACTTTAAAATTACCGGAAATACAAATTTTGATCAACTCTATCTTCAATTTCCATTTACTAAGTCAACATCTCAGCTGAAGTTTATACCATTTATGAATGAACGGCCGGTTGTGAAATCCGATGTTGGACTTTTGGAAAACTATTTAAGCCGACGCTTTGGCCCTGGATTGTGGATTGGAAATGACAAAAAGGGGATGACATTTTTTACAGAATCCAATGAGTTTTATTTTCTTAAAGATCCTCTCAAAACTTATGAGCTTATTAAAAACAAACAAGGCGAAGCCAGTTTACGTGTTAACTTTATAAGCGACAATAGACGGATTCCGAGAAAACTAAGATATAAATTCGGGTATCAGGTAACACCAGTAAAACCATTTCCCAAACCGGAGAACTGGCTCAGTTATGGACTGGTATGCGGACAAAACAACAAACTGTACATAACTGGTTTTGGTAATATTCTTGATAATAATTATCAAGGTTTTCCGGGTAATGACGGTTGTAAATTTGGAAAACAATACAATGACGCCGCTAAAAGAACAGTTGTTAAATTCAAAAGTGGCAAAAATCGTTATGGCTGTCAGTTAATGCCAGTTAGGTATTTGAACCCAACGATGTGTCCGATTACAGTTCCTGAATTTGATTCTTTCAGAAAATACTGGATAGTTGAGCCTAATAATGTATGGGGTACCGATGGACCAGATAATGTCCCTTCATATCGTGTAACTCCAAATGCACAAAGTTGGGTTAACTTCTTTTGTTACCGTTTTAATCGATATTTTCAGAACATAAAAGAAAATGGCTTGTATTCAGACTTTGCACACCCCATTTTAGATAGTAATCCCTTAACCAATAGTGGGTATGTCAAAAACGGTAAACGTTATCCTACTTATTGCATCTATAAATATCATGAAATGCAAAAGCGATTGTATATTATCGCTAAAAAATATGAAACGCCTGATCGTCCAATATTCTTTGTTGGACATTCTGGAGGAACTTATCCTCTACCTCATGGCAATTTCTGGCAAATGGTTGTTGATCCGGAATATCTTGGTGGCGTAATCAGTGCGGAAAAACCAACTCTGGATTTTATTACCCCGGGACGTATCAGAGCGGAATATAACGGTAGACAATTTGGTACTATTCTCAATTTTATTCCAATTCGTGAAGGTAAATTTAGAAAGTACACTGACGATACCATGACTATGTTAGTTTCGGCCGGACTTTTATGGTGGAATCATACGTTTTTACTGAAAGATCGTCAAAATGATGTTTATCGCGCTTATAAAAAATTGGGAATGACTGGTGTTAAGCAGTTTCTCCCGTTCTGGAACAACAAAGAATACGTTAAAATTTCTGATCCGAATGTTTTATGCACGATTTTAGGCAAGCCAAACAAAAAACTCATTAGTGTATGTAACTTTAGCGTTAAAACTAAAAGTGTCAGGATGGTACTGAATTTACATAAATTAGGCTTTAAAGAGAAAGTAAAAGTCTGTAATGCGGCAAATGATAAACCTGTAAAAATGAGTGAGAATGGAGAATTAAAAGTAACTCTCTCTGGACGAAATTTTATTATGCTATTTATACAATCGGAAAATTGATTTTGGATATTAAGTTATCTGAATAAAGTATTTGTGAAGCCGACAGAATATCTTTCACCGAATTTTAATAAGACATTGTTAACAATGCCTCATAACTATAATAAAAAACAAGAGATAAAACATGAATAAAGAACAATATCCTAAAACTGAAAGCATGTTGTTTTCGGTCAAAGATGGAGTATTGAAGTGGTTGAATTCCGTGAGTTTTAAAGATTCGGGAACACTCCCATGTCGTTGGAAGTATAGTTCTGCCATGGCAAGACCTTATGGTCTGATTCCTACCGCGCAGGCTGTTATTATAATTGGTATGCTTGATGAACTGAAAAATATATCTAACAAACAAAAAAATCTTATTATTAACTATTTGCAATCCGAGCAGGATATTGACGATGGCTTTTTTAAAGATTCTTTGATTACAAAAAATGATATTGTAAGAAATAATATACATTCAGATAAAGATATTTGGGGGCAAATGGTAGGCGCATCAGTACAAGCTTTAAGTCTGCTTAATGCGAAACCTAAATATCCATTGCCGAAAAGCTTTTATATTGACACTGATAATTGCAATGAAATAAAGGAAAATCTAAAAACCTGGAACTGGGCTAACCCATGGCATAACGGGGAGCGGTTTTCGAGAACACTGCAAGCTCTGCAACTTAGTGGTAATCAAAAAGCGATCAATGATGCCTTCGATTTTTATGAGCAGGAGGTACTTGACAATGTTACCGGAATGCCAATGAATCTAGGTTGTAGCCATTTGTTGGTTGCCGCTGCGGGATTATTTAAAATATTGATTGCTTATAAACACTTTTCTCGTTTATATCCAGCAGCCGAAAAAGCAATTGATTTTATTCTTAAACTCCAAAATGACAATGGTGAATTTGCTAATGATATGTGCTTGAATTGGGATTGCATATGGGTGCTTAGAGAATTAGATCATATGTTTGCTAAACAATACAGGCATGATTCAATCGTTGAGTCTTCGATAAAATTATCAGGCTTCTTATTGAAAAAATATCGTAAAAAAGATGGAGGATTCTCTTTCTTTAGAGAATTTTCTGCTGGAGATCATCATTCAGTAAATATTGGCGAAAGAAAAGCAATAAGTGATACTATGGGGACTTCAATGATATTACGTTGCTTATTTTATTCAGATGAATTTTTAAAGTCTATAGATGAAACAATTCAATCGAGAATAAAATTTTCCCATAGTATAAATAATTAATGAATTACAAAGGATATCGAACTTGAATTTCAAAATTAAGCTATTGAGCTCTCTGAATAAAGTATTTGCGGAGCCAAAAGAACCAGCGACTGAAGACTTTAAGAAAGGAAGCGCGTTTGCAGGGGAAGTGTATGCTTTTCAAGTAGCGTATTTCAGTAAAACACGTATAAGTGATATTGCGTGGAAACTGGAATCACCACTGAAGGGGCACATAACCGTGCGTCAAGCTGGACTTGTACCAGCTGAATATCTTTCGCCGGATTTCGATGAAACAATGTTGAAATTAACTCCCGGGCTTTTCCCTGATCCGTTGTTGCCTTGTCCAGATAAACTGAAAACATTTCCTCACCAATGGAGGAGTTTATGGTTCAGCATTTCGGTTCCTGAAAACTGTAAGGCTGGTAAATACCCGGTAACAATAACTTTCTGTATGAAAGATGAAGAATCTGACTGTAAGGGTAATACTGATGAACAAGTGCATCAAAATACGGCTGCTTATCAATATGAAACAAGTTTTGAATTGGAAGTCATGTTGGCATCTTTACCATCGGCAACTCTCGGACATAGCGAATGGTTTCATGCTGATTGTCTGGCGGTTCAATATCAAGTACCTGTCTGGAGTGAAAAACATTGGCGGCTTTTGGAGAAATACTTCTGCAACATGGCGGAACATGGAATTACTCAATTGCTAACGCCCATTTTTACTTTGCCGCTTGATACAGCTGAAGGCGGAGAGCGGCCAACGGCTCAATTGGTTGATGTGTTTTATGATAAAGGTAAATACAGTTTTGATTTCGCTCGCCTTGAACAATGGATAAATCTCGCAAAAATCGCGAAAATAAAAACTATTGAGATTTCTCATTTATTTTCTCAATGGGGCGCTAAAAAAACTCCTAAAATTATAGTTAATGTCGATGGTGTAGAAACAAAGAAATTCGGTTGGCACACTTATGCGCTCGGCAAAGAATATATGCAGTTTCTTGACGCTTTTCTCCCGGCTCTGATAAATCATCTGGAGCAGAAAAAAATTATGAATAATTGTTGTTTTCATATTTCAGATGAACCTCACCTGAAAGACTTGGAACATTTCAGCAAAGTGGCAAAAATGGTTAAAAAATATATTCCCGCAGACAAAATTGTTGACGCGATGTCCAATGTGGAATATTATGAGAAAGGAATTTGCGAAAATCCGATTCCGGCAATCTCTGAACTTGCCCCGTTTATTGCTCTGGGGATCAAAAATTTATGGACATATTACTGTTGCGGCCCCTGGGAAAATGCTCCTAACCGTTATTTCAATATGCCTTTAGCACGTACTCGTGCTTTAGGACTTATTCTCTATAAATATGATCTCTCCGGTTTTTTGCACTGGGGATATAATTTCTGGTTTAAACGTTATTCAACAGCTTCGCTTGATCCATTTAAAGAAACTGATGCCGGAGGAGAATTTCCTGCCGGTGATCCATTCTTGGTTTATCCAGGCGAGGATGGACCATTGGATTCAATACGTTACGAAGTCTTGCGGGAAGGTTTTCAAGATCATCGGGCATTAAAACTATTAGAAAGCATGATTGGGCGCACGCAAACCATTGAATTTATCGAAAAATCACTCGGTTATGAAATCTCAGACACCGTTTATCCAAAAGTAGAAGATGATTTTCTAAAATTCCGCAATGCTCTCAATGAAAAAATTTGCTCAATTATTTAAAATGAAACGGGAAGAATTTTATTCCTCCCTTAAATCTTACTAAACGTTAGTTATTCCGTTCTGCATTTTGCATGCTTTGATTGTGTTTTGCATCAGCATGGCGATGGTCATTGGACCTACTCCGCCTGGAACTGGAGTTATAAAGCTGGCTTTTTTAGAGACTTCGTCAAATTTTACGTCGCCTGCAAGACGATAACCCCGCTTGGCACTTGCGTCTTCGACGCGGTTGATGCCAACGTCAACAACTACAACACCTTCTTTTACCATATCCGCTGTAACAAATTCAGGCTTGCCGATGGCGGCAATCAGAATGTCCGCTTGACGGGTGAGCTCTGGTAAATTCTTTGTTCTGGAATGTACGCAAGTAACTGTCGCGTTCGCACCGTCGGCTTTCTGCACCAACAGTGAAATCATGGGCTTGCCAACAATATTTGAACGTCCGACAATAACCGCGTGTTTGCCGCAAGGGTCGATACCGCTGCGTTCGAGCAGAATCATCACGCCATAAGGCGTACAGGGGAAAAACCCATCCTGCTTGCCGATAAGCATCTTCCCGACATTCTGTTCGTGAAAACAATCAACATCTTTCGCCGGATTGATGGCGGCAATAACTTTTTCTTCATCTATTTGCGGCGGGGGAGGGGATTGAACCAGTATCCCGTTGATTTTTGGATCATTGTTGAGTTTGTCGATTAATTCGAGAACTTCCTGCATCGAAGCGTCTTTGTCAAGGACATGTTTGGTTGAATATATGCCGAGTTCCTGGCATTTGCGGTCTTTCATATTGACATATACTTGCGATGCCGGGTCCTCGCCGACCAGAACTACCGCTAATCCCGGTTGTAAATTGCAGTCCCGCGCTAAGGCGCTTATCTCTTTGCGGTTTTCTTCGTTGACCTCGGCTGATATTTTTTTACCATCAATTATTTGTGCTGACATGGAAAATCTCCTGAATTGCTGTAAATTATTATACTATTACTATTGTCGAGCTTAATGAAAATTCAAATAGCGATGAGAAAATAATCAATGAGATTTATAGTTTATAACGTAGCATACGGTACTGGCGGCCCTAACGGGAGCTCACATCGTGTTTTGACATCGCATCGGTATATCAAAACACACGATAAACATTTTGAGAAAATTATCGATTTTATCAAGAAAGCCAATGCCGATATAATCGGGCTGGTGGAAATAGATACCGGTTCTTATCGCACTGACCAGATGAATCAGGTCAAAAAAATAGCCAAACACTTAAATCATTTTCATGTTTGCGATACCAAATACGGCGAAAATTCATTTCTGCGCAGAATACCTTATCTGCGCAGTCAGAGCAATGCTATCCTGACCGCTCTGGAAAATGGAGATTCAAAATTTCACTACATGCCGCGCGGCATGAAAAAACTTGTTATCGAGAGTAAAATCAATAATGTAAGTTTTTTTCTGGTACATCTCGCTTTGACTAAAAAGGTTCGCCAAATACAATTGCGCTATCTGGAAAAACTCATTCCCAAAGATCAGCATGTGATTGTCGCAGGGGATTTCAATACAATGCAGGGAAGCGGTGAATTAGAGCGCTTTATGCGAAAATGCGGCCTGAGAAGTGCGAATAGTGAAAATCATGCGACTTACCCGGCATGGGACGCGCAGAAAGAACTGGATTATATTTTATGTTCTGAAAAAATAGAAATAAGCTCTTTTGAAGTTCCAAAAGTGAAATTCTCTGATCACCATCCATTAATTATGGAATTTGAGATCAGAGAATAACATTTTATCTTTATTTCATTTTATTTTGATTCAGTAAAAGTGAAATCATCGACTAATAACCTTGCTCCGGCTTTTGGAAGACGGTTATAGTTGGCGAACCAAATGAAAGGTTTGACATATTTGGTGCCTTTCCAGAATTTTTTGTTTGAAACGCCATAAGGTGCAATACCTTTTAATGTTACTGAAAATTTCTTCCATTCACCCGGCATCCAACCTTGAGCTCCCCAGTAAAACGGTGCTCCCCAAGGAGAATGCATGCGGATTTTTGTTCCTGCCTTGTAATCTTTTTTTAATGGAGAACGCAAAGTAAGTTTCAGTTTATCGCCTTCAGCTTTCATCGCTTTTCCTCTTGGGGACAAGTCGAAGTTTGGCAGATCAGCATATTTAGCTTTGGCATTAAATGCTACTGCCCAATGTTTTAGCTTTGAACATTTTGCGTTCTTTTTAATAATGATTTCTTTTGAACCTTTGACGGCTGGCGCGACTAGTTCTGACTCCGTTCCAGCATAAACCGCAACTTTGTTATAAGCAATAAGTTTTTTGTTTTTGTCGTACATATATAATCCCATATAACCGCTGGCTGGTTGTTTGGAATCAAGGCTACGCATATAGCAGGTCAGAGTATATGTCTTTTTAGGATTGACCGGAATAAATTTCTTAAAATCAGTTTTGGTAGGGTATTTGCCAAATGTTTCAAACGAGTATTTTCCGCTGCGTTTAATTTTTGTGTTGAGCTTTGCTTTGGTTTTCCATGCTTTGGGATTTTCGCAGTCAATCAAGTTAATAGATTTTTTGCATACTTTAGCTTTTGAACATACTTTAGCTTTTGAACATACTTTAGTTTTTGAACATACTTTAGCTTTTAAACATACTTTAGCTTTTGAACATACTTTAGCTTTTGAACATACTTTAGCTTTTGAACATACTTTAGCTTTTGAACATTTAGCTGGTGACGCTTTTTTATCCTCTACAGTAACGCAGCCAACAAGTCCTGCAGCTAGAATTGCGATTAATACTTTCTTCATACCCTTTTCCCTTTTGTTATTTATTAATACTATTGCGAAATATTTGCAAAACTAAAATATTTTAACCATGTGTTTGCAGTTATCGGGACAGACATCTTCCCATGAATCTGTATCAAATTGAAACTTTACCGCATGACTGGTTTTAAGCCGTGCGACACGTTTATTACCGAGGAGATTGATTGCTTCGAGTATTATCGGATTGTGTCCGACAATGATTAAAGACTTGATGTCTTTATCAAAATGTTGAATAAACGAAACAATTTCTTCGGGGGCGGCGTGATACAGAAGCTTGTCAGTGACAATAGCGTTTTCGGGATATTTAATCCCACGAGCGATTAATTGAGCAGTTTTTTGAGCTCTGGCAGCGGGACTCGATACAATCATATCAGCAGTTATTCCGCTTTCATTAAACATACGTCCGAGAATCACAGAGTCAGCCATTCCTTTTTCTGTAAGTTCGCGTTCCATATCCGAATCAGCCATCATTTCAGTCTTCGAATGTCGAATCATTAATAAATCTTTCATGTATTACCAGTTTTTAAATTAAGTTATATTCGTGCAGACGGCGGTGAAGAGTGCGGCGGCTTATGCCTAATTTTTGAGCAGCCATAGTGCGGTTGCCCTTGCATTCTTCCAAAGCTTTGCTAATTAACAAGGCTTCGTTTTGATCTAGGTCTAAAGAATTTTCATCCTGAGAACTTCCCATTTTATTCATACTTACATTTTCGGGTAGGTTGTTTCTGTCGAGTGTATCATCATTACATAACACAACCATGCGTTCGATACAGTTGCGCAGCTCGCGAATGTTGCCCGGCCATGAATAATTTTGTATTATTTCCATTGCGGTATCTGAAATTCCCTTGATTTCCTTGTCATTGTCTTTGGCAAATTCAGTAATGAATTTTTCCACTAGGACAGGAATGTCTTCGGCACGTTCGCGTAAAGGCGGTAATTTTATATTCACGACGTCAAGACGGTAAAAAAGATCCTCACGGAAACTTCCTTCTTTGACCATCTGCATTAAATCCCGGTTAGTTGCGGAAATGAGCCGGGCTTTGGTGTTTAGCGACTCGACTCCGCCGACACGTTCAAACGACCGGGTTTCCAGTACGCGCAGGAGTTTCACCTGTACCTGCGGATCAATTTCTCCGATTTCATCAAGGAACAAAGTTCCGCCATCGGCTAATTCAAAGCGTCCGTGTTTAGTTTCAGTAGCACCGGTAAAAGAACCTTTTTCATGTCCGAATAATTCACTTTCGAGCAGGTTTGCCGACAACGCCGCGCAATGAACCGGAACAAATTTTCCTTCGGGTCTACTCAGGAGATGCAATGCTTGCGCGATAACTTCTTTACCTGTGCCGCTTTCACCGCTGAGTAATATAGTTGAACGGCTTGCGGCGACTTGCCGGACAGTTTGGATAACTTCCTGCATAATTTGAGATTTTGCGACAATGTTACTTAAGTCTATTTCCTTTTTGGGTTCAGGGGCAGGGGGGGCTTCCGCAGCGAGTTTGCGGGCATCAAGCGCACGTTTGATGACCTCTTCCAGCTTATCGAGATTGACTGGCTTGGTGACAAAGTCAAATGCTCCTGCTTTAACAGCACTTACAGCGGTTTCGATTGAACCGTAAGCCGTGAAAACAATACAGCTTGGCGGCGGAGTTTTACCTAAAGTCGCGTCCAGTACGCTCATGCCATCGGCTCCGGGCATTTTCAGGTCGGTCAATACCAGATCATAATTGTTGTTTTTTAGTAAATTCATGGCAACGACGCCGTCTTCAGCAGTGGTTATGTCAAAATTTTTGCAGAAATAACGGCGTAGCGCATCACGGGTATTGCGTTCATCATCAACGATTAATAAACTTGTTTTTTGTTTTTTGCTCATATTTTCTCCTCATTGATTCCACATTTTAGCGAAAGCGTGGATGTCATCACTGTTACCACCTGGGATTTCGAGAACATAATGTTTAACATTTGCGTCACGACAGGCTTTTACAAAGCGCGGCAGTTCCATGGAATTTGGAGTATTTAAGGTCAAATGCCCGTCGCTCCAATCAGTCTTTGCTACCTTGTTGGTGTAAATTGAAGCGTGAATATGTACCATTTTTACTTGACCGCTGTCTAAATACTTTATCGTTTCTTCATGAAAATCACGGTCAAAAATAAATGCCGTTGCCCATAAATGGCTACTGTCAAGGCAAATAGGATTATCCAGAAAAATAGAACTTTCAGGAAAAATGTTTGCTGAGCCATAAGCGGGAAAATCATTTTCGAGACACCACATAATATCAGGATAAGTTTTACGAATATATGCCAGTCGTTCTTTGACGCGTAACTGCCGTTCTTTAAATTCCGCAGTATGGGTAAAATCAGAGCAGATACGGCTTTTACCATCAAGCGATAGTTCGGAGCGGAAAACTTCTTTCATACAGTCATCATAGGAACCGCCGGGACCGAACATTGGTATTGTTTTGTCAGTCATGCCGAAACCGTGAAAAACTGTCTGTGTGATACCCAGTTTTCTGAACATTTTGCAGTTTTCTTCAATAAGTTGTTTTGCCGGTTCAAATGATTTTGCGGCTAGATTAATAGAATGTTGAGCGACTAATGGCGCGTGGGCACTAAGTTTTATGCCTGCGGACGCCAGGTTTTCTATTTCATCAGCGTCAGCGGTGTTATGCAACTGCACACCAAAATCAAAACCATATTCTTCAGCAGTTTTTTTGCATTCAGCCAAATTAGCTATGCCATCATCCTTTTTAAAAGGTGAAGAAGTGAAATCTAATAGTATTTTATCCATTATCCCACATAGCCTTCCAGTACCGCCAGGGCACTGTCTATGTTTCCAAACGGCGCGCTAACTTGAACGCCTTGAATGTGTTCATGTAATTCAGCAACGGCTTCACGGGCAATCGCTATACCGGCAGCGCGTTGTTCTTCGCGGCTTTCGACGGCTTCCATACGTTCCATTATTTCGTCTGGGACAGTTACGCCGGGCACTTCGTTTTTCATAAACAAAGCGTTCCGGTAACTTGCCAGAGGCCATATGCCGGCGATAACAGGAATATTTAAGTCAGCTATTTGCTCCATGAATTTAAACAACGCCTTGGTATCAAAAACGGGTTGAGTAATGATGTATTTTGCACCGGCTGCGACTTTTTTGCGCAGGCGTTTGAGTTCGCGTTCCATATCTATAGCATTGGGGTCGGCTCCGGCTCCCGGACAAATCGGGGTAGGGGCTCCAATGGATTTGCCACCGATGTCAACACCCTGATTGAGTTTGTCGCAAACCTGCAGAATACCGATTGCGTCAACGTCAAATACCGCCGAAGCAAAAGGATAATCGCCAAGTTTTGGCGGATCACCGGTGATAAACAAAATATTATTAACATTTTTACTGGCGCAACCGAGCAGGTCAGCCTGCATGCCGATCAAGTTTTTATCGCGGCAGCAGCAATGCAGTACCGCTTCGATTCCGGCCTTTTCCTGAATTTCGATAGCCGTAATGATCGGCGAAATCCTGGAACTGGCACGCGGTCCGTCCGGAATATTTATCGCGTCAACGCCTGCTTCTCTGCATTTGATGGACTTTTCAATAGTAGTAGTCAAGTCAAAACCGCGTGGCGGAGTTATTTCAACAGAAGTAATGAATTCGCCGCGAACCAGTTTTTTAGCGAACTTTGAACGTTGTTCCATCGGAACAGCTTCCTGTAGAAGGTTTTCTTCATCAGTAGTCAAATTATGCTCGACATGAGTTTTGCTGAGGGGTTTAATACTCCGTGCGATGTCGGTAATATGTTCAGGTCCGGTACCGCAGCAACCACCAACGCCGCTGGCTCCGATATTGATATAACGTACTGCGTAGGTGGTCAAATATTCAGGACTGCACATGTAAATCATGCGGTTATCAACCTGTTTGGGCATTCCGGCATTTGGTTGAACAATGACGGGGTATTTAGTCAGCTTCAAAACTTGTTCGAGAACTTCGAGCATGCCGTCGGCTCCGATATTGCAATTTAAACCTATAGCAGTAGGTTTCTTTGAAGCCTCATTTAATGCTTTGAGTAACTTTATCAGGGGTTCGCCCTGCATGGTTTCGAGTTCGAGATTTACCGCGAAGCTAAACATAAACGGGATAGTAACGTATTTTTCTATCGCTGCTATGTTGATTAGTGTGTCTTTTAAAGAAGGAATTGTTTCGCACAAAATGAAGTCAGCTCCAGCATCCTGCAGGGCTTGAATTTGTTCGCCGAGAATTTCCACTGATTCATCAAAACTAAGCTTATGGTGACTTGAGCTTTTTCCAACTGGACCAATAGAACCGGCAACAATAGTATCTTCATCGCATTCCGCTTTTGCCAACTTTATGGCGGTACGGTTTATTTCGACGGTTTTATCGGCAAGTCCATATTGTTTCAACTTATGGCGGTTCGCGCTGTAGGTATTCGCGGTAATGACTTCCGCACCGGCTTTCACGTATGAGCGATGAATATCTGAAACGACATCAGGGGCGGTCAGACAAAGGCTTTCATACGAGGTGTTAATAAAGAAGTCGCGTTTATAGAATTCAGTTCCAATCGCGCCGTCAAATATAACCACATGGTCATCAAGTTTTTCTTTAAGTAAATTTTTCATAAATCCATCTTTTTACAGGTTAAAATCCATACCCTATAAATATACTCGCAAAAAACATCTTTTAAAGCCTGTAAGTAAAAAAATACAATCGCACCGGGGCGTCGCCGAACGGGTTCCAACGACGGAACGTTGGTCGTTCATCTCCAATGGACGAAACTTAAGCGGCTTTTCGCGCAATTAGACCAATTTCATCTTGTGGGTGCACTCGCGCGGGCAAGATTTAGTTTTGAAGCATTTCGCCGATGGCGACCAGCGTTTCTCCGCTGGATCGCGACCAGATGTCATCTGGACTAGGTATTTTCGTCGCTTTGCGCCGATCAGCGTTACGCCGCTGAACCACGCTTTTTATTGTTTTTTTATTAACTGCAACTGGTGCTGTAAATCCGCTATTTCACGTCGCCAGAAAGCGTCGTTTCCCCAGTCGGGGAAATTATGTTGAAATTTATAATCATTCATTTGTGTACTGCACCAGCTTAAAAAATAAATGATTCGCATGGCTCTTAGTGGTTCGACCAAACGAATGGTTTCAAATTCAAAATCCCGTAATTGTGAGTAGCCGTCAAGAATCAAATCGAGTTCACGGCGAGATTTATGAAGGTGCTCGGGGAGTAATAACCATAAGTCTTGTATCGGCGGTCCTTCCATCATGTCGTCAAAGTCGATGATCATTAGACCTTCGTCGGGACGTTCAAGGATGTTCGCGCGGTGCAGGTCGGCGTGAATACGGATGTATTCTATATCCTCAAATAACGGATCAATTATTTCCAGTATTTCAGAAACAATACGCTCGAATTCATCATGGTATATGGGACTAACATGGTGACCGTCGAGTAAATAGCGCATTTGATTAGCGGTGGTGGCGCGGGGATCAAGCAACAGCCGCTCTGGAGCCTCGGCACGGGCTCCGGCTAAATGCATTCTGGCAACTACCATGCCAATTCGGCGCCAAGCTTCATCATCATTAATTTCTACTTCCCGTCCAAAACGTTTCGGGAATACTGTAAAAATAATACCGTCATCGGTTTCGGCTAATGTCTTTCCATTAGGTAAAACTAAAGGCGAAATTACCGGGATGTCATCAGCGGCGCAGTCGGCGACAAAACGGTGCTCGGCTTCAATCGCCTCTCGTTTCCAGCGGCCGGGGCGGTAAAATTTGGCGACAACACGTTGTTTTTCGGAGGTCTCGAATTCATAAACGCGGTTAATATAGCTCGGTAGAGGCGCGGCTAAGCCCAGCATCGGGCAGCCCAAAGCGTGTTCAACGGCATCGATCATTACGTCAGGTGTTAGATTATCAAAGTTTTTGGCTGTCACTTAATATCTTTTCCACCAGTTCTTGCCTACTTTATAGTGGGTGTTCTCATGCCAGTTTTTTTGATATATCATTTCATTTTTACCCCATACCTCGAGGTGATATGCTATGATTCGCTGTGTTTTTATTCCTTTTAACTCGATAACAGCAGGTTTGTAACCGCCCGCGGAAGATAATTTGCTTATTTTACCAAAACCAGTTCTTCCGTTATTATAAATTCGGGGGCGATCCATGGAATTTGCCGCTTCGATAAATTTCGCTTCATCGTAGGTTTTTGATTTTATTTTTGCTTCATCCGGATAGTAGAACATGTAGATTGGACGTTTACCGTAAGATTTCGAACCTGTGGTTAGGACAAAAAGATAAAAATAAGGCATTCTTATGGCTTTTGAGTCGCCTTTTTTAACTTTTTTATTTACGGCAAATTCAATTTCGCAATTTGAAACTTTTTTGCTTTTCTTCTTTTTCTTTTTTGTTTTTTTGTATGTGTATCCGGTTTTCGGCATCTTTATGTCTCTGATTGAAACAGTATAATCACAAGTATTGTCAGCAAATCCCCCAATATTAATATCAGTATCATAATAGCTGTTTAAGTAACTCAGGGGTATTGTGCGTATTCCTTTGCCATGTTTTAGTGTAATAGTTTTTTTGGCAATAGAAATTATTTTAACTTTGGCGAGAGTATGTGTTTCACTCTTTGCCTTGGTTCTGTAAATGATAGTTCCGGCATTGAGAACAACAATACCCAAAGCAAACATAGCTGTGAAAAATAGTTTTAATTTCATTATTAAGCTCCTTATTTATACATATAACGTCTAAACATATAATAATATTGCACAAGAATTGGAAATTACGAATTTGCAATCAATGTTATTGACTTGGATTTTGCAATTTTACATTTCTTCAAATCAAGATTACCGTAGACGGTTAATTCTTTAAAACCGGCTTTCACCAAAGCGGATTCTATTTCCAGATGCGTGTAAGGATATAGTTTGGTGCTGAGTATTTTGTGCGAGGGTGCTTCTGCAGTCCAGTCAATTTCAAGAAGATTAAAAGACACATAGGGAGCCTGGAAATCATAAAAACGGATAAACTCATGATTTTCGCTTCGGGTAATACCGATGATACGTTCTTTCTCTCCCAAAATTCTATTGTAATTCAAAAGATTCAAGACCAGATGCCCGCCCGGATTTAATAATTGTTTGCATGCGCTTAGCATTGAATACAAATCTTTTTTGTGCAATAAATGCGGTAAAGTATTTCCCATGCACATGATGAGGTCGAATTTTTCATCAATATTGGATAGCATTTCACCCATGCCGGAATTTATAAAATTAATATCGAGTCCATAGACAATACTATTTTTTTTAGCTTCGTCAATCATTGAATTAGACAAATCCATTCCTGTAGATTCAGTGCCGCTTCGCACCAGGGCGAGGGTGAAGCTCCCGGTGCCGCAGCCAATATCCAAAGCTGTGTCGAAGTCGAATTGTTCTTTTAGTTTGGCTATGAACTTTTCCGCCGAGTCCAAATCTTTTTCGAAGTCAAACATTTCGTCATAGTTCCCCGAAATGTCATCATAAAAGCCGGATGCGTCAGTATTTATTTCTTTATGCATATAATTATCCTCTTTTTCTATACAATAAGGGCAATAAGAGTGAAATGCAAAAAATTAAGTTCGGCTATCTAGTAGTAAATCTCCAAATTCGGCGAGATTTCGGACGCTGATATCCGCGATGCTGGCATTGCCTTGAACCGGGGCATTTGAAATATGCACTCCGAAGGAACCGGAGCTTTTTGCCATTCGAATATCGGTTTGAAGTCGATCTCCAATCATAGCAATATTTTCACGTGTTACGCCGGAACGTTGAGCAACGGTATCGAGCATGGTAGGATTTGGTTTGCCGAGCACCACCGCCCGGCAACCGCAAACAGATTCTAGACATGCGGTTACCGCTCCGCAGTCAACCAGAACCGTTTTTTGATCTGTTGGGCATTCTACATCGGGATGAGTTGATATCCATAGGCATCCCTGTTTTATCCAATATGCGGCCTTGCAGAGACGTTCATATACCAACCCGGTATCAAAAGCACTGATGACAACATCAGGATTCTCGTCAACAATTTCAAAACCGTATTCGCCCAATTCAGCACAAAGACTGTCTGTGCCAAGCACATAAAGACGCTTGAATCCCGGGTGATTGGCTTTGAGATAATAAACCGAATTAATAGTTGAAGTTATGATTTGTTCAGGAGTTATTTCTATGCCCATATTTTTTAATTTTGTAACATAATCAGAAGCACTTCTGGACGAATTATTGGTCAGAAAAGTATATCCGATATTCAAGCCATTCAAAAGCTCAAGAAAAGGAATAGTTTCTTTGAATAACTTACCACCCTGATATATGGTTCCATCCATATCCATAGCTATATGACGAATCTTTTTCAGTTCTTTTTGCATATTTGTCGCTTTGTTTACTTGATTGTTTACTAATAAGAAAGTATAGTATAAACATAATGTAAAATCAAGTGCGGAATATAAAAAAATGAATATTTTTCAAAACGGTATAACTGCTCACCGGGGAAATTCGGAGAGATTTCCTGAAAATACTATCGAATCCTTTTTGTCAGGAATTGCGATTGGCGCTGACTGGCTGGAACTGGATATCCGTTATACTTCAGACAAACACCTCGTAGTTATCCATGACGAAACTAGCGGACGAACCGCAGATAAAGACCTGATAATTGCGGAAACAACTTTAGCTGAACTTAAACAACTTGATTTTGCGTTTCAGTTCAGAAAAAATAATCCAGATACGCCAGTATTAAGAATCCCAACACTGCATGAGGTTTTTGAAGCAGTAGGTGTGAATTCAAATACAGGAATCAGCATTCAGCCTAAAAGCGCTGGGGATGAAGGAATGCGGGCAGTGGGAGAATCGATCAGCTTGGCGGAAGAACTTGGTATAGTTAATACTATTGGCTTCAATGATGGTCAACTTGACTTGATGCGGCATGTAAAAGAAATCAATTCAAAAATTCCAGTATTTTATGATATATTGGAACCAAAACAGGAACATTTAAGCGATGCGTTAAAGTACGGTTTTGAGTCCTTAATATGTTTTAAAGACAATATTTATGAAGATTGGGCACCCAGGGTCAAAGCAAACGGAATTATTCCAGGCGCCTGGACCGTAAACTCAATTGAGGAGTTGAACACTCTATCGCTAATGGGGGTAGAGCGTTTTTACACTGATCGACCAGAAACCATGCGGAAAATATTGGCACAAAATATGTTATAATTTAAGGTATAAGTTCGTATAAGGATGTCTCTGGAGCATTGAAATATACTGAAATTGAATCAGTGTTTTCTCCCACAATCTCTCCATTGTTCAAAAGATCGATTATCTTAGAATATTTCCTTGGAAACTTAATATGCTTATCCCCGGAAACTGAACTGTGATAGGCTAAAAAACGTTCATTTGCAAACACCGGATCTCCTTCTTCGCCGTAGATATGCACGCCTGCCTCCATGGCAATCGTTCTCATTTCTAAATGAGAAAGTGAAGGTGCAAGTGAGTATACAGAATTCCATTTTTCCATTTTAGTTTTGATAATTCCTTCAGTTCCAAAACTTACCCCTGCCAATTCTTCTACATTAGCTTCATCATATTTCCCATCGGAAATGATTCCAGGTCCGTAGAGCCAAAGAATTGTTCGATTGTTGGTGCAGGCTTTCTTGAGAAGTTTTCTTTTAGAATCATTCACAACATATAGATTTGGAAAAATTAAGAATTTAAATTTATCCAGATCAATATCTTTAATATCGTTGACAGAAAATACTTTGTAAGGTGCTCCAAGTTTTCCCAAAGAAAAGCGTATTTTACTTAAAGAATCATCATACATTTTATTGCTTGAGTCCATATAATAGACGCTTTCGGGGTCAAGAAAAACTGCGATTTCTGTCGCAGATTCGCACTGTTCATCAGAAAACTTGCTCCAGACATCGGACATTTTAGCAATTTCTTTTCTGATGGCTTCGTCTTCGTACCAACCGCTCCACATGTCAAACCACCATAAAGCACTTCCTTCAACAAATGTAAAGGCAAACTCTCGCCTTAAACCGGCAATTGACTCCTTGCGATTTTTCCAGAAATACGGGTAACATTTAAATCCTTTGTATTCAGTTGGAAATCTGTTGGCTGTATAAGTTCGATGATCTATTTCCTGAAGAAACATTTTCCCTTTTAGATTTATTGTTCCGGTGGGAACCATATAACCACCATAGGCACCCATTTCGCGAGTTCCATAAGGTCCTGGAGCAAGAAAGAAATCCAAATCAGAGGATGAATATACTTTTTCGTAATCCAAGTGTCCGTCTGACGGCAGGTTCGGGAGTTCCATTATATATCCGAAAAAAATACCAAGAGGGATTCTGTGTTTTATTCTTTTTTGTGTAATTCCAGCATAATAAAGTGCAGTTTCGGCTATTTGTGAATTACAGAAACGCCAGTAATCAATAGCCGGTTTGTCTTTTTCCGGGTCGCGGAGAAAACTGTGGGTAATATTGTCGCGAGTAGATTGGGGTGGGATGTTAATCGGGTCATTCTTACCCTGCTTCACGCACCAGTTGCGGTATGCTGCGACTCGTGACGGACTTTCCGCTCCTAAAGATAAATCAAACCATTCACTGGTTGTTCCACAGGAAAGCATGTAGGCACAAATACAATCTGAATAGTTAGTTTCTGAATGTTCCAAAAAAGCCTTGAGATAGTCTCCTGTTTCCTTGCGCCAAAGCGGATTTGAGGCGACGCGTCCAAGTTCAGTCAAGCTGTCCGCAGAGCGCTCTACTCCGTCCTTATACATGTTGTATCTAACCCACCACTGAGGAGAGTTTAGATCTATAATGCAAATCATTTTTGCGTTTGGATTTGCGCTTTTTATATCATTAATTTGTGAGTCAAGCTGTGAAAAATCATATGTGCCCGGCCCAATCCATATGGAGGAATAATCACAGTATGGCTCTCCAAGTGAATTCATGCAGTTGGATGAAATAAAGCCTACTGTATTTATTCCCATATTGCCAAATTTTTTAGTCATTTCAAGTTCCGGCCAAAAGGAACGATAAGCCATGAATCTATTATTTTTCATTTTAGTTTTTACCCATGTATTTACGAATTATTTTGCCTCGTTTCGTTATTTTTGCAGCTTTTTTAGCCGTGCCTTTTCCGTAAGTTTCCGCATGTTCCAGACTCCAGATGTTGCTTTCACGGAAAGCGTGAAAACTCCAGTCCCAATTATATTTCTCAAAAATATCGATGCAATCCTGTAAGTATTTATCTCCATTTGGAGCCCAACGCGCAACCCCGAATTCTCCAACATAAATCCTGACTTTGTACTTTTTCTGGAAATCAATAGCGGGCTTAAGTTCTTCCTCAATGCGCGCTTTATTCCACATGCCACCGCCGCTGTCTCCGAATGTACCCGGCCATGTCTTTTGTGTTTCCATGTAACTTTTAGCCAGGTCAGTACCTTTCAGAGCCTGGATTCCCTGATGAGTATACTGGTGCGGTTGATATTGATGTATTGAATAAATGATATTTTTGCAATTCACAGGCTTAAAGTTTTTGAATCCCCAGCACAATCCTCCGGGACCGGGTTCGATTACTATAGCGTGTTGCTGATCGATTTCCCTTATGGCATCGCTAATCTGTTGAGCCCATGAATGCCATTTTTTAGGAGAATTTGGCATGTCGTCCCAGTTTAGCGGCTCATTGAAAATATCATACCAGATGGTTTGTTTGCGATTTTTGCACATCTCCGCAATTTGCTGCCAGCATCTGATCATTATTTTTAGATTTTTTTCATCATTCCAGAATACTCTCTTGTTTGCCTTTCTGTCTCTGAGGTATTTAGCATCATTCGGGACACCATGGAGATCGAGGATTACTGCCACGTTGAGCTTTTTTGCCTTGTCTAAGTATGCCGGCAGGTTATTCATAATGTACTGCCATCCGGTCTGATCGTCTTCAAGGCGTCTCTTGGCTTTGACATAGTGTGGCTTCATCATCAATCTTACGGCGTTCGCGTTCCATTCTTTTTTCATTGCCTCAAGGTTTTTGATACTAATTCTTTGAGTAGTGAACCCACGCAGTCGCGGAGTTTCTCCGGCAGTAGTTTCAATACTTGCTATCATTGACATTGCTGTTATTCCTAAGCTTAACAATACTTTTTTCATTCAACTTCCTTTTTGTTTTTGTGTTAAAAATTATCTTTTATTGATCTATACGCCAATATTCTTCTGGAATATGCCAGGTTCCGGCAGCATCCCAATATAATATAGCTTTTCGGGTATCAACTCCCCCGTCAATCCAAGCGTAATTAGTTGCTCCGCCATGCACAGTATATCCGTTTTTGCCATTTGGCCCCAAGCTTCTGGACCAATGACGGTAGGAATATGATACTGCATAACGTCTGCCGTACGTATACCAGGATGACGTAGTAAGGCTGCGTTGCCTTGCTACACAAACAAATAGAAAAGTGTTACTAGGCTTTTTTATTTGTGATAACTTTTTACCCCCAGGATACAGTGTATCAGCTTTAACCATTGCAACAGTGCTTTGATCGCCATCCGTAACCGCGTTAATTTTATAGGAACGGCTGGTTCTTGCATAAGGTTTTTCAGTAGTATCGCTTGGACATAAATATAATTTTCCTGATTTTTTGCCAGTATATTCGCTCAAGCTAATATCCCATATACCGCCTTTATCAAATGCTTCATAACTTCCATAACCGGGAAAAACCATATAATCGTCATAATCTCCCATATACATTCCATTGGCTAGATTAATCTGCTTCAAATTATTGATACAACTTATTGTTTTAGCTTTTTCTCTGGCTTTATTCAATGCCGGCAGCAACATTGCGGCAAGGATTGCTATAATAGCGATCACTACGAGGAGTTCAATGAGTGTGAAGTTTTTACTTTTTGCGTTGCTTGCGAGTGAGGTCACTTTTTGCATTTTTACTTTCTCCTTTTATAGTTTCAGGTGTTTGATTACACGATTGTTAATTATTTCTTACGGGAGAATAAATTTTTCCTTTGATAAATCTTGTATTTCTTTTGCGGTTTCAATTATTTTTTTTCTCAGTTTTTCAAGTTTTTCAGGATTTTTAATATCTTCAGATACAAGACCGATTACCGCTGTCTTTCCAGGCATTTTTACGGGGGCGGCAAATGTTAAATAATTTTCTTCTTTAACTAGCTCGTGTATTGGGCTCTTTCTAATTTTTTGCAATTCTATCTGGAGGCTTTTTATATCTTTAATATTATTCCACGCTTGTCCGGGCATTCCGATTCTTTTAATTGTTTTTTCTTGTTCCTGTTTAGATGCATAAGCCAAATTAACTCGTCCAGATATTGACTGATATAGGTCATCGTGTCTGAGTTTTATTATGCTCTTTATAACGCTTGAGGTATTGTGCATGAAAAGTATATAGCGATAGCTTCCTTCGAGAATGCTTATCATTGCGTTTCCGTTGGAATATCTTGCCAGTTCTTCAATTGCGGGGGCGGATATATTTCTCATCAAAAGGTAATCAGAATCCGTGGCAAAAACCTGAAATCCCATGGGGCCAGGCATATATTTTTTCCCGTCAAGGGTTTTCTTCAGATATCCGGTTTCGAGGAGTTGTTTTAACAGTCTGGCGCAGGTTGGACGAGGCAGGTCAAGATGGCTTGCTATATCTCCGGCTCCATGAGGCGAAGATGCTGTAAACTCTAAGATTCCGAATACCTTTTTTAATACTTTCATTTCAATGTCTCACATTGTGATACGTTAAGTGTCTCAGCATGATACTATTATAGTATATTCGTAAGGTTTTGTCAAGTGCTTTTTGAAAATATCCATTTTTTTATGTTATATTGTGCGGGGGCGACGAAGCGCTTGTAGGTTATATGAGCGAAGTGCAATAATATTTAAGCTAGTGATAATCTGCGGTCGGCCATGGGATAAACTTTCAACCATTGGCGGTAGCGTTCGGATGGGCCTTCGCGGACGATTTTCATGAATTCCGCAAAGTCCCGAATAGTATGTAAAAATGATACCTCGCTCTTAATTTTTCCGGGAAAGCCGCGGCTTTTTAAATAATCTAGTATTACTTTTCGCGCTATCCGTAAAGCCAGTGTCTCACCATAATAATCAATCATCTCCATGACATGCAGTTCCAATTCGTCACATAACTCCATCGGGGTTGGCGGAATATAGTTGTTTTTATCAGAAAGCTCGCGAAATAACCACGGATTTCCCATTGCTCCGCGTGCGAGCATTACCGTATCGCAACCGGTTTCTTCTCGTATTTCAGTATAGCTTGTCGCGCTGGTGATTCCGCCGTTAGCGATTATTTGAATCTTCACCGTTTCTCTGGCGGCGGCTATTATATCAAAATAAACCGGTCCTGAATAAAACTTGCTTTTAATTCGTCCGTGAATGGTAATTGCTTGCGCTCCGGCTTCAGTTAAGCCTTTGACTAAGCGTAGAGTTGGTGCAGGGTCCTGTTCATCAAGTATCCTAATTTTTGCGGTAAGCGGATGCCGGGAAAGTTTTTTTATCAATTCAAAACATTTGACAGCTTCATCAATATTTTGTCCCAGAGCAGCCCCCGCGCCTTTTTTGGCTACTTTAGGAACCGGACAGCCCAGGTTAAAGTCAAGGACATCAAAATCATGTTGATTTAAAATTTCTACAGCACGGCTGATTCTTTCATGATTACAGCCCACTAACTGTACGCCGAGCCATTCTTCATCATCACCGCGATCCATGAAACGTGTTGTTTTAACGTTACCGTAGGCGAGGGAGCCGGCATCAATCATTTCGGTAAAGCAATATTTACATCCGAAACGTCTAGCTGAATGTCGATACGGCAAATCCGTATAGCCGGATAATGGAGCTAGTATTATACTGTTTTCTGGATAGATATTCAATGTCAATTTTTGTCGTGAGAACGCAAATTGGAAAGTTCACCATGCATACTCTGCAATTTTTTAATTGCCTTGTTTTGGATTTGACGTACACGTTCACGAGTGCAGCCGACAGCTACGCCGACGTTTTCAAGAGTCATTACTGGATTACCATCAAGTCCAAAACGCATTTTTAAAACCTGTTTTTCCCGTTCACAAAGTCGCTCTACCAGAACATATAGATGTTTCAGTGATTCGAGATCGCCAAGTACGTTATCCGGGGAAAGTTCAGGCTTGTCAGAGATGAAATCCTGCATTTCCCCTGATTCTCCATTAACAATGGGCTCATTCAGGGAAGATGTATTCAAGCTTGCATGCCGCAGTTCACGAACTGTACGCGGGCTTAAATCCAGACGTTCAGCAATCTCTTTGTTTGTCGGGATCTTGCCTGATTCTGCCTGCATTTCTCGCTGGACACGTTTTATCTTATTTATTTTTCCTACGGACTGCACAGGAATTCTAATCGTACGGCTTTGTTCAGCGATTGCTCGTCGCATAGCCTGTTTTATCCACCAGGTACTGTAAGTGCTGAATTTAGCGCCTTTGCTTGGATCAAATTTTTCCGCAGCCGTCATTAAACCGATATTTCCTTCAGAAATCAGGTCGTGTTTTGATAATCCCCGGTTCATGAATTCATTAGCAATCTTGACAACCAAACGTAAATTAGCCCGTATTATTTTGGATTTAGCTTCATCATGGGTTTTTTTATCACCTGAGTGAATGTCCGCCGCCAACTGAATTTCTTCATCAGGCGACAGCAAAGCGAAGTCAATGATATTGCGCATATAGACTTGCGAGGTGGTCATAGGATTATGTTCCACCTTTGTTTTTTTCTTAGTCTTGGGCTTTTTAGCTAAACTATTTTTTTTATTTACATCAGGCATATTTCAATGATCTCTTTTTTTAACTAGATATGGTCAAGGGTTGTTTTATATGCTGTAATAATTTTGTCAAGTTGTATTTTAGTTGTTTCGATACCAGAACCGCTAATTTCAAGTTCAGGGGTTGCGATTACTTCACCTATTTTGGCAAAAGGGATACCGGCAAGAAGTTTTTCCGCTTGTTCAGCTTTATCCGGGGATACTGTCATAAGGAAACGAGTATTGGATTCAGAGAACAGAATCTGCGTTGCGCTGCATGATTCAGAAAGCGGGACTTCGTCCAGATTTATTTTCAATCCGAGCCTGCCGCCCATAGCTGTTTTAGCAAAAGCCGTGCCAATTCCGCCGATAGCGGGTGTATGCAGGGAGTTAGCCAGTTCAGCTTCAGTGATTTCGGAGACTGCGGAATAAACTTTTTTAGCGTAATCGGCATCCACTTTAGGGACGTTATTGCCGATAGCGTCAAGCATCGCGTAATATTCACTGCCGCCGAGCTCATTGGCGGTATTTCCGATAACATATACCAGGTCGCCGGCGAATTTAGCGTCAAGAGTTACAGATTTGCTAATGTCGTCCATTTTGGAAATAGCACTGAACAGAACTGTAGGCGGAATAGATATTTTCTGACCACCGCGAGTACTGTCGTTTTTCATGCTGTCTTTACCTGAAATACACGGCACCTGGAAGGCTTTGGTGTAATTATACAATGCCTGATTTGCCCTGACTAACTGTGCCAGTTTGTAAGTTCCATCAGGAGTTTTGTCACTTTGAACAGGGTCCGGCCAGCAGAAGTTATCCAATCCGGCAATCATATCCATTTTACCGCCGACGGCGATGATCCGGCGTATTGACAAGTCAATAATTGACGCCATCATATCGTAAGTATCAATATCACTGTAACGCGGCAGAATTCCTTCAGAAAGGATTATGCCTTCAGTGCTGAGTTGTTCAATCATGGTAACAGTCGCGTCGCTGACAACGTCACGGCATTTACCCACCATCGGCTTAATAACGCTCAAGCCTTTGACTTCGTGGTCATATTGGCGTGCTTTGTATTCGTCGGAGCAGATATTCAAACGTCCAATCATTGTTTCGAGATCAGCAAAACAGTCGCGCTTTGAAATGTCCGGTTCAACAAATTCGGGTTTATTCCATTCAGCCTTGAGTTTCAAACGCGGCAGGCCATCGTGCATGAATTCGATATCCATCAAAGCGACAGTTTCGTCATTGTACATCATGTGGAACTTACCGTTATCTGTAAATTCACCCATGACAGTAGCTTCAACATCACGTGATTTCGCCAAAGCTTTGAATTCTTCAAGATTTTCCGGTTGAACCGCGAAACTCATTCTTTCCTGAGCTTCCGAAACGAGAATTTCCCAAGGTTTCATACCAGCGTATTTCAGAGGAGCTTTAGCCAGATCCATGCGGCATCCACCACAGAGTTCAGCCATTTCGCCGATACTTGAGGAAAGTCCGCCCGCGCCGTTATCCGTTACAAAACGATAAAGCCCGCGGTCACGCGCTTCATAAATAAAATCACTCATTTTTTTCTGCGTGAGCGGGTCACCGATCTGTACAGCCTGAGTCGGGCTGTCCTTATGCAATTCTTCTGATGAGAAAGTAGCACCGTGAATACCGTCTTTACCGATACGTCCACCTGTCATAACGATTATATCGCCGGGATTGATAGATTTATCAGCGCCGCCTATGCCGTTGATTTCCTTAGGCAAAGTTCCGACTGTACCGCAATAAACCAGAGGTTTGCCCAGGTAACGTTCGTCAAAATATTCCCAGCCGAGTCCGTAAGGAATTCCGCTTTGATTGCCGCCGTCGATAACACCTTTGTGAACGCCGTCACGAAGGCGACGGGGGTGCAGCAGGCCTTCGGGAACGTCTGCGGGATCAGTAAACGGTGAACCGAGGCAATAACCCCAGACATTTATTAAGAGATTTGCGCCTTGTCCGGTTCCCATCGGGTCACGGTTTACGCCGACAATCCCAGTCATAGCACCGCCGAACGGGTCCAGAGCTGACGGACTGTTGTGAGTTTCAACTTTGTATACCAGATCAAGTTCGTCATTAAAAGCAATAACTCCGGCATTGTCATGGAAGACGGACACGAGCCAGTCAACTTCCTTGCCGATTTCGAAAGTGCTTTTCATTATATAGCTTTTGTAGCAGGAAACAATGTTTTCGGATTCACCGGTTTCATTATTTGTATAATCAATTTCAGCGGCAAAAATTTTGTGTTTGCAGTGTTCCGACCAGGTCTGAGCCAGTACTTCAAGTTCGACATCGGTAGGATTATTAGTCAAGCCGTATTTTTCGCGGCCGTCAGCATTGCGGAAATAATTTTGAATTACCTGCATTTCTTTCAGAGTCAAAGCCAGAATACCTTTGCGGCTGATTTCAAGCAGTTCTTTGTCTGTAACATCCAGATTGTAAGTTTCAACTTTGCCCGCTCCGGCAGATTTCATAACCGGCATATTCAAAGGAATACCATTTGCCAGGTCAGCTCCGGTAAAAATACGTATAGATTCAATCAATTCATTCGCGAGTAAATCTTTGGCGATGTGTTCAACGGTTTCAATATTTAAATCATCACCGTAAAGCATGTATTCAACAGAACTGAAAATCTTTTCATCGTCACGTAAAGTGCGCCCGATAATGTCGCTAACGGCTTCTTTTGCTGAACGCCCTACGTTATCAGTAACGCCGGGTTTAAAGCCCACTGATACCAGAAAAGCGCAATCGCCTTCAGGTAAAGTTTCACCGACCACGCCATTCTGCAGGACCGGGTTTGTCAATGCTTTCGCTACGGCACTTGCTTGTTCGTCGGAAATGTCGGCCGAGATAGTATATACATCCCGCGTCCAAACTTCTGCGATCTTCAAGTTTAAAAAGTCTGTAATCTGCTGCTGTATGCTACTCCCGCGGGAGTCGCGCCATTTTCTTAACGGAGATATTTCAATACGATAGTTCATGCTTTAAAGAATAAACCTTTGATTATTTAGTTAATATAAACACACCTATTATAACTTTAAACTAAAAAAAAATTATAACAAGTAAAATTGTCCCAGAAAATTAAAAAAAATCCTTTTTTATCTCAGAGCTAATTGCGAAAGCTCAAGACAAACCTGAAAATTTACAAAAAAATTAATCTAAACTTGTAAATCATTTACTGGACAGTTATCATAAATATGTAATTTGTAGAGAATTTTAAAATGAGATTTTAATATTATGCAGGATCCGCGACATATAATGCTATTTATTGTATTTCTGCCGTATATTTTATGGCTGGTCGGGCTCGCTGGTATCATTATTTTTTGGAGCAATCCAATGATTTTGATAATATCGATTTTGCTCGTTGTTCTCGGCTTCAGGTTTTCAATAATACAGGTAAAACTTTTTCATAGTATTTATTCCAGGCATTTCGGGAGAGAGATAGCAAGTCTTGATAGTGATAATGATTGGCTGGCAATGGATTTAGAGATTCTAGGTACAGAAGACAAACTTCACATCTTCCCGGATGACTGCGGTATAATATTCAAGAAGGATAACAAAGTATTTATAGAGACAATCAGAGGCAGGTCATTCGTAATGAATCCAGCTGAATGTGTATTCATATTCACCTCAAAAACATCTTTGGCCTGTACCATTACAATAATAAACTCAACAAGCGGCGAACCGGTATTTGATTATTCCATTACTCCGCATTACAAAGGTGAAGAAGCTGAAATTCCCGCGCATTCCGGCAAAAAAGCAAGATGGTTTGCTGAATGGTTCGGCTGTGGAATTGAAAGTCCGGGTAATATGGATACCTCGAATGCATTACAATGATAACAAGAGGAATTAATGAGATGAATGACTCAAAAAAAACAGATCAATCAAAAACCACACAGGAATCTCAAAAATATATTTTTGTAATTTTTGAATACATTTTAATCTTCGCCGGAATTGCAATTCTTTTGTTTGTGTCACCGCATTCAATTTGGGGTGATGGACGTTTGAGGTATAATGCTGTTTCAATGCTGCTTACGGACGGAACAATATTAAAGACTCCCTATTCGATGATTGGACCAATATTTTCTGCTCCTCTTTGGTTTCTTGGCAAATTGATTAAGTCACCTGCCTGGTGGTGTTCTATATACAACCTTATTGTCTTTACTACCGGGTTATTTATCATTTATCGAATATGCAGGAAAAATATTGATAATGGATTGCTGCGCAAGTTCCTTCTGATTCTTGTATTTGCTTCGATGTTTCCTTTTCATCAAACGACATACTATGGAGAGGTTTTTACCGCTATCCTCGTAGGAGTAGGTATCTTGGCAATAAATCAGGGATATTCATCGTGGGGATGGTGTAGTATAGTTTTGGGAGTGGTAAATACTCCGGCGTCTGTTATTGGCCTTGGATTCGTTATTCTTGCAAAAATGTTGAAAACCAGAAAGTGGAGATATGTTATAATCCTAATAATCTCTATTGGATTAATACTCGCTGAATCATGGCTGAGGCGAGGGAATCCTTTTAATTCCGGTTATGATGGGAACGCAGGTTTTACTACAATGTTACCTTACTCTGGCCGTCCAGGCTTTAGTTATCCAATGTTTTTCGGGATAATCTCCATTTTGTTTTCTTTTGGAAAGGGGATATTCTGGTTTTGCCCTGGATTACTGCTTCCTATCCGAAAGAACATGCCTGAAATAAATAAAGGCTTTTACGAAAGCTACAAGCTTTGGATATATTTCCTGATAGGTCTCATTCTTGTTTACTCAAAATGGTGGAGTTGGTACGGCGGATGGTTTTGGGGACCAAGGTTCTTTTTGTTTGCTTCGATTCCGGCTTCATTTGCTCTTGCAACATATCTGTCCGCTAAACACAAGTCCATTGCGTTAAATCTCTTTCTGTTGCTCATTCTCGCTTTATCTTTTTGGATAGGTATCAATGGGGTGGTGTTTAATCAAAACAGTTTGGGGATATGTGTGGCATACAAATATGCTCTGGAATCATTATGTTGGTATGTTCCTGAATTCAGTGTCATATTCCGGCCATTTGTAGTTGCGAAACAATTAAGTCCGGGTGACATAATTATCATAACTTTTAACTCTACAGTGTTTATTTACTTATCTATACCGCTTTTTTCTCAACTTGTGAAAAAGATGATTATAAAGGGAAAAGAGTTTAAGTGTCTTTATTTAAGTTGTGATAAATGGAAGTTCTGATAAACATTACTCCATGGTGTCTTCTTCGCTTAAACAACTGGGGGTTGGGTCGGAAAAATCTCTGATTTTATATATTAATTCGTCGATTTTGTCACCGATGTCACACATTTTAGATAATTGGATAATACGCTTTTCACAAGAGCTTAATTCATCCAGAAAAAGGATTTTTGAAAACAAGTTAGAAGCGTGCAGCAAACTTACCAGAGCGGCGTCTTTAGGATCTGGCTTATCGTCACCTAAAACTAATTTACGTATTCTGAGTTCTACATTAACAATCTCCTTGTTATTAATCAGAGGATAGCGTCGATCCGGGAATATCCATAAAATCTTTTTATCAACTTCCGCTAAAATTCCCTTTCGGAGCAATTCGTCTAAAACCAGTTTTTCAATCCGTTTTGTGTGTGACATCAAAGCTAGTAAAACCTGATCGATCCGCGCTGACTTTTTATGTGATTCTTTTAAAATTTCCAGAACGTCATTTAAAATTGGTGATTTTGTGAGACTGGTATTCAGAATATATAAATGATCTTCGTCAGTAGAAATTTTTTTAAAAAAAGTTAATTCAGTCAATACTGCGCCAATAAGTATGGTTCCCAAAACTGGATCCCGCGCGTCCGGCATGACTTTGCCGCTATCTTCATCAAGTGCCAATAAATAAATTTCTTCCGCGAAAGACAGCATAACAATTTCCTCCAGAGTTATCATTATATATTATTATACAGTCAGTTATAATAATAATCAATGTTGTAACTTTCGGAATATTGCCGGAGACATGCAGCGCATCTTAATAAATATCCTTGAGAAGTAGTGACGATCACAAAAACCGGTACGCTCAGCGATTTCATCAATCGTTAGCTTAGAGTAACGAAGCAGTAAACACGATTCATTAATGCGCTTATGCGTCAGGAAACGTTGCGGAGCCAGACCGGTTTCCTCCTTAAATAGACGCGCAAAAGCGTTGGGGTTCATGTCGGCAATGTCAGCGAACATTTGATTTGTCAGCCGGTCAGAGTAATTTTTTTCCATAAACTCAATAACTTTGAATACACGAAGATCATTCCAGCGCCGCTGCAGTTTTTCTTTCGGGACACGCAATAACATTAACTGTGCCAGCAATAGGCACTTCATAGATAATTCTACTTGCGGCACCTCTTCCTGAGTCAGAAGTTCTGTTAAATCGTCAATTATTGCCAAAACTTCTTTGTCGTTTTCCCAGGACATAATTATCCCGGAACAAATATCAAAAGGCGCACACGCCTGAAAATGCAGAAAAAAATGATCCATAACGCCGTTATTATCTGCGGAATAACTTGTGTCTGGAGAGATCAAAAAAACTTTACGCGGCGATAATTTATATTCTTTCCCCACGGAAGTGGTTATTTTAGCGGAATCATTGAAATTGCAGTAAATACGCCAAAACGGCGCCGCCAAATCGCGAAAATGCCATTTAGCCAATTGACTATGATGGCAAACTAAAATTCTGATTTCAGGATTATAATAAGCTTTATGCATAAAACAAACACTTTCTATTTAATTTGAACTAATCTATAATAACCGCTTTATGCAGAAACTTCCAGTAAAAAGGCATAAAAAAAGCTCCTGTTAATTAGGAGCTTCCTTTTTGATGCTTTAGACTTTAGGATTAATAATCCTCGTCCTCATCGTCATCAAACTCAATGTTGTCGAAGAAGTCATCATCTTCCTCAAATACAGCTGGGCCGTCTTCATCACTTAATGAAGATATAGTAACTACAGAGCCACACTCAGGGCAGCAGCCGTCTTCAAGTTCAATCTGGACTTCATCTACTTCAATGTTGCAATATGGACAAATTGTACCCATTTTTTAAATTTCCTTACTTAATGTATTGCCTTCTTTAATGTATTATATTTATTTTTTATAATTTGTCAACATCAAAACTGAAAAATTTAAAAAAAAATAAAATAACAAAATATTAACATATTATTTTGAGCTCAAATTTACCTCAAGAAAAAATAATCTAATTTTATATAAAACTGGTGTTTAGCTGTTTTTATGCTATATTTAATAGATCAATTAGGTATTCCGATTTAACTATCAACATAAATTTACATCTCAAAACTAATAGGTTTTATATATATGTCATTTGATAAATTAGGGCTGTTGCCCGAACTCTTAAGCGCAGTAAAATCACAGGGGTACGAAAAATGTACTCCGATTCAGGAAAAATCCATCCCGTCAGTTTTGGCGGGGCGCGATGTGTTGGGCAACGCTCAAACCGGAACCGGCAAAACCGCCGCGTTCACTTTACCCATGCTGCAATTATTGCATAGTAACAAAACGGAAAATAAAAAAATTCGTGCCCTTGTGCTGGTGCCAACCCGCGAACTTGCCGCGCAAGTCGAGGAATGTGTACGCAACTATGGACAAAATCTTGATTTGAAAGCTCTTTGTGTTTTTGGTGGAGTCCCTATCAATCCGCAACTTAAAGCTCTGAAACAGGGGATCGACATTCTCGTCGCAACACCTGGACGCTTGATCGATCACCTTCAAAGAAAAACTGTTGATCTTTCACGTGTTGAAATCCTTATACTTGACGAAGCTGACCGTATGCTTGATATGGGGTTTATTAATGATATTAATAAAATTATGGTATTCCTGCCTCCAAAAAGGCAAACCCTCCTTTTTTCAGCTACTCATGGCAAGGATGTTAAAAAGTTTATAGGTGAGCAGCTGCATAACCCGGATATTGTAAAAATAGCGGGAGAAAAATCTGCCGCCGATCAGGTTAAACAAGTTATTTATTTTGTCGAAAAAAACCGCAAACGTGATTTATTGGCGCATCTTATTAACACTGGCGACTGGAAACAGGTTTTAGTGTTCACCAGAACAAAGCACGCTGCCAACAAACTAGCCCTGCAGTTAGAGAAGGTTAACATAACTGCCAGCGCAATCCACGCCAACAAAAGCCAAAACGCCCGAACTCGAGCTTTAGCCAATTTTAAAGCAGGTGAATGCCGGGTTTTAGTCGCGACAGACATTGCCGCGCGTGGTATTGATATAAGCAATTTACCGCATGTAGTAAATTTTGAGCTGCCCAACAGTCCGAAAGACTATGTGCATCGCATCGGCAGAACTGGTCGTGCCGGAGTTGATGGAACAGCCTTATCATTGGTTTCAAATGAGGAAAAAGAACTTTTAGACAAGGTTGAAAAATTCTTAAAATGGAATATAAAGCGTGAAGTTGTCAGCAACTATCCACGCCTTGGAGCTCCTCAAGCATATGCCCCGCGAAAAAGCGGAGGCGGACAAAAGAGAAGTCAAAGTGGTTCTGGACAAAGACAGCAAAGGTCTAATCGCCGACGCAGAAAGTAGCGACCCTTATTTCTCCACGTACCGAGTTACCTATAAGGATTTGTTTAGCTTTCTCTAAGTCTGCGATATATAATATTTTTTCTTTGACTTTTAGTTTTTTGATGGTCGCGTCGCGCCAGATTCCCGGGAGTAATCCACTGCTTAACGGCGGCGTATACC